>ERZ651768.1996-NODE-1996-length-14589-cov-3.130857_pt1 | contig 14589 bp, 9 predicted proteins | sample MGYA00514754_ERZ651768 | MGnify/ENA metagenome assembly ERZ651768 | reverse complement strand
CCCAGGTGTCCCTGTCCAAGTCACCAAAAGCGTGTCTTGTCCAAACATACTACCAGGAACCATGAGCGCAAGGGCCAATGTAAAACGTATTATTAACGATCTTAGCATTTTTATTTCTCCTTGTTGCTTCTTTTATGATCCATCTATTAAGCAAGAACCTATATATATATTAGTACCCACTCCTTAAGACACTGTTATTTTATAAACTTTCACGTTTTCGGTCAACTAAATTATAAGAAATCAAATCATACAAAATATTTAGCGGAATACTAAAAAATCTTGAACGAAGGATGAAAACTCCAGTGCGTGGGATGGTGAATCAGACCGGTTGAATGCTAACGCAATAGTGTGAATGCAATTCCAACTGTTATTTAATGAAAATGTGTAGAAAGGTCGAATAAGGACATCACTTTGGAACCAGAGAACGATATCAGGATCGTTAGTAGCGGTCAGCCTGAAAAGACCAGTGTTCAGGCAGCCGAGAACCAGGACTGGGCAAATTTAGGATACTACAAAGAACAGAACGAACTGCTTGGTATATCATCGAATATTGAAAGAAAAATTGTTTTTATAGGAGACTCTATTACCGAAGAATGGAACGATCTATATCCTGAATTCTTTTCAAGAAAGAATTTCATAAACAGGGGTATTGGTGGACAGACAACTCCTCAAATATTGGTCAGGTTCAAGCCCGATGCGGTCGACCTAAGACCTGATGTGATCATAATTCTTGCTGGTACGAATGATATTGCGGGTAACACAGGACCAGCGACGGTGAAAATGATAACCGATAACATATTCTCAATGGCGGAACTTGCAATGATAAACAATATAAGGGTCGTCATTTCATCTATACTTCCAGTATACGAATACCCCTGGAACGATAGTGTAATGGATCCTCCTAAAACAATAGCTTCTATCAATGGGATCATCAAAGAATATGTCCAGGAACATGATCTTTTATATCTTGATTACTATTCATCCATGGTGGATGAACATAAAGGGTTAAGAAAAGAATATACCAGCGATGGTGTTCACCCGAACGAAGCAGGTTATAGATTAATGTCCGTTATTGCTGAGAGTATCATCTCCCAGGCTCTGGGTAGAAAAGAAAGTTCTTATTAAATTAAAAGACCGATAGGATCAATTGTCCATTGCTGTTCAGTATAGAAAATTTCAAGAACAATATTAAAATTCTATCTTTCTCCTTACTATTAAGTAAATAATTACAAGTAGTTTGGTATTTTCATTGAAGGAAATTGATCACACTTTAAAAGGTTCAAGCGATGCAAATAATTTTTAAGTTTATTCCGATTATACTTATTGTATCATTTATGTTCGGTCAAGGATTCTTCGGTAAAGAATTCCCAGAACCGACAGCAAAATATTCACCAAGAACATATGTTTGCTATAAAACAAAGACCCCAATTGTCATTGATGGAAAAATGGATGAAAGTTCATGGGAAAATACTGATTGGACCCAATTATTTGTTGATATTGAAGGAAATAAAAAACCAGACCCATACTTTGAAACAAGGTTAAAAATGCTCTGGGATGAAAAGTATTTTTATTTTGGAGCAATATTAGAAGAGCCCCATGTATGGGCTACTCTAACAATGAGGGATGCAGTAATTTTCAAAGACAATGATTTTGAGATCTTCCTGGATCCAGATGGTGATACACACAATTATTATGAATTAGAAGTAAATGCGTTTGAAACAGAATGGGACCTTATCCTGATCAAACCATATCATGACCAGGCAAAGGTTGCTGTCGATTCTTGGGATATACCCGGTCTGATCACAAAGGTTCATGTAGATGGTAGTTTGAACGACCCATCGGATACGGATAAGGGGTGGAACTTAGAGATCGCTATTCCCTGGAAAGCATTGGAAGAGTGCGCACCTAATTTTCATCCACAAGAAGGTGAGCAGTGGAAGGTAAACTTTTCCCGTGTTCAATGGGATGTTGAGATCATCGAAGATCAGTACGTGAAAACTGATGCGCCAGAACATAACTGGGTCTGGTCACCGCAAGGGCTCATTTATATGCATATGCCTGAGTTGTGGGGTATCGTCCAGTTCACTCAAGCACCACCGGAACAGGGGAACGTTGAATTTCAGGAAAGTAAGATCGATCAGATCAAATGGGCACTAAGGCAAGTATACTATGGTCAGAGAAACTACTTTTTTAAAAATGATCGTTATACTGCATCCTTAAAAGAATTGAACCTGATCAAAAAGCCTGTTGAGGATGTTCCCTGGCCCCCTAAAATAGTTTTGACCCCTTCCGGCTGGGAAGCTGTAGCCCAATGGACTGACAGATCCATTTTAATTCGTAAAGATGGAAAAGTTTGGGTCGAATAAATTATTTTATTGAACGATCTTTTTAGTCAACACTATAAAGGATCCTACGAATAGTGTGGCAAATGATACAGAATTGAAAGCCTTGAAACAGAAAATTGCTTGAAGATATAAAAAAAGAATATGATGCCAAGGGTTTTGTGACCGTTCGCAATGCTATTGGTACAGGCCTGGCAAAAGAATTAGAAGATCACGTTTATTGGCTGAGTGGAAAATACCCCGATATTCGCCCTGAGGCACTCCATCATCATTTACTGGTACACGATCCATTCATCCACCATCTGCTGAAAAGTAGTGAGATCCTGGATATTGTTGAAAAGTTCATAGGACCAGATATTGCACTTTTTGGTGCACACTATATTGCAAAGAAACCTTTTAATGGAAAGCCTGTTGGATGGCACCAGGACGGATCCTATTGGCCGCTGGAGCCTATGGATGTCATCTCGCTCTGGGTGGCAGGCACACCTTCTACAGTAAAAAATGGTTGTATGCGCGTGATTCCAGGAACTCAAAATAAAAACTTGCTAAGACCATCAGAAATGCTCAAGGTCGATACAGAAGAGTATGTGCTTGACCTTGCTATCCATCCGAATGAAATTGATGAATCCAAGGTAGTGGATATAGAGTTGAACCCAGGCGATATCTCGATCCATAATCCTTTTATAATTCATGGTTCAAATGCAAATCTGTCTGAAGAATGGAGGGTCGGATTAACGCTGCGTTATATTCCTACTTCGACATATGTGAATAGAGAGGATTGGGAATGTATTTTACTACGAGGAAATGCTGTAGCTGGAAACAAGAATATTTATGTGGACAAACCTGTTTTTAAAGAAGGAGAACACATGCATTTTAAGGGATCTGAACTTTATAGGTGAGCTATAATGAAAATACGCACGAGAAAGATTGAACCAACTTTCAGTTATTTTGGATAGATCATTGAACAGACTTAAAAAGAATATGAAAGCTGATGGATTTTGTTTTTTGCCAACAATATTCTCTTCCTCACAAGTAAACTCTGCCCGTGATGCCTTGTGGGATGTGATACAGGGAAAATACGAAACTGGGGTTGAGCCTGAGGAAAGATTCTGGTCCATCGGTGATGACCCAGAAAGTATTATTAAGATCGATAAACCGCATTTATGCAATGAGGACATATGGAACCTAATTACGGATGTTGATCTCGGCATATGGTTAGCTGATATCACTGAGGCAAAGATGGTACAGGTATGGCATTCCCAAGCGGTTTGGAGACCTCCAGGTGGAGGAGAAAAAGGTAACGCAGGATGGCACCGTGATACTCAATACTGGCCGTTTTGGAAACCTGATGGCGTATTCACTGCCTGGATCGCCCTTACTGATGTCGTTGAAGAATCCGGACCCGTGCGTTACATATGCGGTTCTAATGAATGGGAACGGGTGGAAGGGCTTGATTTCTTCAATAAAAATATCTCTGAACAGGATGAAATCCTAAAAAGAGCCCATGAGGATTACGATGTTGTTAGTGCAAATATTAAAAAAGGGCAAATAAGTATCCATACATCTCGAGTCTATCACTCATCAAGACCAAACATCAGTAATGACCCAAGGATCGGTATGGTGGTACACTTTTGTACAGATATTGCAGAAAGGATTCCAATTTCTGGAGAGAATTCGGATTATCTGAATAAAAGAGAGGACGAATCCATTTGTCCTGTGATCTATAGTAGATAAGAATATTAATGAAACATGAAAACTTTCATAACATTGCCAAATAAACTTTATGACATTTGCTGGAAGGCAGTAGGTCAGACGGAATCATTTACTAAAACGAAAGTACAAAAAATATTTCTTCTAAAAGACAGAAAAGCATAAGCTAAATGAATTTATCCCTGATCGACTGGCTCATTGTCCTTATATCTTTTTCTGGGATGGTCCTTGCGGTAAATACCACAAAAGGTCTGATGAAGAGCGTATCGGATTTTCTTGCAGCGGGACGTAGCGCTGGAAGGTATGTAGTATCGATATCGAGCGGGATCGCAGGTTTGGGCGCTATATCAGTAGTTAGTTTTTTAGAGATGGGTTATGTATCGGGGTTCGCGATGGCCTGGTGGGGATTCAGTTCAGCACTAATTATCTTGTTTATAACAGTATCCGGGTGGGTGATCTATCGTTTTCGTTCCACAAGGTGTCTTACACTTCCACAATTTTTTGAGATACGGTACAGTCGCAGATTTCGTATTTTTACAGGTATCGTCGCTTTCGGTGCAGGTATCATTAATTTTGGAATATTTCCAGCTGTGGGTGCCCAGTTCTTCATGCATTATTGTGGCCTTCCAGAATCTATTTTAGGGTTCCCAGTGTTTCCGTTAGTGATGATATTTTTGTTAAGCATTTCCTTATATTTTGTTTATACGGGTGGACAGATCGCTGTAATTATTGCTGACTTTTTTCAGGGGGTTTTCGTAAATATCATTTTTATGGCCATGATCATCTTCCTTTTCATTAGTGTGGGCTGGGACCAGATAACTGAAGCTATGGAACAGACACCGGTTAAGCTGGCACAGGAAGAAATTATTAAAACAAGATCGGATCTTTCTTTTTCAAAATTAACAGAAGCCGAACAGAACATTAAGATTGAAAAGATCAATGAAAAGTATGAAAACTCGTCCAGGATAAATCCCTTCAAGACCAGCCATGTAGAAGATTTTAATTTCTGGTATTTCTTGATCGGAATCATTGGAGTCATGTATGGGACAATGAGCTGGCAGGGGAGCCAGGCCTATAATGCATCAGCAAAAAGTGCCCACGAAGCAAAAATGGGTGGCGTGCTCACTGGTTTCAGAGGAATACCACAGGCGCTTTTCTTTCTTTTTGCACCAATCACCATCTATGTTTTCATGAACCATGTTGATTATCAATCCTTGGCAGTCTCAGTGAATGCATCAATAGACCAGCTTGCCACAGATTCATTGAGAACTCAACTCCGTGCACCGTTGGTGTTATCAAAAGTTTTACCGGTCGGATTATTGGGCGCCTTTGCTGCATTGATGCTCGCTGCGTTTATCAGCACTCACGATACCTATCTCCATTCATGGGGAAGCATTCTTATACAGGATGTGGTCATGCCATTTAGAGATAAGCCCTTTGATAAGGAAACCCACTTGAAGGTTCTCAGATATTCTATCTTTGGTGTGGCTATTTTCATATTCCTATTCAGTCTCTTGTTTCAGCAGAACCAGAAGATCGCACTTTTTTTTGCTATCACAGGAGCGATCTTTGCATCCGGTTCGGGTGCCGTGATCATTGGCGGTCTCTACTGGAAAAAAGGAACCACTGCAGCTGCCTGGACAGCCATGAGCACAGGTGCAATTATCGCGGTAGGAGGTCTCATTGTTCAAAAGGTCGACCCGGGTTGGTTGGCAGACACATCTTTAACGGTCGGTTTGAAAAATACCATCACTTTTTTAGCCAATATAAATGGACAGGTCTACTGGGCAATCGGAATGGGCGCTTCAACCTTATCCTATATCGCAGTGTCTCTTCTTGGAAAACAAACAAACTTTAATATGGATAAATTACTTAACCGTGGAAATTATGTGATCGAGGGAGAGATGGAGATTGTAAATGAAGCACCTGAACGAGGGTGGAAGATGCTTGGTATGGGAAAGGAATTCACTATGGGTGATAAGTTCATCTATATTGTGAATTATATATGGACATTCAGCTGGACCATCTTGTTTATCGTAGGTACAGTTTATAATCTCTATTACGATGTGAGCGACACTTCCTGGATGACATTTTGGAAATATTATCTGTTTATCAACATCGGCATGGCCATGATCTCGATCATATGGTTCACCTGGGGAGGATTCAAGGACCTAAATGTCATGATGACCAAGCTGAGATCAGATGAAAGAGACCATAAAGATGATGGTTGGGTTGCGAGTTAAATTCTATTATAGGATAACATGAACAAGAAAGAAACAAAGATCATTCTCGAGCGAATTGAGAAATGGTATGATCGACTTCCATCTCTATTTGTTCAGAACTCCCAGGTACTTAGTGCTGAATTTGGATGGTCAAAAGACCCAACCCCTTTTTCAGAAAGGCTTGATCTTGATTATAAGCCAATCATAGAGGGTGATCCATGGGGACAAAAATGGGAGAGTGCCTGGTTCCATTTGAAAGGTCAAATCCCGGAAAATTGGGCCGGAAAATCCATTGCTGCGGAATTGGATTTTTCTGGTGAAGGATTGGTTTTTGATTCAGATGGGAGAGCACTTCAGGGTATCACGAATGGTTCCATCTGGGACCCAAACTTTGCCAGAACCCGTGTTTCACTAATAGAATCATGTGCAGGGGGAGAACAGATCGATCTGTGGGTTGAGGCTGCAGCAAACTCTTTATTTGGTGTTTTTATAGATACTGACCCACCAAGAGAGAGCCCTGATCGTCATGGCTGGTTTGATGCAAAAGTGGAAAAAATGCGAATCGGTATTTTTGACAAAGATACTTGGCATCTATACCTGGATGTACGGATCCTGCTTGGGCTTATAAAGCGATTGGATGAAAGATCGGTCAGGCGCTCAAGGGCAATTCTTTCATTGAACAACTGTATAAATGCATTTGGCGATGATCAAAAAAGGGCCAAAGAAGCACGTAAGTGCTTGAAAGGTGATTTGGAAAAACCAGCTTCTGCATCTGACCTGAAAGTGACCGCCATTGGTCATGCCCATATTGATACAGGCTGGCTCTGGCCTGTTAGAGAAACAGTCCGGAAATGTGCAAGGACCTTTGCCAACCAGTTAAGAATCATTGATCAATATCCCGATTACATTTTTGGTGCATCCCAGCCGCAACACTATCAGTTCATAAAAGACAATTATCCAGAACTTTATGAACGAATCAAGAACGCTGTCAAATCCGGGCAATGGGAAGTGCAGGGCGGTATGTGGGTGGAAGCTGACTGCAATCTTATCAGTGGGGAGTCCATGGTACGGCAGCTTCTTCATGGAAAGAATTTTTTCATGGATGAATTCGGTATAGACGTGGATAACCTTTGGCTTCCGGATGTATTCGGGTATTCTGCTGCATTGCCCCAGATCCTTAAAAAATCCGGGATAAATTACTTCCTGACACAAAAGCTGTCCTGGAATCAGTTCAACGAATTTCCCCATCACACCTTTAAATGGCGCGGAATCGATGGAACGGAGATCTTGACACATTTTCCTCCAGAAAACACTTATAACAGTGAACTGGATACGGAATTTCTCATACCCGCACAGGATCATTTTAAGGAAAAGGACAGGATCAATGAATTCATTTCTCTTTTTGGCGTGGGGGATGGCGGTGGAGGACCAAAACCCGAGAATATTGAACTGGGTCGCCGTATGGCAAACTTAGAAAACTCTCCCAGTGTCACTTTCGGTACAGCAAAAAACTTCTTTCACAGGTTGGACAGGCATAAAGATGATATAGAAACATGGGTAGGAGAGCTATACCTGGAACTGCATCGTGGGACACTTACTACTCACGCGCTGGTGAAGAAACAAAATCGAAAACTGGAGAACAAGCTCAGAACTGTGGAAATGCTTTGGTCTTGTTTGCCAATCAAAACCTATCCATCAGAAGCATTGGATAGGCTCTGGAAAAAATTGCTAATAAACCAGTTTCATGATATTATCCCAGGCTCCAGTATCAACCTTGTATACCAATCGACCTATAGAGAGTATGAAGAGATCCATAAGACCTGTGACTCTCTGATCTTTCAAGCAGGCCGATCTCTTTTTGAAAATGACCCAGTTTCATTTGTTTTGGCTAATACATTATCGTATCCATGGCAGGGAGTGATACATGTTCCGGACTCTTTCCATGGTCATTCAATAGAAAATGAGGATGGGCAAACCATACCTATCCAGAAATTAGACAGTGCCATGGTCGCTTTTGTTGAGCTGGACCCTTTATCTTTCACAACGTTCAAAAAGGGTGATCCTCTTCAAAAAGAATTGGAAAAAGGGAAAACACTTATACTGGAAAATGAACTGATCCGCTATGAATTTGATGATCGTGGTCAGACCATTTCTGCCTTTGATAAAGAAACAGATATGGAAGTGTTGAAAGGGCCCGGAAATGTATTATCACTCTATGAGGACCGTCCCAATGACTGGGACGCTTGGGATATAGATTTCTATTATCGGGATGCCCTAATAGAAACCGCATCCGCCACTGAAGCCATCCCAGGATCAAGTGGAGATGTAACGAAGGAATTAGAATTAATATTAAATATTGGTAACTCTGAGATAAGGCAGGTGGTCTCACTTAATCCATGTTCAAAGCGACTTGATTTTTTTACAACTGTGGAGTGGAGAGAAAAACATAAAATGCTAAGAGTGCATTTCCCGGTCAGTGTGAGGTCAGAACAAGCAACTTTCGATATCCAGTATGGATATGTAAAACGAAACACCCACCGAAACACCACCTGGGATAAAGCAAAGTTTGAAGTGGTTGGTCACAAATTTGCAGATCTGTCCGATCATGATTATGGCGTAGCACTCATGAATGACTGTAAATACGGATACATGGTACATGATAATATCCTGGATCTCAATCTTCTTCGATCGCCAAACAATCCTGACCCGGATGCAGACCAGGGAACACATAAATTCAGCTACAGTTTATTCCCCCATAGGAATGATCTTATTCGCTCAGATCTACTGGCTGAATCAGCCTGTTTTAATCATCGACCGGTCCTTTTTGACGGTGCAAGGTCTGAAACAAGAATACCCATTGGTTTAAATGGTGATGGCCTGGAACTGTCGGTCTTGAAAAAAGCAGAGAAAGAAGACCTATGGATCATTCGTATCATTGAAAGGGCCGGGCGAGGTTCAGCGGGATTCCTGGAAATGAAAGGAACGCTTACAGAATGTGATCTTATGGAATGGAATAATGTTGATACTCCTGTTTCCGCCAAAGGGAAAATACCGATCAGGTTAGCACCCTTTGAGATAAAGACCTATAAGGTCACGCCCATAAAGCTATGATTCACTCTAATATTCTTTTATCCTCGTTAATGATGTACCGTACTACTATCATAGAAACAAAAAAACCCGCTACTTGGCGGGGCTTGTTAATAAATCAAATTTTTTAGTTGACTATTTCCTCTGCCCGCAGATCAATAATGTCCTCCCCTACCACTGCGATCTTCTGGACATCATACACTGACTGTACTGTAAAAATTCCGCCCTTTGGAAGCATAATGGTCAAGTGATCATTGGCATCACAAGACTCTCCCTTACTCATACCTTCGAAAGTAAAGTTATCTTGCCCTATTACGGTCACTTTCACCGATCGTCTAACGCCAGAAGGGTCCAAGGCTCTGATACGTATTGGTACAAGTTCCCCGGCTTGAGTATTCCTCGTATATCTGTCAGTTACATTGACAGCTTTATAAGTTTTAACACCAGGCGACCAGTCCATCGGGAAATAAATATCCGAATTATTCCATGTCGCTGCAAATATTCCATGTTTCATACCACCCTTGGCAGCCTTACCGGCTAATTCTGAGAACCATGCTTCATTTAGTTTGTCGCCAGTTGGCTCGGCTGCACCAGTGAAATGCCATCCATCATCCCATATTTCAACCCAGGAATGGTTTCCCGAACTGTTATACCAAAGTGGCGTTCCAACAAAACGTGCCGGCACACCTACACTGCGGCACGCATCTATCAACAAAATACTCAAGCCTGTGCATGAAGCCATTCCTGCATCAATGCTCTCATACGGGGACTGATCAGCCTTCGGACGTTCTGTTGAATATTTAACACCCACCATTTCATAGATCTTATGGTTAAGAAGAACTGCCGCTTCATATGGCGTTTTAGTACTATTCACGATCGGGGCAAACTTATTGTGAAAGTCTTTTCGCCAATCATCACGCTGCTCGTTCAAACTCGCATAGGGTAGGATCGAGTCAAAAAATATGTCTTCTGGAATCTCTGAAACCCATGGGGAATTTTTCCATGCTTCATAAGCAAGACTACAATTATTGATTAAAAACTCTTTAGAAAGAGTCTTTATATCTTCATCCGGCATATGGGTTATCAACCATTCCATACCACGGTATTGTTCATCTGGGATTTCTGTAATTGCTTGTTCAATCTCAGACCTATTGTTTCCTGCAAGAGAGAGCCGTTTTTCTAAGTCACTACCTTCCAATAGGCTAAAACAAAATAATAATATCAAACTATTTTTCATGTGTCAATATATTAGTGATAATTTAGCATACAAAGAAAATCGGGTGATCGGATTATGAGTCCCAGGCGTATCTTCTTTAATTTTGAATTGGCTTGAGAGCGAACGTGCTCCGATCTATTCCAAAAATAATGATCCTATGAACATGGGATATTTTATCATCTTGTAAACAGTCATAACTATTTTTATTCAATATGAAAAAGAATATCCTCAGGGATAGACTGCTTTTTAAATGCATTGACCTTATAGTTTACCATTAAGGAATTGTTACCACCTTTTTCAAAATATTCGACCCTTATCGGGTGATAACCAATGTCCAAGGCAATAGAACCAAATGCTTCATTCATTCCATGCAGACCATCGTTATCAACAACCAGTTGGTCACCAATATATAAGCGACTGCCATCATCAGAATCTGTAAAGAAAGAATAGACACCTTTTACTGAAACCAGAATTAAACCCTCAAATTTAAAACTGAAATAATCATTCCGTTTACGGATAGAAATATCAAAATTGGAGGAAAACCCATCTTCTACAGCCTCGAGTTGCTCAAAATCAGGGAGTTTGTCCCATGATCCTTCATAATATTTATAGCGTATGCCGTTAGCAACACCTTTTACATCCAAACCTGGATAGGGCATCACTTTAGTAAATTCTTTTTGTATAATAGTACTGACTGGTTGCCCATCCCGAAAAGATAGTGCAGTTATCAAACATGTTTCGCTAATGAGTACTTTCCCCTTCACGATTGGAGAATCAATATCTGGGACTGACCCATCTACCGTATAATGGATCGCTATATTTTCTCTGTCGGTGGTAATGGATACATTAATTGTATCAATGAAAATATTTTGTTCATCAATAATGATTGGTGGATCATTTACATCTGGCTTGCCTACCAAATCTAAAACTACGACACTATTATTGAGGTCTGGTGGTGAAGAAGGGATATTAATTACAATTCCATCATCTTAACGAAAAGTTTTCAATTCTGATTTTTGATCAGTTAGTAAATAAGCTCGATCAGGGTCATTATATATTCCGGGCACAACTAAACGTTTGTTCTGTGGCCAAGAAAAAACGTGCAAATACAAGCGTGTACCATTTTTAATAATTTTTTGGGTACAACGCCCCCAAGAAAGATGTTTGAAAGGGCTGGCCCCTGTCTGATAGATCGCTTCACCATTGATTTTCATCCACTTTCCAATATCTTCTAATCTATTCATACTATACAGAGGAAATAATCCTGCAGATGTCGGGCCTACATTGAGCAGGAAATTGCCACCTTTAGATGCTATATCAGCGAGTTTTTGAATCAGTTCCTTCGTAGATTTCCAATTATTATCGTTTTTGTTGTATCCCCAATGATCATTCATTGTCATGCATGTTTCCCAATCAATGTCTGGAAGACCAGTAGAAGGTATCTCCTGTTCGGGAGTACCAAAATCACCAACATATCCTCCCTCCCGGGTCAAGCCCTGCATACCACTTCGCCCAGTATCAACTCTGTTATTAATAATAATGCTGGGTTGTAAACCTCGCACATAATTATAGAGATCTTCACCATATGTATGATTCCAAGTCCCTTCCCACTCACCGTCAAACCAGAGCACACCTATATCACCATAGTTCTGTATCAGTTCCTTGAGCTGGTTTTTCATATAAATAATATAATGTTCATAGTTAGTTCCAATTGCTGAGCGATCTTCCCAGTTGCGACGAGGCAAATAATCATAATGATGCCAGTCCATGATAGAATAATAAAAACATAGCTTTAATCCATGTTTTCGGCAGGCATTGGCTAACTCAGACAAAACATCCCTATTAAAGGGGGTAGCCATTATATCGTAATCGGTATATTTTGAGTCAAACAAACAAAAACCATCATGATGCTTACTTGTAATAACAATATATTTCATCCCCGCATTCTTTGCCATTAGTACCCATTCATTTGCATCGAATCTGATAGGATTAAATTCATCCACAAATTGGTCATATTGTTCAATGGGAATCTGGGCAGTGGTCCGAATCCATTCAGCATGGTTGATATTATCATCCCATTCGCCAGCGGGGATCGAGTATAAACCCCAGTGGATGAATAAACCAAAGCGAGCATCCCGCCACCAAGACATACGAGACCTATCTTCAAGGTCATATTTCTCATTATTGCCGGCATACGACTGACAGTTCAAAATGAAAAACACTATTATTGATATCCTTCTCAAGATGCTAATAAATCTACTACCACTGCCACTAACAAAAACTCAGCTACTTTGCGAGACTTGAGGATTACTTCAGAAGCACCATCTTCTTGGTCTGCGTAAACTTTCCCGCTTGTATCATATATAAATACATTCCACTGGCATACTGACCTGCATCCCACTCTATCTGGTATTGTCCAGTTTGCATTATTCTATTATGGATCAAGGATTCAACTGCTATACCATTTAAATTAAAAACAGTTAGATAAACAGTTTCCTGTTTACCAACCTGGAAAGAAATCTTAACAACAGGATTAAAAGGATTTGGAAATGCCGCATGCAGTGCATGTTTATCGGGTAGAGTTTGAGTGCCACCCATGGAAAGTTCTGTTTCTATAATATATGGGTCTCCTGCTTCATGGGACAATTCTGTTCCGAAATATCCTGATCCCTCTATATCTTCAATAGAAAGATAGCCAGCGAGCTGTGGAAAATCCCCGCCGTTCCAGGGGATCTGTGTCAGTAGGCCTTCTCCTGCCGGAATTCGATCTCCTGTACCCTGAGCAAGCCCGATCACCAGACCTGAATCATTTACTGCAACTGTCCATCCTGATTCTTCAGCACGGCCTCCGGTACCATTTTGAAAATTCAATTCGGATAATACCACGCCTTGTAGCCCTCCAAGCCCCAATCTGAATTGCAGACCATAAACAGGAATATAGTTTTCAAGATGGATTTCGAGCGCTCCAGTGGATGAATCCTGGCCCGTAATGACAAAATAAGCATCCGCATTTGAATGGAATGATTCTGTGTGAATGATTAGTTGTGAGCCAATAAAATAAAAGGGTTCAGTATGACCCGTATTATTATAATTACAATCTGTGCATCCTGCTTGACCATTGACACAAGAAGGATTATTGGGCGAGCATTCATTAAAATAATCTTCTATGATATAATCCAACTTTAGGGTATCCCCATGTGAATAATCTAAAATGCTGAAATCCTGAGGGGTTACCTTGTCTCCCGGACAAAATCCTGCACGATCGTATTGCCAGGTTCCATTTTGGGGAGAGCAGTCATTATATTCACAGTCATCTCTCCAAAAATCGTGGGTATATGTCAATTCTCCATTCATGAATATATCATGAAGCTTGTAGGAGAACTCGGCAGCATTATCTGTATTTCCTTGGCCGTGACCAGTGGTGAACATTCTGAGGTAGGCATCCTGAGCATCTCCAGGTATATATTCCGTAACTGTAGATATATTTACTGGGTTTGTGGTATCACCATAAACCATATAATCGTGGTTCCAGATATTCCGTAATGTTGTAAAGGAGTGTTCAGGTATTCCCGAGATGAATTCAAATTCGATAGTGACCAACCAACCGGGTTGTACCCAGGTATCAATGTAAGATCGAAGATTAACGGTCCCTTCCAGGATAGATCGATAATCGGTCACATCAATGGACCAGCCGCACTCAACACCATATGGAGTAACGTAGCGTCCGATTTCAAACCATTCATTCAAATACTGAACGGAGATTTTGGCTTTTCTGTCCCACGGGGCGCACCCGCCAGCAGGACATTCCAAACTAAGATGCATGGTTATACCTGAATATTCATCATTAGAATCAGGAAATTGAATCGTGTCAATGACTGTTCTATTGTTACCCATATTACCAAAATATTGGTGAACAACATCAAACGCTACAATGGTTGTATCGCTGTATAAAAGAGTTATTTGTAAGAGGATAATTATTATGAAGATTTTTTTCATCAGATTATTTTAAATG
>ERZ651768.1995-NODE-1995-length-14589-cov-16.018261_pt1 | contig 14589 bp, 13 predicted proteins | sample MGYA00514754_ERZ651768 | MGnify/ENA metagenome assembly ERZ651768 | reverse complement strand
TGGAAGCAGAAGATACCAACGAAGCATCGGATCATTTGCCCAGAATAGTTGATTTTATGGTAACTGACCTGGGTATTACAGGTGAACTGGATCTGCCCCAGCAATATATTTTGTCTCATCCCTACCCAAATCCATTCAATCCGCAGGTTATGATCCCCATTACATTGGCAAGGGAAGCGCATATACAATTACGTATTTACGATATCCATGGACGTTTGGTAATTTCTATAGCAGATGATGTATTACCCGCTGGGAAAAAGTTATTTTCTTGGGATGGATCCCAGTACCCCAGTGGTGTCTATATTGTACGCTGTCAGGCTGGGCATGTAATGCAAACAGAAAAAATTATTCTCTTGAAGTAGGGGCTGTAGCATCAAACGGATTAAAAATACCGCAATTGTATATTCTACAGATCCGGAATTTTCGGAATCCACAGCAACAGAAGGTCAGGAAGAAATTCCAAATCGGGAACAGAATCTGCGTATTCACCTGGATAGAAAAGGCGGCGGAAGGATAGTCACTGTGATCAGAGGATATAGAAGCACACCGGAAGGACTGAAAGAACTGGGAAAGTATTTACAATCATCCTGCAGCACAGGTGGCACCGTGAAGAATAATGAGATCTTGATTCAGGGCAATTTTCGGGAAAAAGCAAGAGACCTGTTGCAGGCAAAGGGCTATCGGGCCAAGTTGAGTGGCGGTTAATGCTATACCAGTTACTCAAACCGGTGGGCGTTACGGGAATTAACTTATTTTTCAATTCTATTTCCGTTGAAAATCAAGAAAGAATACCTAATCAAGGCCCGCTGATTTTTGCAGCGAATCACCCCAATACAATGATGGATCCGCTGATAGTGGGGGCCAACTGCAACCGGCGTGTTTCTTTCCTGGCTAGAAGTACATTGTTCTCCAATAAGGTTTTTGCCTGGTTATTAGGGTTAATTGGTATTATACCTGTCTATAGAAAAATTGATGCCGAAGGTGACATGGTCCGCAACGAGGAGATGTTTGCGGCAACACACCGCCATTTGGAAAAAGGCCGGGCCTTATTGATTTTTCCCGAAGGTATATCAACACCAGAACGGATTATCCATAAAGTAAAAACTGGTGCTGCCCGAATCGGGTTGGGCGCTGAAGCAAATAATGATTTCAATCTAAACGTCCAGATCGTGCCGGCAGGTATTAATTATTCTGCAGGAACCAAGTTTCGCAGTGATGTCCATTGCCGTTTTGGTCACCCAATTGCCATGGCAGATTTTCGGGAGCAGTATGAGGCTGATGATCGGTCCGCGGTACAAGCTGTTACAACACAACTACGGCAGACCCTGAAAAAATTGACCACCACGGTCACGGACCAGGCCGATGCGGACATTGTGCAATCATTGGAGACGATCTACAAAAAAGAACTTACTGTTGATTTAGGCATGGATAAATATTCTAAGGATGATGAATTTAAAGTGTCCAAGGGGATCATTCGAGCTGTGGAATGGTTCAGTGAAAATAAACCTAAATGGTCACATAAATTGAAGCAGTCTATCATGCAGTATATCAGTATCTTAGACAAATTGAAAATAAGGGATGATTTTCTATCTACCAGTCGCTCAAAGGTTACACTTGGCCGGCGCCTACAATCCTGGTTTTTCCTTGTCTTTGGTTTCCCTATTTTTATATATGGATGGATTTTGAACTATTTGCCCTACAAATTATCTGGTATACTGGCCGTACGAGCTGTGAAGGGTCATTATGCTGATTTAAGTTCTAAAAAAATGCTGTTTGGAATGGGGCTATTTATCGTCTGGTATGCTGGTATATTGGTTCTTTTCTATAACATTATCAATGACGGGATATGGACAGCCTTATTTTTTCTAACATTTATTCCCAGTGGAAATTTCACATTGCTTTATTTTCGTAAAGCACAAAATTATGGCCAACACCTACGATTTATGAGCATTTTCTATCAAAAGCGCAAGCTGCTATATCAATTGATCGAAAAGCGGATTAGTATCATTCATGAATTAAACAGGGCAAAGGAAGAATATTTTGCCAAGAATATCAGGAAGAACTCATCTGAAGATCTGTCTGATTTTAAGTAAAAAAGAACAGGAAATATTTTATAGGTAAACATAGTAATGCATAAATTAGGATCATGAAATTCTATCATTACAGTTTGTTGATCATTCTGGTTCTTTTCTTGGCCTGTACAAAAACAGAGCCAAGGGGAGGCGGCAGTGTTACACTGCTGGTATCAAACAATGTTCGGGGTCAGCTTGACCCCTGTGGGTGAAAGAAAAACCCACTGGGCGGTCTGTCCAGAAAATCAACTTATGTAAAACAATTAAGGGAAGATGGGAAAAAACTGGTTATCCTGGATGCGGGAGATCTGTTGTTTAATAACGCTGTTTTGACAGAGGTTAGTGAACAACCGGATAAGTTGCGTGCGCAGGCAATCTTGAAGGGTTATGAACGTATCGGTTGTCAGGCGGTGAACGTAGGTGGCTTTGAACTGGCTGCTGGCACAGCTTATCTACAACAAATCGTAGATAGCACAGAAATTCCATTTATATCAGCAAACATCATTGATAGTAAGAGTGGTGAGCGCCTCTTTCCACCCCACCATATTATTACAGAGGGTGGGGTTACTATTGGCGTAATTGGTCTTACCAATCTCATCCCAACACATATCAACGATGTGAAGGTAAGTGATTTCATTAAGACCGGTGAAGCACAAATAGCCGAACTGAAACCGCAAGTGGATATTATCGTTGTCCTGGCAAATGTTAACCGGAATATGAATAAGGCAATGAACGCAGCTTTTGCTGATGCAGACTATATTTTTCTCAGCAGGAATACGGTCAGGACACGTCCAGGGACTAAACAACCTGTAAATGGGCCATTCACCTACGGTAGTAATATCCAAGGGAAATACCTGGCTCAGGTAGATCTACAAATAAGCGAACTTGATTCACCACTAGTGGATATATCAAACGTCCAGGCACAATTGGATAACATCGATCGACGGCTAAAACGATTTCAAGATAAGGACCCCAATACTCCCTTGGATGAAATCTACGCTGATCAACCGCGAATTCTGAAATTGATCGATGAATTTAACGGAAATCGTAAAACTTTAGAGAATGGTTTGCAGACCGCCCGGAATACATCCGGATATACCAGTGTAGCATTATCACGGAAAATTGGTGATGATAACGCAATTTTAGCTTATGTGACGGATATTCTTGGTCAGTGTGAAGCACTGAAAAAACATAAAGTGCAGAAAAATATTTACCAGAATCCACCTGGCTTCGAAGAAAGAATCAAAAAAGGTATGAAACCTGGATGATCACGCAGTTGCCTATTGGCCAGATCATTGTTATTGCAATAACCTCTACAGTACTTAGTCTAACCCTCAACGCTGTTCGCCCGGATGGTATACCGTTACTGGCAAAAGAACTGGCAGTAGCTGAAGAAATAGAGTATGACACTGCTGAACCGCGATTATTTGCTATCACCCTTGACCAGGCGCTTGAATTGTACCAAAAAGGCACTGTTTTTGTGGATGCCCGTGAACCGGAGTATTATCAGGAAGGGCATATTAAAGGTGCCTGGAATATTCCGTTCTTCCTGGAATTGGTTTTTAAGCTTGATAGTTTGCAAGGCAAGGATGCGCCGATGGTGATCTATTGCAGCGGGGATGAATGTGGATCAAGTGAGGACCTAGCTTATGAGCTACAGGCGGAAGGGTTTAGTAATCTACTTGTTTTCAAGGGCGGCTGGACCGCCTGGAATACCAGTGGACACCCGATTGAGCCATGATTACTTTTGCCCAACGATCAGTTATTGCTTTACTTTGTCGGGTCATCCTTGGGGTCATTCTGGTCTATGCCAGTATCGATAAAATAGTCCATCCAGCAGAATTCGCTAAATCCATTGGTAATTATAATGTTCTACCTTTTGGCCTAGAAAATTTATTGGGTATCGTTTTGCCGATACTTGAACTATTGGTAGGCACCTGTTTGGTTTTGGGTATAATGCTCGATGGATCAGCTATTATTGCCGCAGGAATGATGACTGTATTTATTATTGCATTATCACAAGCCATGATTCGCGGTATTGATATAAATTGCGGCTGTTTCAAGGTTACAGTTGAAAATGGTGGTCACCAAGTTGGTGTTAGGAGAATTATAGAAGATTTTTTATTTCTGGGCATGTCCTTAATGGTGCTTAGCCGCGGCGAACGAAAATGGGAATTATATCCGAAAAGCTAATTGATTAGCTAGTTATCACTGTATAAATTCGCACCGCTTTTTACAAATGCGAGAGTAGCTCAGCTGGTAGAGCACCACCTTGCCAAGGTGGATGTCGCGAGTTCGAACCTCGTCTCTCGCTCATGAGGCCCCGGTATCCGGGGCTTTTTTATTGGGAATTTGATGCACAAACTCAAACTATGTAATATTGTTCATGGACCGGATCTGTTTAATTGTTATAATAGCTATGATTGCTGGTTGTGATGTAGATGAAGAGCCACCAGAGACAGTCAGTGATCTTCGTGGCTGGTTCACAATTAACGAAGGATCTTCTTGGGCGAAAATTACGTGGTTTGGTGTGGAAGACGATGACCTGGATTATTATAATATTTTTCGTATGGGATCCGACAATAATTTGGTTCATTTTGGGCGAACAGAACTACCCGGTCAGAATACATTCATTGATACAACCATAGAATGGAAGGCGACATATGATTATACGGTACAACCTGTTGATCTGTCAGGTAATGAAGGCGATCATTCAGACACTATAGCTATATTTATTTATAGCGCGGGTGGACTATGGGCAATCCCGGATTATGATTCTTCATCTCTATGCATTCACCATAATCAATTGATGGGAACATTCCAAAAAAAAGGTTACAATATGCCAGATGGTTTTTCACTTATAGTCAATGATGAAACCAATTCATCAACAGTTTCAGTAGGCGATACTATATTCTCTCAAATGTCGTTCTCAGAGAGCAGCCTTGATTCTTTCACATGGCAGGCGAATGGTTGGATGACCTATCAATATACAGTATTGGATACCAATATTCTTGGAGACACTGTTCACACAGTGTCAAGTGATATACCAGTATACTATTTATTAGACCTTGCTAACCCAGAGTCAGGTGTGTTTTCCTTCTATTCAACACTATTTAGTGATATCGACCTGTACCATACCTTGAAATATTGTAGCGAAGAAGATATTTTTAATTAATCGCCTGTTCCGCATTCTTCATTGGAGTATGGGCCCTCTGTATCATATGCATCTACTGCGGAAACTGTATAACAGCTTGTGATACCAGAGTCAACTGTATCAGTGTATAGGGTATTTTGTAGCTCTATGAGAAAGGAAGTATCTTTATATAAACGATAGCTATTGGCCGGTCCAACCGTGGTCCAATTCAGGTTGAAACTTGTGGAATCGGTGACAAGAGAAAGGGTGGGCGCTGTAACCTGATCGTGTGTTGTGACCGATATAGGATCTGATTGTGGTCCTTCATCTCCTGTGATGTCCATAGATGCGACAGTGTAATTGTAGGTGCTGCCATAAGTAAGACCAGTATCTGCGTGTGTGGGGTTGGCTCCAATATAAATATCAACACCATCGCGATATAATTTATATTGCTCCGCACCCGTGATCACTGCCCAGTCCAGAGTAATAGAATTTTGGTTTACCGTACCAGCCAGATTATCCGGTGGAGGGAGCAATGACTTCTCACACACTGAACTGGAAAGCGATCCCTCGATCTGTACGCTGTTTACAGCGGAAACCTCGTAACAGTGGATCGTGGCAGGTGAGACCATTGTATCAGTATAGCTAACGATATCAGTTTCTACCAGAAATTCATCATCCCGATAGATACGAAAAGCATTGGCGTCAAAGGGTGCCTCCCAGTTCAGGTATAGCTCACCAACACCCTGTGTGACGGTCAAATTCTCAATGATCCCAAGGTATAGATTGTTCACATACACAATTATGGATTGGGCACTGGTTTGATTATCATAAAGGTCTGTTGCGGTGGCACCAATGATATGTTGTGAATCATTTGCATACTCATATGTGTTCCATAGGTGTATGTAGGGACTATCACTGAGAGCGATCGCTGGTTCATCATCAATGAATATTGAAACAGACCCTATGCCGATATTATCCTCGGCAAATATATGGATCTGAGTTGAATCACTAACTTCCATTCCAGAGACAGGTGTTAATATTGCTATAACAGGTGGTGTTGTGTCATTGTATGAAGGATCGTTGTTGACGGTAACAGCGATCGGCTGCAAATTGATGAAATTACCTGCAGGATCAGTGATCCTTACACTTATGAAGTGTTCGTTATCCTCTGCGTAATCCATGGTATTCCATAAATAGGAATACGGTTCATCTGAAAGGGTTGCTATACTGGACCCATCTATGAATATCTCAACAGAGGCTATGCCAACATTGTCGGACGCAGAGACCAATATTTCCACAGTATCGCTAACGGATTGGCCAGCATAGGGTTGGGCTATGAAACCATTGGGCGAAACATTGTCATGGTTGTCCACATATACGGCAATGGATTGGGTCTGTGCTGTTAGCCCGCTATTGTCGATAGCCTTTGCGTACCAGATATGCTCAGAATCATCTGTTTCCTGGGAGGTGTCCCAGGTATATTCATAGGGCTCTATATCATCTGTGCCAACTGACCCACTATTGTGAAAGAATTCAACATGGGCAATGCCCTGGTCATCATTGGCAACAGCACCAACTGTCACACTACCGCTAACTGTCTGGTTGGCGGCTGGATCGGTCAACACTATGGTCGGGGGTGTTGTATCATCTATTATGTTCTCTTCATTATCAACAAATACTGTGACCGGCATTAGGTTTGTGGTATTGCCGCTGGAGTCTGTTACGGTTGCTGATATAAAATGGTCAGCATCCTCCATCTCCGTTGTTGTGTTCCATGAATAACCGTAGGGTGATGTCTCATCAATAATAGAAAAACTACCGTCAATGATAATGTTTACATGATCTATCTCGTGGTTATCGAATGCTTCTATCTGGATATCTACAGTGCCTGAAACAGTAGATGAAGCTGGTGGGTAGATTATCGTACCAGTGGGCGGTACATTATCTTCCTGTATATTTTCTTCATTATCAACGAAAACACTTATTGGCCCAAGGATAAAATAGTTACCACTGATATCATTTACCCTTACAGTGACCACATAGAAATGATCGTCATACTCTAATGTTGTATCCCACTCATACATGAACGGTTCGCTGTTCGCTGCTCCTACAGAATCTCCATTTATATAAAACACCAAGGATCTGATCGAATCATTGTCTGCCGCTTCAGCGATTATGTTGACTGTTCCATTCAGTGTTTGGCCGCTGAATGGATATAAAAGTGTACCAGTGGGCAGAATATTGTCCAGATTATCCACCATGACGCTGATCGGGCTGGTCTGATTATCATTGCCATTATCATCAGAGGCCTTGGCTTTGAGATGATGATATTCGTCTTCAGCGTATTCTGAAGTGTTCCATAGATATTCAAAAGGTGCCTCAGTCGAGTCAAACACAAGTGAATCATCAATAAATAACTGAACGTTATTTAAACCGGAGTTATCAAAAGCATAGATAGTGACCAGTATAGTGTCTGCGAGTACTGCCTGGTCAGCTGGATTTGTGATAGTGACCAGTGGGGCAGTAGTGTCCTCAGATGGGGGTATCTCAAATATTGGACCTTCACAGCCCATGACCAGTATAAGTGCAAGGAAAAGATATTTTAGCTTGATCATCATACTAATTGTCAACGGTGACAAGTATGGGCTGGGCAAAACTGATATTCCCGGAAGTGTCCATAGCAAGAGCAGATAGGGTATGCTCATCTGCAGGTATCCCGATCTCTTGATCTGTGGTATCCCATACATACATATATGGGTCTGATCCATCGTTTCCAACACTGATCCCATCAATAAAGAACTCTACTTCCGCAACTTCAACATTATCTGTGGATAGTACTGTAAAATCGACTGTACCAGAGATAGTTTGTCCAGATATCGGATTGGATATCACTATTATCGGCGGAGTGGTATCATCTTCCGGAAGATTATCGACAATAACGGTTATTGGTGGAACATCCGATGTATTGTCAGAACTATCTGTGATGACAATTCCAATATTGTGGTTTATATCCTCGGTCTCAAGTGTTGTATCCCATTCATACTGGAACGGCTCAGATCCCATTGATGTTACGGGTGAGCCATTGATAAGAATTTCAACGGTAGCAACACCAATGTTATCCATTGCAGAGATCGTTATTGTCTCTATTCCTGATACGGATTGTCCAGCATAGGGATATGTTATTTCTCCAGAGGGAGGGACATTATCGTAGTTGTTCACATATACTGTTATAGGTGTACTGAGTCCAGTATTACCCGTATCGTCAAAGCCGATAACAGAGATGATATAATCTTGGTCATCAGCCACAGCTTCGGTATCCCAATCATAGCTATAGACCGGTCCACTACTATCCGTATGTACCATAATACCATTAATAGAAAATTCAGCACGATCCACACCTATGTTATCTGTGACCATTGCTTGAATAAGCACAATACCGCTCACCATCTGGCCAGATGCTGGTTCGGTCACAATAACGTTGGGTGGCGTTTCATCTGCATCTAAATTATCGACGATCACGTTGATGGGTGTGAGCAGGCCATTATTGTTCCAGTCATCGACAAGGATCACCTGTATCGTATGTTCCATGTCATCTTCCTCTGTTGTATCCCAACTATAGGATGCCGTACAGTTGGGGCTATTACACGCGTATGACTCAGCCAGGTCACCGTCAATATAAAAGTCGACCCTATCTATCAACTGGTCATCAGCTGCGCTTACCTGTATCAAAGTGACCCCACTAACAGTTGCCCCTGCAGGTGGGCTTGTGATCGCACCGGTAGGGGGTGTGACATCTGTGGGCAGCTGATTATTGACTGTAACACTTATTGGGGGTATGGTCGTCCTATTGTTATCGGTATCGACCAGGACCCCATAAATGGAATAAACAAGATCGTCCGTCTCTTCGCCCGTGTTCCATGAATACGTATATGGTGCATCAAGCATCGTTTCTTTTAGTTCATTATTTATATAAAAACTAACATACTGGATCCCCTGATTATCGGTAGCCTCTATCTCTATAACCACGATCCCGCTTACTACCTGGCCGGTCAGAGGATTTTTGATGTATCCAACGGGGGATTCATGGTCTTGGTTATCAACCTTGACAATGATCGGTGAGCCGATAAAGACATTGCCGGATGGGTCCACGGCCTGGAAGGTGACAAAATAGTCTTGGTCTTCGATCCATTTTGGATCGTTCGTGTTCCAGAATCCTTTCCAAATATTATATGTCGTATCATTCGTTGATTGTGTTGTCTGGTCGACCGTGTCATAGCCGGCACTGTTTGGTGATTTTATCAAAAAAGATACCGTGTCCACTTCATCATCATCTATGGCTAAGACCTGGATGGCAATAAGACCACTCACTGATGAACCATCCAATGGATCGATTATATACCCGTTCGGGGGTGCCCTGTCAGGTTGGGGTAACAACTCTGGCTCACGCTCACCGCAGGATAGACATAATATCAATAGCAATAATACGAATGGTTGTGTGAAAGTAAATTGTAGTTTAGAGCTCATACCTGGATTTTGCCTTAGAAATATTTATTTCGGATCCGTCCGAACAATATTCCACCTATTTTGGTCCTTTCGATCCTTCGAAATGTTTTAACGATAAAAGCTTCGGTTATATGCTTCAAAGAGAATACGTACATGTTTCTAGGGTATGGTTCATCTTTTTCTATGGGGTGAAAATAGAATGAACGTTTATCTTTCCATATATCCCAGAGCATTGAGCCTAACACAGATAAGGGTATAAGATAGGATACCGAGGCATAGTGTGCTCCCGTTGGTTTTCTATCAAGTATGTTGATCGCAGGAAGTAGATCGTTATATTGGTCCCATACCTGAGGTGAGAATCGGCGATCGACGTCCCATTTCAAACGGGTGTCCAGGGCTGCGGACAGAATAAAAGAATTGAAAGAATACCAGAATCCGCGTTCAGCGGCGTATTGCATTATAGAATAATCAGTTTGGATCTTATAGATATCTAACATGGGCATATAGAATGATGTATCATTAGTGCTTGCTACTAATATTTCCGGAAAGATCTGGTTCCCAGTGAATTCTATGTTCTTGAAGTCAATGGTATCATTATGAATGGTGATCATTTTTCCGGTTCTATTTTTTATGCGCCGAATATTCTCGTAATAGCTCCAATCATAATGGTATATCCTATCAAAATCGTTGTATATGAAATAAGCCTTATCAATATCGATGGTCTGTGGGTCCACTTGGTCTTTTAACTTGTAATAAATGGCATCGAGGTCCATCGAATCGATAATAGCGACGATAGAGTTCCCTTTATGGTCAACGATCACGTGGTTCACGTCAGTATCCAGGGAATCCCCGGTCAAGATTGTTGAAAGGATGATGAATATTCCTGAGATTCGTTTCACGGGATGTAAATTACGATACTCTAATGAAGTGTCAAATTCTACTCTGCAAATGCATTTTATTGCTTATTACCCTGTTTCCGTTATGCGGTCAGCCCAAGATCAGTCTTGATATAGGCATTGGTTTTTATGAACCGACCATGACAGGTTTTGACGATAACGAGCTTGTTCCTTTTCCTGCAGGTAATTTCATCAATAGGAATATTTTATGGAATGTGGGTGCATATTATGAGTTCTTTAGCAATGCAAGGGTCGGCTATAATTCACTGACATCCTTTGACCTTGGTAGGCTTGATGGATTCGAGACCAGTCAACCTGTTTTTTATCGTTCCATGAGATATCGGATGTTCCCACTGGAGACCTTTTTCCGTTTGAGACCTAAGATAGAACTGAATTTCACGCTCACTCCTATCTGGGGGCGCGGGAAGATCACCCTGGAGACCAAACCATCTTCTGGTGGATCCGGGGGCCGCACTATCACCGATGACTGGAATGACCTGTTCAACAGTTTTGGCGATGAAGATCCATTAGAGCAGGTAGCCTCAGATAATAATATGAAATCAGACTGGTTCGGTTATTCTGGAATGATCGGTATACGCTATTATACGCGCCCATGGCTGGGTCTTGATCTTAAGGCTGGTTTTATCAATAACAGTTACGATAAGGATCGATGGCGGTTCCAAGGTAAAAGGGTCAAAGGGCCTGACCTGACGATCACTGACATACCAGTATTCTCACTTAAACTGATCTATGCATTTCGATGAATCGTTGTATCAGAGTCTTATTGCTCTTTTCCATATGTTTTGGCAATGAACCTCAAAAAACAGAACCAGCAAAGAATCCATGCGCAGACCCTGTTATAGCTTACGCAAGGAAGCACGGTGTCAAAGCAGTACCGCTAAAAGATCTTATGCACTATTATAGAACTGCAAAAAATTGTTCAAAGGCAGGCGGAGAAGAAGTGATACAACAGATCAGGATCAATGAATATACGAGAGATTATCGGCAATCAGGTTCCATGGCCGCATGGACATCTACACATGCAGTTTGTGTAGGTGTAGTGATATTTTATTATTTTCTCGGTCTTCTTATTTCATCTAAACCTAAAAGTGATTAAAAGAACTAATATCAAATAGGAATATTATTAATGAAAAATTCAATAACAGTGATGCTCATGGTGCTTCTGGCAGGGTCACAGTGGGAATGTACCAGTACTACAACTCAAGGTACCAAGAACGTCCTCTTAGTTCAATTCAATGAAGTATATGATTTTGAGAACCTGAGACAAGGAGATATTGCTGATGCTACAGAGGTGGTCCTCAAAAACGCAGAAGAGATATTGCAAAAGATATTAAGGGTCGATAAAAAGGACCGTACCTTTGAGAACACATTGGAGAAGATAGATGATATCTATGCAACTATCGAGATGGTGTGGAGCCCGGGATATCTAATGAGCTCAACCCATACCGATGAGAAGATACGTGATGAAGGTTTGGAGTCCAGCCGGAAGATCGAGAAATACATGACAGATCTCGCACTGAACAAGGACCTGTACAATGCCGTTTTAGATTATTCTGCAACCGATGAAGGAGAGAATTTAATCGAGTATAAGAAAAAATTCCTGGATGATACTATACGTGATTTTCGGAGAAGCGGTCTTGCACTGAGTGATGAGAAAAGGAATAAGGTCAAGGCGTTATTCAATTCTCTTTCAGATCTTGGGCTGGCATTCAGTAAGAATATCGCAGACTATCAGGATACTCTCTTCCTTTCTGAAGATGAGATGAAAGGGCTCCCGAAAGTGTATAAGATGGAACGACTTCAAAAAGACGGAAGATATGCTGTTGACATGTCGTACCCATCGATCGGTCCATATTTTAAGTTGGCGGAGTCTGATAGATCTAGAAAAGAATTGCGTTTCAGGTATAATAACCGTGCAAAGGAATCGAATCTTGAGATATTGGATGATATCATAAGAAAAAGGGATCAACTATCATCTTTGTTAGGATACAGATCCTATGCTGAATATCGTACAGAGGATCGTATGGCAAAGACCCCTGAGAATGTATGGGCATTTGAAAAGGATCTGATCACCAAAGTACGAAAGAAGGCAGAAGCTGATGTTGGTATCATGCTCAAGATCAAATCTGAGAGGAATAAAGAGGTCGCAACAAAAATAGGACCATGGGAAGCAAGCTATTATGAGAATTTGGTCTTAAAGAAAGATTTCGATCTTGATTCCGAGGAAGTGAAAAAGTATTTCGAGTTCAATAATGTGACCCAGGGGCTTTTCACGATCTATCAAACGCTATTCAATATCAGGTTCAGGGAAGTTAAGGATCCATCGGTCTGGCATGATGATGTTCTGATGTACGAGGTATTTGATGGGTCCACCGATGAACTGATCGGTAGCTTCTATCTGGATATGTTCCCAAGGGCGAACAAGTACAGCCATGCTGCAGCCTTCTCTGTAACGATGGGTAAAATGACAAGGAATGGCTACCAGAGACCAGCGACCGCCCTTGTCTGTAATTTTCCAAAACCATCGGACCTGGAACCATCTCTACTTACCCACGATAATGTGGAAACCTATTTTCATGAGTTTGGTCATTTAGTGCATGGGGTGTTGACAAGAGCGCCATTAATGAGCTATGCGGGTACCTCTGTCGCTAGAGATTTCGTAGAGGCCCCATCTCAAATGCTGGAGAACTGGGTATGGCAAAAGGGACCCCTGAGCCTGTTCGCTCAGCACTATCAGACCGGGGAGACCATACCGGACAGTTTGCTGGATAAGATGGTCGCTGCAAAGAATGTGAACTCAGGCACAAAAGCCCTTCAGCAGATATTCTACGGTGTCCTGGATCTTACCCTACATGATGGGTACGACCCTGACAAGGATGGCTCAACAACAGAGATAGTAGAGAGACTGCAGAATGAGTTGACACTCTACCCGTTCCAAAGTGGTACCCATATGCAAGCAGCATTCGGTCACCTGAATGGGTATGGGTCAGCATACTATGGGTATAAATGGTCAGAAGTATATGCTCACGATATGTTCTCCATTTTTGAACAGAATGGTATAATGGATGCGAGGACCGGTATGAGATATCGGGAGATCATTCTTGAAAAGGGCGGCACAGAAGAGGCCCTGGACCTGGTAAAAGAATTCTTAGGTCGGGAGCCTAACAATAAAGCGTTCCTCAAGAGTATGGGGTTATAGTTATCGTTGATCGATCATTAAAGATCCTCACATTAGCATTCTTTTTGTCGACCCTATCAGGTAAGGGTCCCTCTGATGAAATGCAAAAGATCGTTTACCATCAGGTTCTACTCCTTGAGAGTAAAATGGACGCCAGCCCGAAGCTTTGGCAGGATATGAGGGAAGGATACCTGCGTGGCAGCACGATACGGGTGTGTGATCTTATCTTGGATAGTCTGGCATTAGGTGTGGAGCCTGTTTCGCTTGTAAATAACAATTATCCTATACTGGATTCTCTGATAATGGAGGTCTATAGTGGAAAGGAGTTCGAGGTTGTACCGGAACCGGGCCCCCCAATGTTCCAGGTCAATTATTTTTCTTCTTCTTCAAGACCCTGATCAGGGTCTATCTCAGTTTCTTTAAAGACCAGTTCTGCTATCTTTTGTGCGGTCTCGTCCTCAGACAGCCCATCACCTAAGAGTGATCTCCATGCATCCTCCAAGATGATAATATCATCTTCTTTTGAGAATATATCATCCAGTACTGCAGAAGGAACAAAGAAATCACGTAATCGTTCGTACATGTTAATGCGTGGCAGGTCCATGATAGAATTTAATTGAACTATGGCAGGTTTTAATGAAAAAGGCGGATTGTTCGACCTGGGTGGATAGCGTAAATTTTGCTGAAGAAATCATGACAAATGTTCATGGCGTCGTACCCAAGCGGTCTAAGGGGCCGGTTTGCAAAACCGTTATTCGCCGGTTCGAATCCGGCCGACGCCTC
>ERZ651768.1994-NODE-1994-length-14596-cov-5.487981_pt1 | contig 14596 bp, 7 predicted proteins | sample MGYA00514754_ERZ651768 | MGnify/ENA metagenome assembly ERZ651768 | reverse complement strand
GAGGCGGAGTCTGCGGAATCACCTGAGGCAGAGGCGGAGTCTGCGGAATCACCTGAGGCAGAGGCGGAGTCTGCGGACACTGAGAAGTAAGAACTAGGAATCCATAGTCCAACCCCGGCCCTAGGCTGGGTGAACCCAGGAGGAAGCCACCATCATGGCTACCAACCAAGAAGAACTTCTCGAAACCATTGGCAGCATGACCGTACTCGAACTCTCCGAGTTCGTAGATGCGTTCAAGGACAAGTTCAACGTGACCGCTGTGGCGGCGCCCGTGGCGGTAGCCGCTGTGCCCGGCGGCGAGGCCGTCGAAGAGCAAGACGAGTTCGACGTCATCCTTGAAGGCATCGGCGACAAGAAGATCCAGGTGATCAAGGTGGTCCGAGAGGTCACCAGCCTGGGTCTCAAAGAGGCCAAGGACCTGGTCGATGGTGCTCCGAGCACCGTCAGGGAGGCCCTTACCAAGGAGGAAGCCGAGCAGGTCAAGGCCAAGTTGGAGGAGCAGGGCGCAACGGTAGCGCTGAAGTAGTAGGCGAGTCCCTGTGACTCTCGCTCTCGGTTTCGCCGAGAGATCTCGGATCGGCACGGGGCAGATGCGCCGCCGCCGACGCAGACTCACTCCGTGTGGGTCTGTGTCTGCGCCTTCGTGTTTGCCGGTGGTCCGTTCCCGTAGTCATCGACCATACGCTTGTTCGGCCGTCCTTTCGGGGCGCGAGCCGGAAAAGGGGAACACCCTTGGATATTAGGAAAGATGCCCGTCCGGTAGTGAACTTTGCCAAGCTCGAGTCGGTCATGCCGATGCCCAATCTCTTGGACGTCCAGCTCCGCTCTTTCGAGAAGCTCATCGAGAAGGAGGCCGATCTGAAGGAACAGTGGGATTTCGGCCTGGATCGTGTTTTCGCAGAAATTTTTCCGATCTCCGACGTCAATGAGAACTTCACACTCGAGTACGTAACCGCCTCCCTCGGTGACCCGAAGTACTCGGTCGAAGAATGCATCGAACGTGACATGACCTATGCGGCGCCGCTCAAGGCGACGTTGCGTTTGGTCGTGTGGGAGCGTCCGCAGGAGGTGGAGGAGGGGGAAAAATCAAAACCGGTGAAGGACAGCGATGGAGAAAAACGTCCAGGCGATATCATCGAGAAAGAAGTCTATCTCGGCGATCTGCCGCTCCTCACCGAGTTGGGGACGTTCATCATCAACGGTGCCGAGCGGGTCGTGGTGAGTCAGTTGCATCGCTCTCCAGGCGTGGTCTTCGAGGAGAACATCCACCCGAACGGCTCGAAGCTTCACAGTGCCCGCATCATTCCCTTCAGGGGCTCGTGGGTCGAATTCAGCATCGATATCAACCACATCTGTTATGTCCACATCGACAAGAAGAAGAAGTTCCCGGCAACGGCCCTCCTGAGGGCTTTCGGTTACGGAATGGATGCGGACATCTATCGGCTTTTCTTCAAGACGAAGACGGTCAACCCGATGGCCGTGGATAAACAGGGCAACAAGGAGATCCTCGGCAACGTTCTGGTAGAAGAGATTGTCGACCGCGAGACGGGTGAGGTGTTGGTCGAGGAATCCACGGAGGTCGACGAGGATGTGGTTGAGCTCCTGGAGCGGGATGGCCGAAAGAAGGTCAAGATCTACACAAGCGAGCAAGAGGCCGGACGAGATAGTCCGATCATCAAGAACACCTTGCGTAAAGATCCCACCACTAGCGAAGAAGAAGCGCTCTCCGCCATCTATTCTCTGCTCCGGCCCGGCGACGCGCCCAACATGGAGACCGCGAGGGCGGCTATCGAGCACGTCTTCTTCAATCCGAAACGGTACGATCTAGGCCGTGTGGGCCGCTACAAGATCAACAAGCGGCTGGGTTTGGACATCCCAGCGCATGAGGCGGTCCTCACCAAGGAAGACTTTATCGAGATCCTCCGCTACCTCATGGAATTGAGCGAGGGGCGTGGCTCTACGGACGATATCGACCATCTCGGAAATCGGCGTGTCCGCACCGTGGGCGAACTCATCGCCAACCAGTTCTCGGTTGGATTGTCCCGGATGGCACGGTTGGTCAAAGAGCGCATGTCGATCAACACGGATCCAGAGAAGATCAACATCGATGACCTCGTGAATGCCCGCACAGTTTCGGCGGTCATCCAGGCGTTCTTCGGTTCGTCGCAGCTCAGCCAGTTCATGGACCAGACGAACCCGCTGGCCGAAATGACGCACAAGCGGCGTCTCTCTGCCTTGGGTCCCGGGGGTCTGACACGGGAACGTGCCGGGTTCGAGGTGAGGGACGTACACTACTCCCACTACGGGCGCATGTGTCCCATCGAGACACCGGAGGGCCCGAACATCGGCCTGATCACGTCGCTCACGACGTACAGCCGAATCAACGAACTCGGCTTCGTCGAGACGCCGTACCGGCGAGTGGTCAAAAAGAAGGTCACGAACAAAATCGATTGGCTCTCTGCCAACGAAGAGGAAGAGGCCCGGATTGCTCAGGCCAATGCTCCCCTGGATGACAAGGGTAATTTCGTCAACGAGTTCGTGTTGTGTCGGGAGCGGGGTGACTTCCCGCTGCTCAAGCCGGACGACATCGACTACATGGACGTGGCGCCGGACCAGCTCGTATCGGTGGCGGCAGCGTTGATTCCGTTCCTCGAACACGATGACGCCAACCGCGCACTCATGGGCTCGAACATGCAGAGGCAGGCGGTGCCACTTCTGTTTCCCGATGCGCCGCTCGTGGGGACCGGACTCGAGTTCAAGGTAGCCAGAGACTCGGGTGCCATCATCGCAGCGAAACGAGGTGGAAAGATCGTCCGCGTGACCGCCGACGAAGTGGTCGTCGACACTGGAAGTGTTACGCCGGGGAAGACCGATCAACCCCTCGCGAAGCTGGCTCAGTACGATCGTTATCGGCTCAAGAAATTTTGGCGGACCAACCAGGACACGGCGATCAACCAAAGACCGTTGGTGACGGACGGCCAGGAGATCCAACCGGGCGGCATCATCGCGGACGGACCCTCAACGGACAATGGCGAGCTCGCGCTGGGTCGAAACGTGCTCGTCGCGTTCATGCCGTGGTACGGGTACAACTACGAAGACGCCATCGTCATCAGCGAGAAACTCGTGAAGGAGGATGTGTTTGCGTCCATCCATATTCAGGAGCTCGAGCTTCACGTGCGTGACACCAAGCGAGGGATGGAGGAGATCACTCGCGAACTCCCGAACGTGGCAGAGGAGAGCCTGGTCGACCTGGACGAGCGTGGCATTGTCAGGGAAGGTGCTCGCCTCACATCGGGTGATATTCTGGTCGGTAAGATCACGCCGAAGGGCGAGACCGAACTCTCACCGGAAGAGAAGCTACTCACCGCGATCTTCGGAGAGAAAGCCAAGGACGTGAAGGATTCTTCCCTGAGGGTCCCGCCGGGAATGAGCGGTACCGTCATCGACGTGAAGATCTTCTCGCGCCGCATCGACGATCCGCTTCTCGAGAAGGAACACGGTGTCCGTATCGGAGAACTCCGGAAGCTGGAGCGCGACGAGATCGAACGCGTTTCGGTGGCCAGAGACGAAGAACTTCGGGAGATCCTGCACCTTAATACGGTGGCCTTGGCCCTGAGAAAAGGGACAGTCGATCTGTTCCTCGAGGAGGGTACACAGCTCACTAAGGGTGTGGTCGTCGATCTCGATTTTTCCCAGCTCGACCTCAGCACTCTGAAGGTGAAGAGCAAGGCAGCGAACACGAAGATCCGCATGGTGGTGGACGAGTCCCAGCACCGTATCGAGCGCGTGAAGCGGAAGACCGAGGAGCAGATCGACAAGGTCTTCCAGCCGGACGAGCTTCCGCCCGGTGTGGTCCAGCTAGCGAAGGTCTACATCGCCGAGAAACGGAAGATCTCCGTGGGCGACAAGATGGCCGGCCGACACGGAAACAAGGGGATCATCGCTCGGATCGCACCGGAAGAGGACATGCCGTTCCTCCCGGACGGAACGCCCGTCGAAATCGTGCTGAATCCGCTGGGTGTGCCGTCCCGGATGAACGTGGGACAGGTTCTCGAGACCCATCTAGGGTGGGCGGGACGTGTACTCGGCTTCGAGGCGAAGACCCCAGTATTCCACGGTGGCTCCGAGGACGAGGTCGGTCTTCTCCTCAAGCTCGCTGGCCTTCGTTGGGCGCATCAGTGCCTTGGTATCAAGGCCGAGTTGCCCCCACTCGATGCGGAATCGACCACTCAGCTGATCGACCTGGCGCACGATCTGCCGAAGCGAGAGGTATCCCACGCTGCAAACGGAAACGGGAACGGCAGTGACCCTAGGAGGATCGGGATCGGACGTACGGTCGACGCATACCTGGGACTCCAACTCTCGAAAGTCCAGGCGGAATTCTTCGACCGTCTAAAGGACTATCTGGTCGAGGCCGGTAAGGAACTAGCCGAACGACAGGGGTCCACGTTGTCGGAAGCGTTCCCGGCTATCGCTCATCTCTCTCGAAAGAGGAAGATGGATGAAGGTTTAGACGCCGCTTCGCTGGAGATCATGGACTCGGCGAAGATCCTGCCGAACGGGAAGATCATGCTGCGTGATGGACGCAGTGGCCAACAGTTCGACTTCCCGGTCACTGTGGGCGTCATCTACATGCTCAAGCTCAGCCATCTCGTGGACGACAAGATCCATGCTCGGAGCATCGGCCCTTACTCCCTGGTTACGCAGCAGCCTCTTGCCGGTAAGGCACAGTTCGGCGGCCAGCGATTCGGGGAGATGGAGGTATGGGCGCTGGAGGCGTACGGCGCCGCGCACACGCTACAGGAGATTCTCACGGTGAAGTCGGACGATGTCGCGGGCCGCTCGAAGGTTTACGAGGCCATCGTGAAGGGAGACAACCTCCCGCAACCAGGGATACCGGAGTCATTCAACGTGCTTGTCAAAGAGCTTCAGGCGCTCGGCTTGGGCGTCACGCTCGGACGGGAGGAGTAGATTCATGATTGATTTCCCAAGAACGAGAGACCAAGCCGCTGCGGACTTCGATTTCATCGAGATCAAGATCGCGTCCCCGGAAAAGATCCGTTCGTGGTCCTTCGGTGAGGTGACGAAGCCCGAGACGATCAACTACCGTTCCTTCAAACCCGAGAGAGACGGTCTGTTCTGTGAGCGCATCTTTGGTCCGGTCAAGGACTGGGAGTGCCACTGCGGAAAGTTCAAGAGGATCCGCTTCCGCGGGCACGTCTGCGACCGTTGCGGAGTCGAGGTCACCCTGTCCAAAGTTCGCCGCGAGCGAATGGGCCACATCGAATTGGCTGTGCCGGTCTGCCACATCTGGTTCTTCAAGACGCTCCCCAGCCAGTTGGGATACCTGGTTGGGATGACGCTGCGGGATCTGGAGAAGGTCATCTATTACGCCTCCTATGTGGTGACTCATCCGGGCAAGCAAGACTTGGAGTTCCTCGATCTGCTCGATGAGGACGAGTACTACGACCTCCGTGTGAAATCGCGTGAGGGGGGCGACGAAAGGTTTAAGGCTGAGATCGGCGCCGAGGCGGTTCGTACGCTCCTCAGCATGCTCGACAGCCCCGCGAGGCGGATCAATGATCGCAACTCGGACGGCAAAGGGCTCGGCCGTCTGGCCAAGTGGCTGAGGATCGAGATCGCGACGGAGACCTCGCAGCACCGTAAGAAGAAGAAGCTCAAGAGGCTGAAAGTCGTCGACGCGCTCCGGAACTCAGGCAGCACGCAGGATGAGCGGAATCGTCCCGAGTGGATGATCATGGACGTGGTCCCGGTAATTCCGCCGGACTTGCGACCTCTCGTGCCCCTCGACGGAGGCCGGTTTGCTACTTCCGATCTGAATGACCTTTACCGAAGGGTCATCAACCGGAACAACCGCCTCAAGAAGCTTATCGACATGCGCGCGCCGGAGGTCATCCTTCGGAACGAGAAGCGAATGCTGCAGGAGGCTGTGGACGCGCTGTTCGATAATGGGCGGCGGTCGAAGGCCATCCGCGGTCGCGGCAAGCGTCCGCTCAAGTCGTTGTCCGACATGCTCAAAGGGAAGCAGGGGCGCTTCCGCCAGAACCTGCTCGGCAAGCGCGTCGATTACTCTGGCCGCTCAGTCATCGTGGTGGGCCCCGAGCTCAAACTACACCAGTGCGGCCTTCCCAAGGCGATGGCCGTGGAGCTCTTCAAGCCATTCATCATCCATGAGTTGGAGAAGCGAGGAGAGGCTGAGACCGTCAAGCGGGCGAAGAAGATCGTCGAGAGGGACGACCCGAAGGTTTACGAGGTCCTGGAGGACATCATCAAGGATCACCCGGTTCTACTGAACCGGGCGCCCACTCTCCATCGCTTGGGAATTCAGGCTTTCGAGCCTGTCCTGGTGGAAGGGAAGGCCATCCGCATCCACCCGCTCGTGTGTGCGGCCTTCAACGCCGACTTCGATGGAGACCAGATGGCGGTCCACGTGCCGCTCTCGTTCGAGGCGCAGTTGGAGGCCCGGGTGCTGATGCTCTCGAGCAACAACATTCTGCTCCCCTCCAACGGGCGACCCGTCGCGGCTCCGTCGCAGGACATGGTCATCGGATGCTACTACCTGACCAAACCCTCCCTGGAGATCTCCGATCTCGAGGTCCTGGTGTACAACCTCAAGGGGGACAAGAACGACCGGGCCAGTGCCGATGAAGCTCTGGGCAAGATCTACGACGGAGCGCCCCGTTTCTCGACGTACGGAGAGGTGGAGATGGGCATGGAGGCCGGGCGTCTGCAGTTCGGAAGCCCATGTTGGTACTGGGTTGCCGAGCACTCCAGCGAGGAAGGAGAGGTTCCCGGCAAGTGGCAGCGCAGTACTGCGGGCCGCGTACTCTTCAACTCCATCATTCCCGAGGAATTGGGGTTCCTCAATCAGACCTTCGGAAAGAAGGAATTGGGCGACCTCATCTTCGACTGCTTCACCACGGTCGGGCTGACCAAAACGACTGAATTCCTCGACCACCTCAAGGACTTCGGTTTCCGCTACGCGACGATGGGCGGGGTCAGTGTAGGCATCGCGGACTTGGAGGTGCCGAAAGAAAAACTGGAGATTCTGCAGGAAGCCGGCGAGCAGGTCTCACGCTTCCAAAAGGCCTACGGTAGCGGATACATCTCGAATGGGGAGCGGTACAACAAAGTCATCGACACGTGGACCCACGCGAACAACGATGTGGCGGACGCGATGGTCAAACGTCTGGCCCGTTCTCAAGAAGGGTTCAATCCCGTCTATATGATGATGACGTCGGGTGCACGAGGGAATCGTGACCAGATGCGGCAGCTGGCGGGAATGCGCGGCTTGATGGCCAAGCCCCAAAAGAAGCTGACCGGAGGTATCGGTGAAATCATCGAGAGCCCGATCAAGGCGAACTTCCGAGAGGGCCTCAGTGTGGTCGAGTATTTCATCTCGACCCACGGGGCGAGAAAGGGTCTCGCCGACACGGCTCTCAAGACCGCCGACGCGGGCTACCTGACGCGGCGGTTGGTTGACGTGGCGCAGGACGTCACCATCACCTCGGACGACTGCGGTACGATACTCGGTCTCGAGATGGTGGCCCTCAAAGAGGGTGAGGACATCATCGAGCCGCTTCCGGACAGGATCGTGGGTAACGTTGCGCTCGAGGACGTCTACGATCCGATCGATGGTGAGCTTCTGGTCGAAGCAGGGGACCTCATCGAGGAGGACGCGGCCGAGGCGATCGAGGCTGCGGGCATCCAGGTCGTCAAGATTCGGTCGGTCCTCACATGTGAGTCGAAGCGGGGACTTTGCCGGAGGTGTTATGGACGCAACCTGGCGACGATGCAGGTGGTCGACATCGGGGAGGCTGTGGGTATCTTGGCGGCCCAATCCATCGGTGAGCCGGGTACGCAGCTGACGCTTCGGACGTTCCACATCGGTGGCACCGCGGCACGAATCGCAGCTCAGACGCAGCGCCGATCGAAGATCCAAGGCGTGGTGACCTTGGACCGGGTGACTACGGTCAAGACGCCTGACGGTGACCAGGTCGTTACGTCCCGCGAAGGCCAAATCGTTCTCAAGACAGCGGAAGGCTTGGTGCGGAGTCGCCTCAGTGTGCCGTACGGCGCCACTCTGGTGGTCACGGAAGGGAAAACCATCGAGCCCGGTGATCAGTTGTTCAATTGGGATCCGTACTCTGAGCCGATCGTTGCGGACGCGGGCGGCGTTCTGAAATTCGTCGATATCATCGATGATCAGACGATGCGTGAGGAGTTGGACGAGTCCACGGGTCGCCGCCAGATGACGATCATCGAGGATCGTGACAAGAAGCTTCATCCGACGATCCAGATTCGAAAGAAGACCAAGAAGTCAGAGAAGCTTCGCGAGTTCATCATGCCGGTGGGAGCCCAGCTCACGATTCATGATGGTGACGAGGTCGCCCCCGGTGACACGATCGCCAAGATTAGCCGGGAGGTTTACAAGACCCGGGACATCACGGGTGGGTTGCCCCGCGTGGCTGAGTTGTTCGAGGCTCGCCGGCCGAAGGACCCCGCGGTTATCACGGAGATCGACGGTGAAGTCGGCTTTGGCGACATCAAGCGCGGCAAACGTGAGGTTCTGGTTACGCCCGACACGGGCGAGGAAGACGAGCGCGCCTATATGGTGCCGGTCGTTAAACACATGCGAGTGCACGAAGGTGACCGCGTGCGTGCGGGTGATCGACTCTCCGAGGGACCGATCAATCCGCATGATATTCTGAAGATTCGGGGCCCGAGAGCCGTCCAGGAATACCTGCTTAACGAGATCCAGGAGGTCTACCGACTCCAAGGCGTGAAGATCAACGACAAACACATCGGTGTGATCGTGCGCCAGATGCTTCAGAAGGTGAAGATCACGGATCCCGGAGAAACGATCCTTCTCGAAGGGGAGAACGTCGACCGGGTGGAGTTCCGGGATGTCAACCAAAGGGCGATCCAGGCTACGCTGAAGCCTGCGCGCTCTGAGCCGCTCCTCCTTGGAATCACAAAGGCCAGCTTGACGACCGAGTCCTTTATCTCGGCGGCGTCCTTCCAGGAGACGACGAGGGTGCTGACGGACGCGGCCGTTCGTGGGGCGCGGGACGATCTGAAGGGGCTCAAGGAGAACATCATCATCGGACACCTGATTCCCGCCGGGACCGGAGTGCACAGATTCCAGGGTGTGGAGTTCATGGTGGACTCGTCGTTCTATGAGGAGGAGATCCTTCCACTGGGCGATCCCGAGGAGCTTGTGGCCGAGGAAGCGACTGCGGACTGAGTGGAGGCCGAGCGTCGTTGCTGCGGGACCGCGACGACGCTCGGCCTCCACCATGTCGATTGTTGGGCGTTGGCGGGATGCTACTCGGGTGCGGGGAGGCTCCGCCGCTTCGCCGCGGGTCGGGTTGGGGCTGTGGCGGTGCGCACCTCACTCGGGCTGCGGCGACGCTAGGCCCGTCGGGCGTTGCGGTCACTCAATCTCCCTGTTTTTGGCTTGTAGGCGTATCTTTGGGCATGGATGCTGAACGCACCACTCCCCTGGACACAGCCCCATGAGTGACGAATTGCCCAGGTTGCCGGTTCAACTGTGGGAGTGCGTCTTGCGGACGGCGTACTTCATCACACAAGTGCCATCCCTGATCCGAGGGAGATCCTTGCGCCCGGTGGGGGGGGGTGGGGCGCACTTCCTGCAGCTACCGGAGGCGGAAAAGAGGGAGGAGCGGATTAAGGAGTGGGACGGCCGGGGTCGACCCCCCGGAACCCTTCTTCCTGTGCGGGTTTTCGGCGGTCGGAGCCCGTTGACACCCCCATACGCCTCATTTAGGTTTCCCAGTCTGTCCATCGGACGTGCCGAAGTGCGGTGCCTCCGGGTAGATCGGCGCTCAGTGGCGCTTTTTTTGGCTTTATGAACTTGGGTGAGAATGCCGACCATCAACCAACTCGTTCGCAAGGGACGCCGCGAGATTCAGAAGAAGAACAAGTCCCCTGCGTTGCAGAAGAATCCTCAAAAAAGAGGCGTCTGCACACGGGTGTACACGACCACTCCGAAGAAGCCGAACTCGGCGCTGAGGAAGGTAGCTCGGGTACGTCTGACGAACGGTTATGAGGTGACGTCGTACATCCCGGGAGAGGGGCACAATCTCCAGGAGCACTCGATCGTGCTCATCCGGGGTGGACGGGTAAAGGACTTGCCCGGTGTACGATACCATATTGTGAGAGGTACGCTGGACGCTTCGGGCGTAGGTGATCGTCGTCAGGGACGGTCCAAGTACGGCGCAAAGCGGCCTAAGTAGGGGATCCGGGGATGAGCCGTCGTTCAAGAGCAGTAAAGAGGGGGCTCATTCCCGATCCGAGATACGACTCGGCCGAGGTTACGAAGTTCATCAACAACCTCATGGTCGACGGGAAGAAGTCTCTTGCGGAGAAAATTTTTTACGGGGCCCTGACCCTGTGTGAGGAGCGCTCCGGCCAGCCCGGCTTGAACGTATTCACGCAGGCGCTGACCAATGCCAAGCCTGCGCTCGAGGTCAAGAGCCGCAGGGTTGGCGGCGCCACGTATCAGGTTCCTATTGAGGTGCGGCCTGAACGTCGGGGCGCCTTGGCAAGCCGTTGGTTGATTGGTTTTGCTCGCGATCGAAGCGAGAAGACGATGGCCGAACGGCTCGCGTTTGAATTCCTGGCTGCGGCTAGGGGAGAGGGAGCGACCATCAAGAAAAAGGACGACACGCACCGGATGGCGGAGGCGAACAAGGCGTTCGCCCATTATCGCTGGTAGTTAAGATCCGCTCGGGTCCTGACCGCCTGTAATCGCGGTCGACTAAGGACTCAACTTGCTGTCTCGCGCATGGGCGCCGAGGCACGAAGCGCGGAGGCTGCCGGCGGCATCGGATACGGCAGCTGGGGGAGATCGCGCTTCCTGCTTCGAACTGTTCGTGCGTTTTTTTATGGAAATATTGCGGCAAGACCAACTGTAAACAGAGCAGAAACGGACCCAATAGAGACTATAGATGCCCAGACTCACTCCACTCGATCACCTGCGCAATATCGGCATCATGGCGCACATCGACGCCGGTAAGACGACGACGACCGAAAGGGTGCTCTACTATACCGGACGGCTCCACCGGGTCGGCGAGGTCCACGAGGGCGCCGCTACGATGGACTGGATGGAGCAGGAACAGGAACGGGGGATCACCATTACCTCCGCGGCCACGACCTGTCATTGGGAGCGCCTCGGGACCGAGTACCGGATCAACATCATCGATACGCCTGGGCACGTTGATTTCACGGCCGAGGTGGAGCGGTCTCTGCGCGTACTCGATGGTGCAGTCGCTGTGTTCTGTGCCGTGGGAGGGGTCGAACCCCAGTCGGAGACGGTATGGAGGCAGGCCGACCGCTATGGTGTCCCGCGTATCGCGCTGGTCAACAAGATGGATCGAGTCGGGGCCGACTTCGAAAACGTCGTCGACATGATGAGAGAAAGACTCGGAGCCAATGCCTTTCCCGTGCAATATCCGCTCGGCGAAGGCGAACTTTTTACGGGGATCGTCGACATCGTTCGCAACAAGGCTTTTCACTATCAGGACGAGCTTGGTTCGGAAGTGGAGGAGGGTGAGGTGCCCGACTCTCTGATCGAGAAGGTCAAGGAATTGAGGCACGAGATCATGGAGGCCGCCGTCGAGCACGAGGACGCGTTGCTCGAGAAGTACCTGGGTGGGGAGGAGCTCAGCGATGAAGAGCTCTCACACGCGATTCGCAGCGCCACGATCGCTGGCAAGATCTTTCCGGTCTTCTGCGGCTCCGCTTTCAAGAACAAAGGGGTACGGGCGCTCTTGGACGGAGTGATCGACTATCTCCCTTCACCCCTGGACGTTCCGGCCATCCTGGGCCACCTGCCACAGCACGACGAAACACCCGTTGTCAGGGAAGCATCCGATGATGCCCACTTCAGCGCGCTGGCCTTCAAGATCATGACGGATCCGTTCGTCGGGAAGCTGACGTACGTGCGGGTCTATTCCGGATCGCTTCCATCGGGCAGCTACGTTCTCAACGCGACGAAGGACCGCAAGCAGCGGGTCGGACGGCTGCTCCAGATGCACGCGAACAAGCGTGAGGAGCGAGACGAGGTCTTTGCGGGTGATATCGCGGCGGTCATCGGTCTCAAGAACGTCAAGACGGGCGACACGATCTGCCATCCGGACTACCCGATCATTCTCGAGGCGATGAATTTCCCGGAGCCCGTGATCTCGGTCGCGATCGAACCGAAGACCAGGGTCGACGCGGACAAACTCACAGGTGGGCTCGTCAAACTGGCGGATGAGGATCCGACGTTCCGTGTCCACACGGACGAAGAGACGAGCCAGACCATCATCAGTGGTATGGGTGAGCTTCATCTCGAGATCATCGTCGATCGACTCAGGCGTGAGTTCAGCGTAGAGGCGAATATCGGGCGCCCACAGGTCTCCTACCGCGAGACGATCCGAAGCCGGTCGGAAAAGGTAGAGGGCAAGTTCGTGAGGCAGTCCGGGGGACGCGGGCAATACGGCCACGTCGTCATCAACATCGAGCCGATGGAGCCAGGCGGTGGGTTCGTGTTCGAGGATCGGGTCAAGGGTGGCGTGATTCCTCGGGAATTCATCAGTTCGGTGGAACAGGGCATCAAGGAGGCCCTCGACTCGGGGGTCTTGGCGGGATATCCGGTCATCGACCTGAAAGTGGAATTGATCGACGGGTCCTACCACGACGTGGATTCGAGTGAGATGGCGTTCAAGGTCGCCGGATCCATGGCGGTCAAGAGTGGAGTGAAAAAGTCGGCCCCGGTCCTTTTGGAGCCCGTCATGGATGTAGAGGTCGTAACCCCCTCGGACTACATGGGGGACATAATCGGCGACCTTTCCTCCCGCCGTGGCAAGGTGGGTGGGATGACCGACCGTGGAGACGCCCAAGTGATTGGGGCAAGCGTCCCTCTCGGAGAGATGTTTGGATACGCCACGACCCTGCGCTCATTGAGCCAGGGTCGTGCTTTGCTGGATCCCTTTTCGAGTTGGCACTGGCTGCGGATCAGTCGTTCATGCTCGACGATGCCGAACGGCCGAACGCGGTCGAGGTCTCGGTTCTGAACGGTGGCGTGCTGTCGATGAGTACCGGGCTAACCCGACTGGAGACAAGGTTCCTGGGCGAACCTGACAAGGTCGACGAGGTGCTCGCAATTAAGGGGCCGATTGAGCCTGATGCGGCGCTTGAAGTCGGGCTTGTATCTTTTGCGCCAGATGAATTGGACTGGGACGACGAGGTGCGGCTGATGCTTGAGGGGCGCGCGTCGCTGTCGCCCGACGCGCTAACGGGACTCGAAGCGAACCTACGGTTCGCTGGACCAGAAACGCTCGAAACGAAGATCTTCGGTCGGCTGTCGGCGTGGCAGAATTGGATTTTCCAGCGCCCAAACGCCGTGGGTGAGCGTGGTGCGCTGAAGGTCTATGGCGTCGAAGGTCGGCCTGATTTCGATTGGCGGCGAACGTGATGGGCGGGCGTGGTCCAAAGGACTAAGGGCGGTCAGTTGAAAGGCGTGCGTGCATGATTTCGAGTGAACGGATTCCGAATAACGTTGACCTGTCCAGCAACAAGCGGCTGCAGCGAGCGCTTGAGCACTGGCAGCCGAAGTATCTTGATTGGTGGCGTGACATGGGGCCCGAGGGGTTCCAGGACCATCACCAGGTCTTCCTGCGTACCGCGATCAGCGTCGACCCAGATGGCTGGGCGAATTTCGAATTCGTCAAGCTACCCGACTACCGCTGGGGGATCTTCCTCACCGAATTTGTTGCCGATCGCACGATCGGCTTCGGCGATTCATTCGGCAAGCCGGTTTGGCAGGAGGTGCCGGGGGAGTTTCGCAACCAGCTCAGACGCCTGATTGTTACGCAGGGTGACACCGAGCCGGCATCGGTTGAGCAGCAGCGGCAGCTCGGGGCGAAGTGTCCGAGTCTTTACGACTTGCGCAACCTCTTTCAGGTGAATGTGGAAGAGGGGCGCCACCTGTGGGCGATGGTCTACCTGTTGCACTCGTATTTCGGGCGCGACGGACGCGACGAGGCCGAAGAGTTGCTGGCGCGGACGAGCGGGAACCGGGACAAGCCGCGGATCCTTGAAGCGTTCAATGAACCGATCGATAACTGGCTAGACTTCTTCATGTTCACGATGTTCACAGATCGCGATGGCAAATCACAGCTCATGTCACTGTCCGAGAGCTCACTCGATCCGCTGGCTCGAACGACGCGTTTTATGTTGACCGAGGAAGCTCATCACATGTTCGTCGGCGAAACTGGCATTTCTCGTATTCTCGAACGGACCTGCCAGCTGATGAAGGAATCCAGAGGCCTAGCCGAGGACGTGCGCCGGCAAGGCGGGATCGAGCTGGAGATGATCCAGAGGCATCTGAATTTTTGGTTCAGCCGGAGTTTGGATCTACACGGTAGTGAAGTGTCGAGTAACGCGGCATCATACTTCGCCAACGGGTTGAAAGGACGGGCGCGTGAGGAGACTTACGAGGACCACAGGATCACCGACGCAGTCTACGAGCTTGAGGTCTACGAGGATGGGCGGTTATCACGGCAGG
>ERZ651768.1992-NODE-1992-length-14601-cov-4.519760_pt1 | contig 14601 bp, 14 predicted proteins | sample MGYA00514754_ERZ651768 | MGnify/ENA metagenome assembly ERZ651768 | reverse complement strand
GTATTCTTATTTACAATTATAGACATTAAACATTTTCCTTTAATACTACTGAAACAGCTTTTTTTGCAGCATCTTCAAGATTATTAGCAGGTACAATCTCAACTCCTGAATTTTTGAGAATATCTTTTGCAATTTTTGAATTTGTGCCTTCTAATCTGACAATTACTGGAACTTTCAACCCAAGTTCTTTGACTGCCTGAACAACTCCATTGGCAACTCTATCACATCTTACAATCCCGCCAAAAATATTTATTAGTATTGCTTTTACATTTTCATCATTTAATATTATTTTAAATCCATTTTTAATTGTATTAGCATTTGCTTTTCCACCGACATCAAGAAAATTTGCAGGCTCTCCGCCTGATAATTTTATTATATCCATAGTTGCCATTGCAAGGCCTGCACCATTTACCATACAACCTACATCCCCATCCAGTTTAATATAGTTCAAGTGGTAATTTCCTGCTTCAATTTCCATTGGATCTTCTTCGCTTATATCTCGCATTTCAGTGATTTCTTTTTGACGAAAGAGGGCGTTCCCATCAAAATTAAATTTAGAATCAAGGGCTAAAATATGTCCGTCTTGGGTCAAGATCAGAGGATTAATTTCAATCAGGGTAGCATCTGTAGCTTGATAGCATACATACATTTTCATAAATATGGATACTGCTTCCTTAAATGCTTCATCAGTAAGACTAAGTCCAAAAGCCAGTTTTCGTGCTTGGTAATTTTTTATGCCAAGAAGAGGTTCGATCCAAACCTTTACTATTTTTTCAGGTGTCTTAGATGCAACCTTTTCAATCTCTACTCCGCCTTCAGTCGAGACCATAAATACATCCATCTCTTTACCTCGATCCAAAGTGATAGCAGCATAAAATTCTTTGCTAATATCAGCACCCGACTCAATCAAGAGCCGCTGCACTGCTTTTCCGTTAGAACCAGTTTGATGAGTGACAAGGACCATTCCTAACATTTCCTTTGCAAGTTTTTCCACTTCATCTCTGCTGTGAGCAAGTTTTACTCCCCCGCCTTTTCCACGACCACCAGCATGGATTTGTGCTTTTACCACTACAGTTTTTGTATCAAGTGTACGATAGGCATTTAAGGCTTCTTCTACGCTGAAGACAGGTATACCGGGAGGTGTTATAATTCCGTGTTTGCGAAAGATTTCCTTACCTTGATATTCATGGATTTTCATGCTTAATTCCTTATGACAGTCCCTGCTTTTCCAACAAGAGCATCTTTGATATGGGGTATAGATGTGATAATAACTTTTTGCCCATGGTATTTTAAAAAATGAATGGCTGCTCTGATTTTAGGTTCGATACTTCCTTTTTGAAATTTGCCTTTATTAAATAGTTTTTCTGCTTCGTATCGTTTCATTTCCTGAATTGGTGATTGTTTTGAGTTTCCGAAATTGTGGTAAACGAATTCCACATCCGTGATAATCCAGAGCTCTTGCGCACGAATAATTCGTCCCAATTTCGCTGCGGTATAATCTTTGTCAATCACTGCATCCACTCCTTCTAAATGACTGTAGTTATCATTGTACACTGGAATCCCTCCACCACCTGTAGCAATAACAATTGTGCCCCTATCCACCAGGGCTTTAATGGATTTACCGTGCATGATATATTCTGGCATGGGAGACGGGATTACTCTGCGCCAATTTCCATGTTCTTGCTCCTTGATATCCCAGTTAAATTTTTCAGCTAACGGTTTTATTTCATCAAAATTATATCGAGCACCAATAAATTTAGTTGGTTCAAGGATTGTTAAATCATTTTTATTGATAATCACTTGGGTCACCATCGTGACGACTTCACGATCAATATTCATGTCTCGTAATTTATTCTGAACCGATTGTTGGATCATATACCCAATCGTTCCTTGGGTCCCAGCAACACAAACACTCAGTGGTAATGGTGGTATCTGGTTATGGGTTAAATCCATGCGCATTAGTTCATTTCCAATCTGAGGGCCATTACCGTGATTAATACAAATATTGTAATTGAGATTCAAAAAATGTGAAATACCTGTTATTGTTTCTTTAATATTTGCGAACTGCTGGTGAATTGTTCCACTTTCGTTCTTAGGCGAGATGCTATTCCCGCCGATGGCAATCATTGCTGTAAGGTGTGGCATTTAATCCTTTTCCAGGAAAGGATAGCGATAATCTTTAGGTGACTCAAATGTTTCCTTTATGGTTCGTATTGATACCCATCTTAAAAGATTTAAATCCGAACCTGCTTTATCGTTGGTTCCGGATGCTCTGCTTCCGCCAAATGGCTGTTGGCCGACAACTGCACCAGTTGGTTTATCATTGATATAAAAATTTCCTGCCGAATGTGTTAATCTTTTTGTTGCCTCAGATACTTTATCTTTATCCTGACCGATGACACATCCGGTCAATCCGTAAGGGGAAGTTGAATCCAATATGTCAATTGTCTTACTCCATTCAGACGGATCGTAGAGATAAACAGTTAGAACTGGCCCAAAGATTTCTTCCCGCATTGTTTTAAAATAGGGATCTGTTGTTAGAATAGTGGTAGGCTCAATAAAGTACCCTTTTGTATCATTACAATCGCCTCCAGATATTATTTCAGCATCCGATGATTCTTTCGCATGATTAATATATCCGCTAATGGAATCAAAAGCAGCTTTGTCAATTACCGCATTCATGAAATTGGTAAAATCCCGCGGAGAACCAATTTTGATAGTTTTTAATTCCGATAGGTATTTATTTTTCACATTTTCCCATATTGTGGTTGGAATATAGGCCCTTGACATAGCGGAACATTTTTGACCCTGGTATTCAAATGCACCACGGATCATAGCTGTTACGAGTGTATCAATATCCGATGATTCATGAGCGATACAAAAATCCTTTCCGCCAGTTTCACCGACTATTCTTGGATAAGTTTTGTACTCATTTATGTTTTCACCAATCATTTTCCAGATATATTGGAAGGTTTCAGTAGATCCAGTAAAATGAACACCTGACAGGTTCTCATTGGCTAATACGGGATTACCAACTTCACTTCCTGATCCAGGAATGAAATTGATAACGCCGTCTGGTAGTCCTGCTTCTTTAAACATCTTCATAAGATAATGACATGGAAGTACCGCACTGGATGCTGGTTTCCATAAAGCAACATTACCCATAAGAACTGGCGCTGTAGGAAGGTTGCCAGCTATTGAAGTAAAATTAAATGGTGTGATTGCAAATACGAAACCTTCCAAAGGACGATATTCCAACCGATTATTCATACCTTTTGGAGAAATAAGATCTTGTCGGGAATAAATCTCTTCTGCATACTGTGCATTAAAATTGAAAAAATCAATCAATTCACAAGCAGAATCAACTTCAGCCTGGAAAGCATTCTTACTTTGATTAAGCATTGTAGATGCATTAATGGTGTCGCGCCATGGGCCTTTTAGGAGTTCTGCTGCTTTTCTGAAAATTGCAGTCCGCTCTTCAAGGTGGGTCTTTGACCATGTTTTCCATGCTTTCATGGCAGTATCTATGGCCAGATTTGCTTCCGATTCACCAGCTTTGTGGTATGTAGCTATAACATGTTGGTGGTCATGAGGCATTATACAATTTTCCGTATTGCCTGTTTTCTTTTCTTTACCGCCAATGATTAGCGGGATCTCGATATTCTGTGAACACATTTCATCATATTTGTGTTGAAGACTTTTCCGTTCTGGTGAGCCAGAAGCATAGGATCTAACTGGCTCATTAATTGCTTTTATAATTTTATTCATATTTTGCACATTATTGTATTAGGCAAAGCATGAAAAATTACCAGAGATCAATAGGAGTGACAAGAAACAGAGTTCATTCAAAATTCTTGCACAACATCAATTGCTCTTGCTTTATCAAGAAATTCCTTTAGTATAACTCTCATTTCTGGGAGACTATGGGCGGTAACGAGTTTTTGCCGAAAGATAGCTGCACCGGGAAAACCTTTGATATAGTTTGAAAAATGTTTCCGCATTAGATTGGTTCCAGTTCGTTCACCACGGTTTTCAATTAATAGATTAAAATGCCGGCAACACATTTTTGCAATATCAAATACAGAAGGATGGGATGGTACTTTCTGCCCTTCAAGTCTGGCTTTAGCTTCCCTAAAGAACCATGGGTTACCCTGCGCTGCTCTCGCTACCATTACAGCATCACAACCTGTTATATCGAACATACGCATCATATCATCAGCCGTACGAACATCACCGTTCCCAACCACTGGGATTGAAACAGATTCTTTAAGAATTTTGATGTAGTCCCAATCAGCTTTTCCGGTATATCGTTGTTTGGTAGTTCGAGCATGCAAAGTAATGGCTTTCACACCAATATTTTGAAGTCGCTCGCCAGCTTCTGGAATCACGATTTTCTCATTGTTCCACCCTATACGCATTTTAACCGTGACAGGCACTTCTGGAACAGATTCGACCACTGCTAATGTAATATCCTCCATGAGACAAAGGTCCTGGAGTGCAGCTGAACCGGCTCCTTTTTTCGTTACCTTTGGGACTGGACAACCATAATTGATGTCAAGAATATCTGGCTGAAACATATCCACAACATATCTGGATGCTTGGCTCATTGATTTACTATCCTTACCAAAGATTTGAACTCCGATAGGCCGTTCTATTTCATTAAAACGGATTAGGTCCAATGTTTTTGTATTTTCGCGAATAATACCATCAGCAGAAACAAATTCTGAATAGACCGCACCAGCACCCATTTCCCTGCATAGTACTCTGAATGAATAATCCGTTACACCAGCCATTGGTGCGAGGAGTACAGGAACATCTATTTTCACGGAGCCAATTTTCATTTGTCTGTATAATAAGCGAACGTAAATTTCCCGGAATTTTTAGATAGATTCATAACAATTTATATAAGATAGTCCCATGAGCAGAGTATGTGATGTAACTGGTAAAAAACCCATGTTTGGTAATAATGTGAGCCATGCACATAATAAGTCCCGGCGTAGGTTCAATGTTAATTTACAAAAGAAGAAATTTTGGCTTCCTGATGAGAAGCGTTATATTACTCTGCGGGTATCAACCCGTGGTATGCGAATTATTGATAAAAAAGGAATTCGCAAGGTCTTGAATGATTTAAGGAATAAAGGAATAAAAATTTAATTAACTGTTATTATTTCCTCTTTTTTCTAAATGTCCTATATAAAATTGAGCAAATTATTTTTTAATTATTTCAATCCTGTTGTTTACGAATAAATGCTGGCACTTCAAGGTTCTGATCATATACTATTGGAGAATCTTGTGTACCATCGAAAATAAGTTTCCGGTTCGGAACATCTGAAGTGTTTACTGTTGAATGGCCTTTTTGAGCATGAAGTGGTTTATTTTCTAGATCCTGAAGCACTTTTGTTTTGACCGGTTTAATAATATCGGAGCTGTACTTTGTCTCATTGAATTGTCCATCTATTTTTGAAATGTTGAAACCAGTGGCAATAACGGTAACCTGAATCTCATCATTCATGTTCGGATCTATAACTGCACCGAAAATGATATTAGCCGAGTTACCAGCTTCTTCGAAGATTATATTAGTTGCTTCATCCACTTCATGCAGAGCTAAGTTCTCTCCGCCAGTTATGTTTACTAATACACCTTGAGCTCCATTAATAGATGCTTCATCCAATAGTGGGCTGGAAATAGCCTGTTGAGCTGCAAGCACTGCTCGCTCATCACCTGTGGCGATGCCCGTTCCCATGATTGCTTCGCCCATATTTTTCATGATTGTTTCAACATCTGCGAAATCTAGATTGATCATACCATGTATATTGATAAGATCAGATATTCCCTTTGCTGCCTGGTGCAAAATATTATCAGCCAACTGAAATGCTTCAGGAAGAGTGGTCGACCGATCTACAATAGACATCAGTTTTTGATTAGGTATAGCAATAAGTGTATCACAGCTTTTTTTCATATCGGTTATCCCTTCTAACGCTCTATTGTACCTTTTAGGTCCTTCAAATTTGAAAGGGAGTGTCACGATACCGACAGTAAGAATGCCCATTTCGCGTGATATTTGAGCAATGATTGGAGCTGCACCGGTACCTGTTCCACCACCCATCCCTCCAGTGATAAAGGTCATATCAGCTCCTTCCAACAATGAGGTTATCGCTTCACTATCAGCTTCAACTGCATTCTTACCTACACTGGCATTAGCGCCAGCACCCAATCCTTTAGTCAAATTCTTACCGATTTGAATTTTATGTTCTGCGGGATTATTATCTAGATCTTGAGCATCAGTATTGATGGCGATGAAATCTACGCCCTGCATTCCAGATGTGATCATCCTGTTGACAGCATTGCCTCCAGCGCCTCCAACACCCACAACTTTTAGTTTTGCTTTTTGTTCTGATAAGCATTCGAATTCAAATAACATGGTTCGTCTCCTTGGTTTGTGGTTTAGAAAAGTTCTTTAAATGATTGGATCAATTTTTGAAAAAATGTATTCATACTGATATGATTTGATTGTGCAAAATCATTAGATAGAATTGGCCATAATAGCAGTCCCATCGTAGTAGAATGTATTGGAAGATCAGCAATATCAGTTATTCCATCAATATGTTTGGGAGTACCTATTCGTACACGCATACCCATTAAATCTCCTGCTAATGCTGATATGTTACTTAATTGCGCACCTCCGCCAGAGAGTACCAAACCGTATGTCAATGATTCCTTAATATCAGCACGCGATATCTCATTAATGATTAAATGAAAAATTTCCTGCATTCGGGCTTCAACATAACGAGATAATTCATGTTCGGAGATACTGCGTTTACCATCACCATTTTCTGTTTGCAAATCAAATTCTAACTTTGGTGATGATAAGGATGCTTTTGCGGATGCGTATTTAATTTTTATACTTTCTGCTTCTTCAATACTGATTTGAAGCATAACGGCGATATCATTGGTAATACTTCCTGAACCGATAGGAATTACTGCCGAATGTCGTACCGCACCGCCATGATATACCGCAATGTCAGTTGTTGATGACCCAATTTCTGCTAAAGTAACTCCTAGTTGCATTTCATCATGTTTCAGGGTAGCAATGGCAGATGCTAATGGTTGAAAAACTAGACCATTTACTTTGATACCTATTTCTTCTACACAATCAACTATATTTCTCATGGCAGATGTGGCCGCGGTAACAAGGTGGACGCGACCTTCTAATCGACGGCCGGTCAATCCTATTGGATTATTGATCTCCTTCAACGTGTCAACCGAATATTCCTGAGGAAGTGTATGCAAAATATCTCGGTCCGGAGGAAGAGAAATAGCCTGTGATAGATTAAGGACCTGGTCAATATCTGTTTCAACAATTGCCCGATCGCCTGAAACACCATTAGATCTATTACGATTTAAAGCTGCTGCTGCCTGTGTATTGAGACACCGGATATGATTTCCTGTAATAGCTAAGACAGCATTATTCACTTTAACATCGGCCATGGTTTCTGCTTCGAACAATACTTTTTCCAATTGCTCGATAAGTTGATTGCGGTGGGAAATAGAACCTTTTCGGAATCCCATCGAAGGTGTAGAACTAATCCCCAATAACTTGACGCGATTGGCATCAGGTATGATGGAACCAATAGCGCAACGGATATTAGATGAACCTATATCAATACCTACAGTTAGTTGCCGGTCTTTTCCATTACTTATAGATCTCATATTCGTTCTTTCACAATCACTTGGTTTTTATATCGCATATCCAAATAAGTAAAATCGGATAATAGGTTTTCCCCTTTAATTTTTTGTTGAAACTTCTTCAAAATTTCTATTTTTGACCAACTATGTGAATTACCCAGTGCGACACGAGTAGGATAATCAGCAAGAATAAGTACAATTTCGCCCCCATTTTCCATGGTCATTTCTGACAAGTTGTAGTATAATTCTTGATAGTTTCTTCGTAGGATCTTCAACCAGGAAATAGATTCCATGACTTTCACAGATAAAGCACGATTGCCAATTGGATATAATTCGGGAGCAGGATTATAATTAGTCAATATTGGAATGGAAAAGTCGATTAAATTGCCAATATCAGGAAGAACTACTCCATCTGAATCCAACATTACCATGGGCTCACCATTAAGAATTGCAATCGGTTTTCTCTCAGATATTTCGATTACAATAATACTTGGATATTGGTGACTGACTCGGGCCGCCTTTATATATGGATGTTCTTCCACGATTCTTTGTATATCCAATAAATTAGTTTGAATAGGTTTATTATTGGTCAAATCACCTATATGTCTTTGATATTGGTCTATATTTAAGATTGTTGCACCACGAATAACAATTTCGTCAATTGCTAAAGTACCGCAGGCTTTTGCCCATAAAAATGAACACCAGATTATTCCAATTATAGAACCAATGACCCCAATTGTCCCAAATACTGAGATCATGGGAAAACTGTATTTCTTTTTACGCGGCATATGGGTCTAATTCTGATTGACAAAACCCAATGGTTTTTACCTCAAGCTCAAGCATGACCCCATATTTTTCATAAACAGTTTTGCGAGCTAGAAAAATCAATTTGGCAATATCAGTTGCTTTGGCTGAACCATGGTTCACAAAAAAGTTGGAATGCTTAGTTGAAATCTCAGCATCTCCTATACAAGCACCTTTTAATCCAGCTTGATCTATGAGATATCCAGCAGCCAAATTAGCTCCTGGATTTTTAAAAATACTTCCCGAAGATCGAAATCGAAGTGGCTGAGATTTTTTACGTCCCTGACTGGCTTTGATTCTTTTTCCCTGTATGATTTCTGAACTGGTCTTTGGTAGCTCGAAACGAGCTAGTAATATAAATTCGTCTGGATTTAATGATGAGTATCGATATCCAAAATCTAAATTTTCTGGACTAAGGGTGTAGATTCTACCCGTCAGTTTCATAATATCAATTGATTTTAAATAATTTGATATTTCGTCCCCGAATGCTCCTGCATTCATCATTAATGCTCCACCCAAGGTTCCTGGCACACCGATAAGGCTTTCTAGACCGGAGAGATTACGTTTAATTGATTCTTTGACAATTTTACCTAGCATTACTCCAGACTCCGCTTCTATGCAATTACCTTTAAATGTTAATATTCTTAGTGCTTTTGCTGGTGTTATTACTAATCCATCGATTCCTTGATCATTTACGAGAAGATTAGATCCTGATCCTACAAAATGAACAGGTATCTCGTTTTTTTTAGCAAATCTGAGAATTTTTGCCAAATCATCACGGTCCTTTGGTATAATATAGGCTAATGCTGGACCGCCGATACCATATGAAGTATGCTTAGACATGGGTTCATTCTCCAAAAGGGTTCCTTTTACCAATTGACGTAATTTTGAGATATGAGTCATTTCCGAATACCTGTTGTCATTTTTTCAAGGTGATTAACATATTTTTCACTATAGCGCCATATACTACCGGCACCCATGGTTAGAACCATATCGTTATCTTTTACAATATTATCCAGAACTGGGTTTAAATCTTCCAGATCAGGAACATAATGAACATTTCTGTGCCCTTGGTTAATGACTTCATTTACTATCAATTCTGCGGTAATCCCAGGTATAGGTATTTCGCGGGCAGGGTATATGTCAGTAATGATTAATATATCTGTGTTTAAAAGAGCATCTGCAAATTCGCGAAAGAAAGCCTGTGTCCTAGAAAAAAGATGGGGCTGAAAAATGGAGATGATTCGTCGGTTCCAACCATTCTTTGCAGCATCTATGGTTGCGCAAATTTCGGTAGGATGATGTGCGTAATCGTCTACTACCATAATGTTTTGATAGTTGCCTTTAATTTCAAATCTCCTTCTTACACCTTGATAAGCATTTATTCCAGTCTGTATCTCTTGAAAGCTAAGGCCCATATCCAACCCGAGAACAACGGCGCCCAGGGAGTTCATCACATTATGTTCGCCAGGAACGTTGAGCTTGATATCTCCCAGTTTTTCTTTCTCTCGGAAAACAGAGTATGTCGATCTGTTTCGGCTAAATTGTAGATTTTCCGCTCGAAAGTCCGCATCCCGCGACCGTCCGTAGGTGGTTATGGGCCTTGTAAGTTTTGGCTTAATCTCACGTACCGTTGATGAGTCTATACAAAGAATGATTTCACCATAGAATGGTACTGACTGACAGAATTGGATAAATGCATTTTTTAGATCGGCTAAACTTTCATAGCAATCTGTATGCTCTAATTCTATATTCGTTACTATGGCAATGGTAGGCTTTAGTGATAGAAAACTGCGGTCGAATTCGTCTGCCTCGACTACAATTATTTCTCCTGCCCCTAGTTTGGCATTTGTATCCAGCGTATGAACCAATCCTCCTACAACCAATGTGGGGTCCTTTTTTGCACTTGAAAGAATCATTCCAATCATAGAAGATGTAGATGTCTTTCCGTGCGTTCCGCCCACGGCAATACTGGTTGGCTTAACATTAATCAGTTCGCCCAACATTTCCGCCCGTTTTATAATCGATATACCTTTTTGACGTGCCCGGACAATCTCCGGATTTTCTGCGGGAACAGCACTGGAATAAACCAAAACATCTGCATTGCCAACATTGGATGGATCGTGACCGATAGCTACATCAATACCTAATTTTCGTATACGTGTCACATTGTCTGAACGATTCATATCAGAACCAGTAACTTTGAATCCAAGGTTTAATAGCAATTCAGCAATTCCGCTCATACCAATTCCCCCAATACCAACAAAATGAACCCAATGAACTTTACGGAAGATCATACTGCTAACTCCATTATATGGTTTACAATATCTTTAGTGGCATTAGGTTTCCCCAATTTTTTGGAAGCAATTACCATTTGATTAAGTTCTTCTTTACTGTGAATTAAGTTCATGATAGTATGGTAAAACTCTTGGGGTTTGAGATTCTTTTCAAACAAAATCCGAGCTGCACCAGCATTTACAAGTGCTTGTGCATTTTTAGTTTGATGGTCTTCTGCAGCAGCTGCGAAAGGAATTAAAATACTGGGTTTGCCGCAAACTGTTATTTCTGAAAGTGTTAGTGCTCCACTTCGGCAAATAATGAGGTCAGCCAGTTTATAGGCATTAGCCATATTGTTGATAAATGGAATCAACCTAATATTTGCACTATCCTTTTTTTTATATTTGTCATATTCCATATCACCAGTTTGCCAGAGTATTTGGATCCCTGCTCCGGCAATATTTTTTACCACCTCATTCATTATTCGATTTAAAAAAGATGACCCCTGACTACCGCCAAATAAAAATACAGTTTTTTTCTTGGGACTCAGCTTGAATTCTTTGACAGCCTTAGACTTGTTGCCAACCATAATTCCTTTACGTACAGGATTACCTGTTAATATTGTACTGTTATTTAGTTCATTCTCTGCATCCAGAAAAGCGACACATATCTTTCTGGCTTTTTCTGCAAACCATCGGGTTGTCATTCCTGGGAAAGAATTTTGTTCCTGTAATACAATCGGTACTGGTTCTTTTTTGTGGATAGCTACATATAGTGGTAGCGCACTCGCATAACCGCCTGTACCAATGACAATTCGAGGTGAAAATTCTCTGAACAGTGTTCTTAGTTTAATTAATGAATGGATAACCCGTCCCGGCAACAATATATTTCGCCCTATGCTAATAAAGTTGAACCCACGCTGCAATCCACGAATTGGCAATAGCGTATGCCAAACATCTTTAATAGGGAATACCTTAGCCTCTAATCCAAAAGTGGAGCCAACAAAATGGATGTTTGCATGAGGCTCACGATGCTGGATTTCTTCACCAATAGCTATTGCTGGGAAAAGATGTCCACCAGTCCCTCCGCCGGCAATTAGTATGTTCATATTACCGCTCATAACGCAAAGGACTCCATGTATTACGATTCCCGATAGTTCGTCGTGCTTGGCTGATATTTAGCAAAATGCCGATCATTGATAGATTCACAATCATTCCAGAACCTCCATAGCTCACCAAGGGCATTGGTAGTCCGGTGACTGGTATTAGGCCTGTAACTACAGCAGCATTTACGTAAGCATAAAGAATAAGATTTACGGAAATACCCACGGCTAATAACACACCAAAAGGATCAGTGCATTCTTTGGAGATTTTAATACCGCGTAGAAAAATCAATAGAAAAAGTGTCAATACTGGTACAGTTCCTAATATGAATCCTAGTTCTTCTCCGATAATGGAAAAAATAAAATCAGTGTGCGGAGTAGGAAGAATATGATTTTTTTCGATGCTGCCGCCAAGTCCAACACCAAACCACCCACCATTTCCTAAACTAATGAGTGATTGGTTCAACTGATAGCCGACTCCCTTTATATCAGTTGGGTTAAAGAAAGATAATATTCTTCCTAAGTAAGAAATAATTCTTTCCATTCTGTAGGACTCACTTAATAAAATAGGAATACTGATTATTAGCCCTAAAGCAGTTGATAATGATAGTTGCGATAAATTGGAACCACCAACGTAAAGTATGGTAATCCCCAATATGCCAATTATAATAGCTGTGCTGAAATCTGGTTGAATAATGATTAAACCCATTATGATAATTAGAACTGTAAAAACTGGAAGGAGTCCCACATTAAAGCCATTTATTTTGCCTCTTTTATTATCAATAAAATATGCAATGTAAAGAAGTACAGAAAATCGAGCAATATCTGATGTTTGCACAGAAAAAGAACCAATATATAACCATCTTGCAGGACGGTTCCAGCCGTGCATGAGATAGTACCCTTTGGTGATTATAAGAAGTAGGATTGCAATAATAATTAAGTGGGGTGCAATCTTCTTTAATTCACGAAAGTCCACTATCAGAAATCCAAATAGAAATACAATTCCCAATAAAAGTCTTTTTAAATGACCTTGGAGAAACAACATATCTGTGCGTCCATTTGATTTTGCAAATGATTCATACCAGCTAGCACTATAGAGCATAACTGTTCCAATAATTGCAAGAAGCACAACATAAATGAGCAATTTTCGGTCATAATGCCGGATTGTAATATCAATTCCCATCAGTTAGCATCCAACTCATGAACCCAACTTTTGAATTGTTGACCTCGTTCCTCAAAGTTTGAGAATTGATCAAAACTAGCACAGCCCGGGGAAAGAAGTACAACATCCCCGGGACTTGCAAGCAATTGGCTCTTTAAAACTGCGTCTTTGAGATTATCAAATGTGTCCAATCTCACCGCATCCCCTAGAGCAGTTTTAATGGTTTGGCGAGCCTGACCGTAAGCAAGGACGGTCTTTATTTTGTGAGTGTGTGGAACCACGAGGCGATACTTTTTGGAGGGATGTTACATCTCAGCAACTATTCCCAATTATTTGACTTTATTTATATTGGCATTGGTATCGCTACATTATTGATTTCAAATAAATATTTAGTAGAAAACCTTGGGAAAATTCGGGGTGAATTTCCCGCCCTTGTTCTCTTTTCTGTCATCGGAATGATGTTAATGACACGTGCCAATGATTTGGTGGTACTATTTCTTGGATTAGAATTATTGTCTTTATCTTTGTATGTATTGGTTGGATTTCATCGGCATAATCTCCTTAGCAATGAATCAGGATTGAAATATTTATTTCTTGGGGCATTTTCAACTGGTTTCTTTTTATTTGGGGTTGCAATGATTTATGGAGCAACTGGTACAACAAACTATAATGAATTGGCAACAGCAGTAAGCGGTGATAATCTACTTTCAGAATTATATCTCACAATTGGTATAGGTTTATTGCTTGTTAGTTTTGGATTTAAAGTAGCTCTTGTCCCCTTCCACATGTGGTCACCGGATGTATACCAAGGTGCGCCAACGTCCATAACTGCGTTTCTTTGTACAGCACCAAAAGCGGCAGGATTCGGTGCTTTATTAAAGTTATTTTTGATATCTTTTTCGGATATACAAGGAGATTGGAAAATCTTATTTTGGCTTATAGCGGTATTGACCATGACCATCGGTAATATTTCAGCACTAGTTCAAAACAATGTAAAAAGAATGCTGGCATTTTCAAGTGTATCACATGCTGGAGTTCTTTTAATCGGTTTACTTGTTTTCGAACAGGTGGGATTCTCAGCTGTTATTTTTTATCTTATTGTTTATTCGGTGATGAATTTTGGAGCATTTGCAATAATTCTAATGGTAGAAAAAGATGAGAGGGGACTACATTTTGAGGATTATAGGGGATTTGCATCAAAGCATCCGGCTTACGCATTAGCAATGGTATTATTTATGATTTCTTTAGCTGGGATTCCACCAACTGGAGGCTTTATCGCCAAATTTGGAATATTATCTTCTGCTGTATCAGAAGGATATATTTGGCTTGTGGTGATTGCAGTTTTGAATACGCTTATTTCAGCTTTTTACTATGTACGATTAATCGTCAATATGTACATGGAGCAAGAAGAAAATGTTTTGGATATTCATGGAGGAGGATTTGTGTTTGGACTTGTTGGGACTTTAGGATTATTCATTCTTTTTATTGGTATAGCTCCAGGGTTTTTGTTAGAATTCACAAAAAAAACGATTACTGGATTATTCTAAGTAATTTTCTTTTAATGCGAATT
>ERZ651768.1991-NODE-1991-length-14604-cov-21.400358_pt1 | contig 14604 bp, 16 predicted proteins | sample MGYA00514754_ERZ651768 | MGnify/ENA metagenome assembly ERZ651768 | reverse complement strand
TTCTCTTTTCCAGCCTGGCAGTTCCGGCATGTACTGCAATAAACCAAGGGCTGCACAATCACTGGATCTCCAGCTTTAAAGCGATCAACCCCTGTACCAACTTTACATACATTCCCTGCACCGTCACTGCCCATTATCATAGGTAATGGTACACCTGGAATTCCATTTCTAATCCAGATATCGAGATGATTTAAAGCGGATGTTTTTAAATGGACGCAAATCTGGCCGGGCCCCGGTTCCGGTACGGGAATTTCTTCAACCTGCAGGACTTCAATCCCTCCATGTTTATGAATACGGACTGCTTTCATTTATCAGCTGAAAACAGTTTTTTATCAAGGCTCAAATCACCAGCGCCAGCTAACATCAGAGCAGCACTTGCAAAGGCATAAAGCAAAGCCATTTCAGGGCTACCTTCACCTGTAGTGATATGCATATTTACACCCACGAGCATTGTAATCATCAACAATCCGGCTGCTATGCGTGTGCCCAAACCTATCCCGATCAAAAAAGCGCCTATCGATTCAGAAAATGCAGCCATAAAACCCCAAAATGTCGGTAAAAAAGTTATGCCTAAATGTTTCATTCCAAATGTTCCGATTCCTGCCCAACGGTCAGGGCCGCCGGTGATCTTATCCCAGCCATGATTTGTGATTATCAAATAGGCAACACCAATTCTTAATACAAGTAAACCATAGTTACGGCATGTGTTGCAATCATTAAATAATTTTGAAAAAATATTATTCATCATTTATGTCCTTATACTCAGCATCCTGAATGTCCATTTTTTGGTAATCTGTTTTTTCTTTTTTACGCGTTTTTTTTTGTACCAGGCGGATATTTTTATAAAACCTGTAACCGGCAAAAACCAATACCAGAATTAAAAATGTTTTAAACATGAATTATTGTGAAACAGGATTGAAAAACTTTGTACCCGTCACCGGCTGGCGGATGTAATTGATCACTTCATCCAAGTCTTCCTGATTATGTACAAAGTCAATGTTATTGGTATTAATGATCACCAGTGGAGTATCTTGGTAACGGAAAAAATATTCTGTATAAAGCTGATTCAGAGCATCGATGTATTCTTCCGATATATTTTTTTCCATATCACGGCCCCGGCGGGCGATGTTGCGCATAAGCGTATCTGTATCTGCCTGCAAATAGATTACTAAGTCTGGACTGATCACATTTTTTTCCAACAGGTTTGCCACCGTATCATACAGCGTCATTTCTTTTTCATCCAAATTCAGTGATGCAAATAACCTGTCTTTAACAAACATATAGTCCGCAATGAGCAGGTTATGAAACATATCTACCTGCCGTAATTCCTGCTGCTGTTGATAACGCTGCAGCAAAAAGAAAAGCTGTGTCTGGAATGCATAGCGTTCCGGTTCTTCATAAAAATCGGTTAAAAATGGATTTTCACCAAACCCTTCAAGAATAAGCCGTGCTCCCAATCGTTCTGAAAGTAGTTTAGCCAGGCTGGTTTTACCCACAGCAATGGGGCCTTCAATGGCGACATAATACAAATTTCTCATGCGTTTTTTTCCATAACATGTTTGGTCACATTGGATGGATCCGGGCATAGACTCAATAATTCTGTTACTGTCATTCTGAAGACCGGAACTGTAAAATCAGGATCAAGTTCAGCCCACGGTACCAATACAAACTTACGATTCGCCAAATCAGAATGGGGAATGGTTAATTGCTCTGTTTCTAAAAATGAACTTCCGTATGTCAGTATATCAATATCAATGGTGCGTGGTGAATTTTTTTCACGTTTGTCTGGACGGCCCAACAATTTTTCCACATTGCGGCAAGCATCAAATAAATTAAAAACGGAAAAGTCTGTTTCATAAGAAATAACCGTATTCAAAAATTCCGGCTGCTCTGTATTGAATAAGGGTGGACAGTTATAAAAGGATGCACTTTTAATATCATTAATTTCATGATATGTGGACAGTGCAGTAATCGCACTGGCAAGATTCGATTCACGGTCACCCAGATTTGAACCTAATGATAAAAATCCGGACTCAGGCATAGTCTGCCCTTTTTCGGAAAATTTCCACTTCTACTGTATCCAGCATACCATTGATGGGCGCATGGGGTTTACGCACTCGAACTGTTATTTCAGAAACAGAAAAACGTGTTAAGGTTTCTCTGGCAATGGATTCAGCCAGGGCCTCGATTAAATAAAATTTGTCATTTTTTACACACCCGTCTACCGTTTTATATACTGCCTCATAATCAACGGTTGCTCCCAGGTTATCTGATTCGCAGGCACGTTTGAGATCAGTCCTCATTTCCACGTCCACTTCAAATTTTCCGCCCAGGTGTTTTTCCGACGCGCTGACGCCGTGGTAACCGTAAAACTGCATGTTCTTTAATCGAATGATACCCATGAGAAAAATAAAGTTACTCTTCGTTATGTTCTCTAGTCAACGAGTAGTAATAAAAAAGCCCTCCCGATTAATCGGGAGGGCTTTGTGAAGAGTTATGATTAGAATTACATCATTCCACCCATGCCACCCATTCCGGGATCTCCCATTGGAGGCATCGGTGCTTCTTTTTCAGGAATTTCAGTAACAGCAGCTTCTGTGATGAGAATCATGCCGGCAATTGAACAGGCATTTTCCACAGCCACACGGGCGACTTTAGTAGGATCAATGATACCGGCCTCGAACATATCCACATAACTTTCATCACGGGCATCGAAACCATGAGCACCTTTTCCATCACGTACATTTTGTACAACGATAGATGGTTCAGCGCCGGCATTTTCGCAAATCTGACGAATGGGTGCTTCAAGGGCACGACGCAAAATGTCCACACCCACCGACTGGCCGCCTTTAAGCTTCAATTTATCCAGCGCATCCTGTGCTCTCAAAAGAGCCACACCACCACCGGGGATAATTCCCTCTTCCACAGCTGCGCGGGTTGCGTGGAGCGCATCCTCAACGCGGGCTTTCTTTTCTTTCATTTCTACTTCTGTAGCAGCACCAACATTGACGACAGCTACACCACCGGAAAGTTTAGCCAAGCGTTCCTGTAGTTTTTCACGATCGTAATCAGAGGATGTTTTTTCAATCTGGACTTTGATTTCGTTGATGCGGGCCTTGATTGCATCTTTCTTACCACCGCCATCAACGATAGTAGTGTTATCCTTATCAGACACAATGCGCTTGGCTTTACCCAAGTATTCCAGAGTGGCATTTTCCAGTTTGTAACCGGCGTCTTCCGATATGACAGTACCACCAGTTAACACGGCAATATCTTCCAGCATCGCTTTACGCCGATCACCAAATCCGGGAGCTTTCACTGCCAGTACTTTGAATGTACCGCGTAGTTTGTTCACAACGAGTGTAGCTAATGCTTCACCTTCTACATCTTCAGCGATGATCATGACCTGCTTACCGGTCTGGACGACTTTTTCCAATAAAGGCAGCAAGTCTTTCATGTTGCTAAGTTTTTTATCATGGATCAGGATATAGGCATCATCCATTTCAGTTTCCATGGATTCAGGATTGGTGACGAAGTAAGGTGATAGATAACCGCGGTCAAATTGCATTCCTTCTACAAATTCGAGGAATGTTTCGGCCGTTTTGCTTTCTTCCACTGTGATTACACCGTCTTTACCTACTTTTTCCATGGCTTCGGAGATTTTTTCGCCTATTTCTTGGTCATCATTCGCTGAAATGGTTGCTACGTTGGTAATCTGTGTGCTGTCAGGCAGATCTTTGCTTTGAGATTTTAATGCTTCTACAACAGCGTTACGACCAGAGTCAATACCTCGTTTGATAGACATCGGGTTGGCGCCTGCTGTCACATTTTTCAGGCCTTCAGCTATAAGGGTCTGGGCAATTACTGTGGCAGTGGTGGTGCCGTCGCCGGCAATATCAGATGTTTTAGAAGCGACCTCTTTCACCATCTGTGCGCCAATATCTTCCAGCTTGTTTCCTAGTTCAATTTCTTTTGCAACAGTGACACCATCTTTGGTAATTGTTGGTGAGCCGAATTTCTTTTCTATTACAACGTTACGACCTTTTGGACCAAGGGTTACCTTTACTGCATCTGCCAGTTTATCGACACCAGCCTTAAGGGCAGTTCTTGCTTCCAGATCATATGTGATTTCTTTTGCCATTTTTTAATTCCTCCTTAAAGGATAGCGAGAATATCACTCTCGCGCATAATTAGATATTCAGTTCCTTCAAAGGCGAACTCAGTACCACTATATTTACCATATAGTATTTTATCCCCCTTTTTGAGATTCATTGCTATTTCACTGCCAGCATCACTGATTTTACCAGGGCCGACTGCAACAACAGTTCCCTGCTGTGGCTTTTCTTGGGCTGTATCAGGAAGAATGATGCCCCCTGTGGACACTTCTTCAGCTGGATCCGGTTCTACCACAACACGGTCTGCTAGAGGCTTAAGTTTAAGAGCCATTTTGCTTTCTCCTATTTTAGTTTTCTATTAACTTTAATTATCTATTGCTATTTAATATCATCTACAAAAATTGCAGCGCGGAAGTTATAATCTACAATCATAAATATACAACAAATATTAGCACTCTATTGATAAGAGTGCTAATAAAGAAATTATCTATTTTCCAGTACTACCAAACCCACCCTCGCCACGACCAGTTTCTGTAAGTTCTGAAACTAGTTCAAAATGAATTGGGCTACCATCCATCGCAACCAATTGAAATAATCTTTGGCCTGGTTCAACGGTATAAGGTTCGTCCTTGATATTATCGACAGCAGCCATGATTTCACCACGATATCCTCCATCAATCAAACCAACCGAATTGCACTGTCGTAAGGGCGTCTTGGAAATACTGGATCGTGGCATCAAAAAGTAGGGTTTTCCATCAGTATTTTCACAGGCAATATACGATTTAATTATTGCCGTCTCTCCTGGCTCTACCGTTAAACTGTCAATTACGAATAAATCGAGACCTGCATCACCGTGATGGAAATGACCATGATTTTCATATAAATCACGAGCATGACCTGATAATGGCTGAATTTTGAGGTGCAAAAAGTATTAACCTGTCAAAAGATTCCAGGCTAATAAGGACCAGCCCAAGATAAACGCAGCACCGCCAATTGGAGTGATTACCCCTAACCAGCGCATATCGGTTAGAACCAATAAATATAGTGATCCCGAAAAAAAAGCAATTCCAATAACAAAAAACATTGCAGGTAAGCCAAGTAGATCTTTAGAAATATGGAAACCCAATATGCCGATTATCATTAAACCAATTGCGTGGTAACCTTGGTACTGTACAGCTTTTTCATAAGTTTTCAGATCATCAGGGATTATTTTATCTTTCAACCCATGCGCCCCAAATGCACCTGCTATAACTGCCAGAGCCATAATAATGGATCCAAGAATCAGCCAGCTCTTCATTCTTGAGAATTTTGATGGATCAAGGTACGAATTGGGAAAGGAATATCAATACCTTCTTCATTGTAGCGTTTATGAAGCCGCCTTACAAATGTATCAATGATATTATGTTGGTCACCATATTTCTCCGCTTTGAAATAAACCTTCAAGTTTATGCTTGATTCCCCAAACTCATAGAACCGTACTAAAGGCTCTTCATCCGTATTACAACCCTCAACATCTTTTGCTACATCTTTCGCTACATTTTTGGTTACACTGGCTACATGTTTGAGATCACTATTATAGGATACCCCCACAGGAATACGTACTGAAAACGATGAATCCCCAGAATCATAGTTTTTGATAATTGCTGTAGATAATTTTGAATTGGGGATATTGATGACATTGTTTGTGCGTTCCAGCATCGTAGTATTGCGCCAGGTAATATCACTGATATAACCCCTTTCTCCAGAATCGAGTTCTGCAAAATCACCAGGTTTTACTTTGCCACTCAGCAATATATGTAGTCCGCTAAATACATCGCTAAGTGTATCCTTCAATGCCAAAGCTATCGCTAACCCACCAACTCCTAGCGCCGTTAGGATTGGCGTAATGGCAATATTCAGCGAATCAAGTATTATCATGAGCCCGATGCCCCATACAATTATATAGACAAAATTTGTAAACATGGTGGTTGATGGAAAACCCCGCCCCTGTTTTTCAGCCCATAAATTGAATAGACCAACTAGCAATTTGCTAATAGTCACCGTTACAGATAAAAACAGAATAATTACAATAATTGTTGCAAGGTATTCTTTATAGGAAGAAAACGGCTCCGATAATTTGATGCTATCAATAGCAATCCTTGCAGCCGCAAGAAAAAACCAAAGAATAATATGCGGTTCGATCGAATTAAGAATAATATCATCACCGCGCCATTTTGTTTTATCAGCTAATTTTGACAAGCGGCTATGAACAAACCGCTTTATTAGCCATCCTAAAATAATCCCTAGGACTAATATTAATATAGGATGACCCCAAACGAACATTTGATCTAGAATTTTATCTACCATTGGTGCATTAAATTACACTTATCCTTGCTTAATCTGCACTGGAATATGGGCCAATAATGACTTGCTTTGACCTTCCCGGAAACATGATGTCCTCATTAGGAACGCCTGGTGCGGTCCAGGTTCGTTCTAAAACGAGCGAACCTTGATCATAGATATTCAAAGACTGCAAATCAAAATACTCACCCCAATTCCATTCAATACCATGCTTACTATTGTTTTTGTAAGTACACTCATAACTTGGATTACCATTGCTATGGACATTTGATTTTGTACGAATTCCAAGAACTGGAGTTGTTATCTCAACACCTATCGCAGTCCAAACTTTCTCTTGGATGATTTCGTTTCCACGATAGGCTAAAATGCGTCTAAAACGACCATTTTCATAATATTCAAAAATTACCACAGGCAGACCCTCAAAGTAATATCCTTCTTTCATTGTTGATCCAGATGGGCTAAAAATTCGCATCAAACCCTGTAACTTTCCGGAAGAGAACATTGCCGTACTTGATAATTGTTCAGTGGTATACCATCGTAATACCAGGCCATGCAGTTTATCCTTTAGGTATGCACCTTTTTCTTCAATATTACCCTCAGAATCCCAATATTTATATGAACCTGATCGCAGACCATTAGCAAAGGTAATCTCTGATTCAGTCGTACCATCACGATAAAAGGATGTCATTTTTCCATGTAATTTATTATTTAAATAAGTCATTATTTTTCTAGGTTGCCTACCATCATAGTAAATGGTTGCTAAACCAAATAATTGCCCAGTATCATATATCTTAATGGAATCCTTTTGACCCTTTTTATTAAACCATTTCCATTCATCATTTTTTAATCCGTTATAAAAGTACCCTGTAACAGCTGGGTTTCCATTAGCATGCCAAATATTATATTCTCCATTATATTGATTGTTATTGTATACAATAAGCGAGTCCAATCCTTTTTGATCGCTAAACCAATTCCACTTTCCATCTTTTTTGTTATTTTTATATTGTCCTATTATTTTCTTTTTACCTAGTTTATTATAGATTATAAAAGGTCCATTCTTCAAACCGTTATCATAGGTTAATTCTCTAGTTTTAATTTTATTTTGCCACCACACCCAATTGCCATGTGGTATATCATTACGGTATTCTCCAACGGAAACTTTCTTTCCTTTTTCATCAAATTCTTTATAATACCCATATTTCTTATTTTCAACATAATCCATTAGTTTATGGGGCTTACCATTATCAAAATAATCTATATATTCACCATGTAACATTTCATTGCGAAATGTCCTCATTGAATCAGGTAAACCATTTTTTCCCCACCAAATCCATTTATCGGATAATTCCCCATTTAAATATCTACCTTCTGCTGATTTGACACCTGTTGAGTGCCATGAAAAATATTGACCATTCGCCTGATTGTTTATTATTTCCTGGTGGTATTGCCTTATACCATTCCGGTAATATTTTATCAATTTTACTGTAATAGAATCCTTCACAAGACCATTCGTGATGACTTTGTATTCACGCGCGAATTTAGGTTGACCATTACTATATATTTCTATGGTCTGGATTGGTGGCGCACAACCAGTACAAATCAAAACGAAGCTACCAGTAATGACTAGAAATAATCGAAAATCTACGATCATAAACACAGTTGACTATCCAAACTTCAGTAGTACAGCACCACTAGGATCTTTTACAAACGTTTATGAACAGGTAATAATTCCCTTAGCAATCAATACAGGAATTACGATATAGAGTAGTGAATCGCGAATCAGATAAAACAGAATAAATGCTACAAGGGCTATAGAACCTTTCTTCTTTAGTAGCTTTAAATAGCCACCGTCTTTACGAATCTTTCCCCAATCAAGGATGAACTTCGGTTTTAATAATTTCATTCATCCTCAGGCTTAATTTTACCAAATTTCAAATTCTCATATTTTTCCCAGATAGTTTCACCGGAAGCTTGCTGAAAGCGGAAGGCAAAGACAAGCGCATCCATAAATGAATTGTTCTGGAATTCTTTGTGAGTGTAATACTCATCAATCCAACCGATAAATTCCAATAAGTCAGTATCATCGAGTTGATCAAAAATACCAAAAACGGTTTCTGCTTTGTTATCATAGTACCATTGGGTTACTTCACTATATCCGGCCTCTTTTTTTAGTGCATCATAAGTTTCATAAACTTGAGTTAGATATGAGAATAAATATATTTCCTTCTCCTTTTGGTAGAGCGTCGTCCAATACACGGAAATCAGATTGCGCTCTGTTTCCTCAGTTCCTTGCGTGAGTGCTATTGTAGCCGGATATAATAATAATAAAACAAAACAAGCACGGGTAATAATAGAGATTTTGATTTTATTATTCATGATACTTTGTCTGGATTTCAACCCTTGAACATACGATAAAAGCTACCAATTTGGAAAACTGGTTTTATTGAGTATTTTGTTATTATTCATCCATCTAATTCAACCCAATCACCATTTTCTTTTATCAGGTCGATTAGAGCGTCTACTGCTTTTTTAGAAGGTATATTTCTTTTGACTACCTCGTAACCCTTGTAAAGAGATATCTGACCTATGCCTGTTCCAACATAACCATAATCAGCATCTGCCATTTCTCCCGGACCATTTACGATACAGCCCATAACGCCTATCTTTACACCCTTAAGGTGGTTAGTCTTTGATCTAATTTTTTCAGTTATATCCTGTAAATCAAATAATGTCCGACCACAAGAAGGACATGAAATATATTCTGTTTTTGAAATACGTGTCCTGGTAGCTTGTAATATTCCAAAACAAGTCTGTGTAATCAAATTGATAGGTTTATCTGCTATTAACCAAATACCATCACCAAACCCATCTATCAATAATGATCCTAAATCCGTTGCAGTAAATAATCGAAATTCATCTTTCGTGCTGGCATTATAATCTCTACGAATGATAATGGGCACATCCCAATTATTATTAATTATTTCAAAGAAAGCTCGACGCTGCTCAGCTATCCCATGTTCATTGTTGGTGTCAATTACTAACACGATTGACTGTTTATTATTTAACGTATATAGTTCTGGTCTGAAGCAATCTGAAAGTGATATGCTGACAAAATTAATTTTACTATCTAAACCTGTATACTTTAAGTAATGATCCAAGGAAAATAATGGCAAGGTCTGGTCTTTTTTTTGCCAAGCATTTCCGTCTTGGATAATACTAAGGGTACCAGGCAATTCAAAATTCACTTGTCCTTTCCCAATATAAACAAAATCAGCTGCTTGATCAGTTATCGTCCATTTATCATGGTTTTCAGAATAAATGTATCCCGCATCTATTAAATTTTCTGGCATTAATTTATTAATAGCAGATAAATCGATTATTACCCGCGGCACATTTTTACCACCTATGTTCCCTGTAGGATCTGTGTATCGTCTGGTATAATCATAAGGTCGATAAGGAGGATTTTTGATAGACCTTATTTCAGAATGGCTATTTCGTGTGCTATATCTTTGTACTAGTTGTTGAGCTACTGGGATTTCCAGCTCAGGATCCTCGGTTAAGGACACACGGATTGTATCGCCAACACCATCCTCTAATAAACTGCCAATACCAACTGCAGATTTAATTCGGCCATCTTCTCCTTCACCCGCTTCTGTAACTCCAAGGTGTAACGGATAATTCATTCCCTCCCGCCTCATCATAGCAACTGCCAAGCGATATGCTTGTACCATGATCTGTGTATTACTGGCTTTCATTGATAGTATCAGATCATTATAATCAAATTCTTCACAAATACGGATAAATTCCATAGCAGATTCAACCATACCAAATGGTGTATCACCATATCGACTCAAAATTCTATCCGATAATGATCCATGATTGGTACCAATACGCATTGCGGTACCGTTTTTTTTGCAAGTCTTTACTAGGGGGATAAATCTTTCCCTTATTCTATCGAGTTCCTTTTCATATGATGTATCTGTATATTCGATAAAATCAAACTTTTTTCGATCAGCATAATTCCCAGGATTAATGCGCACCTTTTCAACTATAGTAGCAGCAATAAGTGCCGCATTAGGAGTAAAATGAATGTCGGCAATTATTGGTGTATTATAACCGCAACTTCGAATTTCTTCCTTTATAATTCTTAAGTTCTCAGCTTCCCGCTTGCTCGGAGCGGTAATACGAACTAGTTCTGATCCTGCTCTAATCATACGTAAAGACTGATCTACTGTTGCTCTAGTATTCATTGTATCCGTAGTTGTCATTGATTGAATCCGTATTGGATTATTTCCACCAATGCCTAGAGAGCCAACCATTACTTCTCTTGTTGGAAAACGTACGTATTTTGTCAGGTTTTCACAAAATTCATCAGGTTGAATTTCCATTAATCAACCCCCTGCCTAGTGAAAGGTGTAAGGATATATTGTTCTGCATTTTCTACTGCAAAAGTTAAATTCTTAAGGTCAATACAATCCCTATATAACTTAACAGCTGTTTTTCGATCTCCTAAAATATCGTAAATCTTACCTTTCAATAATAATGCGTTGCCCAGCACAACATCTAATTCAGCCCCATAGTTATTTATGGCTATATCCAAAGCACTCAAGGCCAAAGGATAATCTCCATTCATATAATGATATAATGCCCACTCGTATTTCCGGTAAGCAAGATACCAATCCTTGTGAATATCCGTAAGATCTGAAAACATTGTATCTAGTTGTAGTAATGATTGGTAACCATCAGTTAAAAGGCCATTATTAAGCAAACTTTCAGTATAAAGTACTCGGTAATAATAACGTTTGGGAAAATATGTAACCAAATCGTGACTGAATAGTAGTGCAAATTTTGGCTTGGGATCTACCCAGAGATGCATAAATACCAATGTTCCTTTGGCTTCGATCCAAGACCATTCACCATTTTCAGCAGCATTTAGAATCTTTTTTTCGCCAGTAATAGTAGAGGGATTTAAATCAAACATACCTGCAGCCCAGCGGATAAGAAAATTTGACATTCCTGCATAATATTCAACAATTCCAAGTGGTAACTGTGTATCAATTACATCAGGGTATTTTTGCGCAACATCCAAAATCTGCGTAAAGCCCCTATATCCCCATATCAACGTCATTAACCACTCTTTTTGACCCAAATATACCCTGGCTTTCAACCCTATGGATGACCCAAGATATAATTTATAATTTGGATCATCTGGAAATCGTTCCACTAAATCATTATAGACGGGAATAATTGTTTCGATATCCTCATTTAACATATGCCAAGTAACATCCAGAGGATCATGTGCTTGACTGTGTAACCAGCGAGCCGCAGCCCAGGTAAGGTGTACGGTTGGATTTTCTGGAAAATCCAAACGAGCATTGTTAAGGATTGTTATCGCTCGACCCGTTTCATAGTTGTAAAATGCTCGAACGGCTTTCCAGACAACGTCATCTCCAGGGTATTCCGCTGTAAGCAAAGTACCTGTGAGCAGAAAAATGCTAAAACAGGAAAATTTCACATTAGGAAAATAAGAACGTAAGATATAAGGGTAACAGTCGAGATTGAAGCGGTTTCTAAGAACCCAGGCGTTTTGACAATATTAACCAGCCTTTTGCATCATTAGCATCTGGATTTATTTGTAGACTTCGATTCCATGCAGCCTTCGCTAATTGATGCTCATTCATCTTCCAATAAGTAACTCCCATACCAGTATAGGCGCTGGAATCATTGGGTCGTAATTCCAAAACTTCTTGATATGAAACCAAAGATTCCTTATGCATACCTTTTTCTTGATAGTATTTACCCAATGTCCTGAAAGCACCAGGTAACCAGGCATAAGAATTTGAATTAACACTTAACGCTTTCTCAAAAGATTTCCTGCCTGCGCTTGGTTCACCTAAGCGATTATATTCAATAGCTAAGATATAATATGCTTGGGGCAACAAATTTCTTACAATTGGATGCTGGCTTTGATAATGCAGGAGATCTTCCCATACAGATGCAGCCAATCCCCATTCCTGGGCATTAAAATAACTCAAACCATGCATGTAACGTGCATCAAGGTCCTGGGGGTCTAGATAAACAACATCACCAAAGCTGAGAGCTGCATAAACGTATTTTCCCATATTATAGTATAGGTTACCTAATCCTAAATGTGATTCTTTATGTTTAGGATCCATCTTAATGGATTGCTGGAAAGTTGCCTTGGCAAGGTCAATTTCACCCAAATCATTATAAGCGATTGCCTTCAAAAAGATAAATCCATTTATATCAGGATACTTCTCAGCAGCTTTTTCTGCCATTCCAATGGCATCATTAAATAGTCCATCATTTATTTTTTCATGTATTATGGCAAATTGCTGCGCTGGCCCTTCTGGTGCCTTGGCAGCAGTACGAACTAATACTTGCCGACTCATTTCCACTGCTGGTGAATCTTTTTGATGTACTGCCATAGCGTCTAAAGTGGCCTTGTGATTTACATCAAGATCTAATGCCTCTTCATAGGATTGTTGTGCTTTTTGAAAATCACCCAATTTTTGATATAACGATCCAAGAAAAAAATGGGCATCTGGATTATCATAATGGCGAGCAACTTGACGCAGGTATACGTCCTTTGCTTTACTCCAATTACCATTTACCTCATAATGTAAGCCCAACTGCCTTTGCATTCTAAGATCGTGAGGTGCGCTATCAGCAGCTTGTTCAAAATCAGCTGTAGTATAAACTGGACGGGATTCTAGTTTAGACAAATGCTTTTCCTGGCGCGGTTTTAAATATTTCATGGCTCGGCCCATCCTGCGGCGACTATCAGAAAGGTCATTATTTAAATCATATAACTCACCAGCTAACTTTATTGCGCTGAGTGTTGGTTTTTTAGCTTTTACTGCTACTTTTTTCTTAGATGTTCCTTTTTTCAATATCCCAGTTATTCTGGATATATATGAATTTGTAGTTTTTGATGGAGCGATCTTATGCGCCTTTTTAAAGTCACCCAGCGCACCACGGTAATTTTTTGCTTTGTATCGTTTTTTACCTCTATCTACATATTTTTTAACCTGGGCCTTTTTACTTGCTGAACTCTTTTTACTTTTCGACTTTTTTGAGCTTTTCCTTTTACTGGTACTTTTCCTTTTACCTGATGATTTTTTCTTGGTGGATTTTTTACTTGTAGATCGCTGGGCGTATAATTCAGATGTATGTACAGGTAATATACCAGTAAATAATAATAATAATATTACCAGCCGGACTACCCATTTGGTATTTGTATGGCGCATGTGGACTTAGAAGAATTTACGAAAAGACATTACTACTATGTCAGTGAAAAAAATTCTTTTTGGTATCTTCAGACACTACCTATTAATTCATATTCATTAAAATTATTAATATTAACATTATAAAATTCACCTTTAGTTACCTTACCATCTATACGGACAATATTATCTATTTCAGGTGAATCATACTCGGTTCTTCCCACCGCAACAGCCTCACTAACTTCATCAATTATTACTTTTTGTTTTTGCCCCACCATAACACTGTTTTTCTCATAATTAATATTATTTTGAATATCCATTATTACAGCTTTTCGTTCATCCTTTAATTCTCTAGAAATATTATCTTCTAATTCTGCAGCAATTGTACCCTCTTCTTCCGAGTAAGTAAATACTCCTAAATGATCAAATTTCATTTCCAATATAAAATCTGTTAATACCTTAAAATCCTTATCAGTTTCACCTGGATAACCAACAATGATAGTTGTCCGAATCCTTATATTAGGAATTGCAGTCCTTAATTTCTGAATTTTTTCCCGGATACCATCTTGATTAAGACCTCTACGCATCGATTTTAATAATGTATCCGAGGCATGTTGGATGGGCATATCAATATACCGGCAAACTCTATTCGATGTTGTTATTGCGTCGATTATACGCTGATTCAGATGTGCTGGATGTGCATAATGAATCCTAATCCAATCAGGAGCATTATCCATTTGATCCATCGCATAAATCAAATCACTTAAGTAAATTTTTTTTGATAGATCCCAACCATAAGAAGTCGTATCCTGTGCAATTATCATTATTTCTTTTACTCCAGCATCAACCAAATGACTGGTCTCATCAAGGATCTCTGGTAAGTTCCGACTCTTCTGAAAACC
>ERZ651768.1990-NODE-1990-length-14611-cov-6.544035_pt1 | contig 14611 bp, 15 predicted proteins | sample MGYA00514754_ERZ651768 | MGnify/ENA metagenome assembly ERZ651768 | reverse complement strand
TACTGAAATAATGAAAATTGCAAAAATTATATCTTCCAAATCAAGTGTCACATTAAATATTGGGAAAGGGGCCTTTTATAAGCAGTTAGAAATGCCTCTTGATAAGGCATACAAATATACAAGCAAAATTATGACAGAAAATATGATGACGGCGGACGCAAATGAGGGAATTAACTCATTCCTTGAAAAAAGATCACCTGTTTGGAAAAATAAGTAAAATATAATTACATGAAAAATGAAATCCAAATAATTTTAAAAACATCAAAGACAATTGCAATTGTTGGAGCCAGCAAAAATGAAAAAAAAGATTCATATAAAGTTATGAAATATTTACAACATAAAGGTTACAAGATCTTTCCCATTAACCCCAATCTTTCAGACAGAAAAATTTTAGGCGAAACTGTCTACGATAAAATTGGGGACATACAAAATGATATTGATATAGTTAACGTTTTCCGGCCTTCTGATGAAGTCATTACAATAGCAAAACAAGCAATTAAGAAAAAAGCTAAAACTTTATGGCTACAACTTGATATTATTAGCCCTGAATCAAAATTAATTGTTGAGTCTGAAGGGATAAATTTTATAGAAAATAAATGCACGAAAATAGAACATGAAAAGTTTTTGCGATAGTAAGTTCTTTATATTTGTGATAAATTTTTTATATGGATTTTAATCATTTCCTAACAAGTTATATGCCTGATCCTAATATTGGATCAAAACAACACTTTAAACACATGTTGGATCAATCTGTCCTAGCTGAAAAATTAGGTTATGTAGCTGTTTCTATTCCAGAACATCATCTAGTTAATCTTTTAATGATGCCGTCACCTTTACAAATGGCTGTTAAAATTTCTAGTCTTACTAATAAAATTCGCCTATCAACAAGTGTCGCTGTGTTGCCCATCCATGATATGCGAACTTTTGCCGGTGAAGTCGCAACTGCTGATATTCTTACAGAAGGAAGATTGGTTTTAGGGGTTGCAAGAGGTGCATTTGCATGGGAATTAGATAGACTTGGAACACCAATTGAATCGTCCAAAGAAAAGTTTATTGAATCATTGGAAGTTTTGAATTCTTTATTATCAAAGGAAAATTATTCTTTTAAAGGAAAGTATTATAACTTTAATGCAATTACTATTATGCCGAGACCTATAAGTGACCCGGTCCCAATTATGATAGCAGCCATGGACCCCTCAAGTATTCGCAATGCAGCTTCAAATGGTTATCATGTTCAATCAACTGTCTTGTCAGGAACAAAAAAATTATTATTAGAAAGAGTAAATGCGTTCAAAGAAGGGCAGCAAGATGCCGGTGAAAATGGTAAGCTATTACGTCTTTCAATGCAACGGATGGCTTATGCTGCTAAAGACGAGAATGATGCAAAAGAAAAAAATTTATTGGCATATGAATATTATAAACGGTTTGATAATATGTATACTGGCCCAGGAAAAGTGAACAAGGGATTAATTGAACCTTTACCCAGAGCTCAAACTTTAGAGGAAATGACTGAAAATTTAATTATATGTCCCGTTAATGAAATGATTGATAAATTATCTGTATATGCAGGGTCAGGCATTGATGAAATGATTATCAGTGCGGGTTTTGGGCAAAGTCAGGAAGATATGATTGAATCTATGTATAGAATAAGTGAGCATATAATACCTCATTTTAAAGTACAAAAGTCACAAGTCGCTTAAAGCATTTATAAAAAATATGATAAAACCAATCAATTGTAGTTATTCAATTGATGGAGAAGGCCCCCCATTATTTTTAATTCATGGCATAGGAGCAGCACGGGATGCATGGCGTTTTATTTTGCCTAATTTGGTAAAAAAATTCACAATTATAACATATGATTTAAGGGGTCACGGTTCTTCACCGAAATCTCAATATGTGTTTGATCTGGAAGATTTAGTTGAGGATTTGGAGTTACTTCGCCATACTACCGGTTTTAAAACAGCATTTTTTGCTGGCCATTCATTAGGAGGAATGATCGCGCCGGCTTATGCTTTGAAATATCAAGATCATGTTAAGGCAATAGGATTATTATCAACTGCGGCAGGCCGAACTCAGGAAGATAAAAATAAAATTTTAACTGTAATCAAATTAATGGAAGAGGAGGGTATTCCACAAACACTTCCTACCTTAGTTAAAAGGTGGTTCACCGATGATTTTATAAAAAAATTTCCTGAAATAATTGAGAAACGTATTCAGCAAGTAGCAGATACTGATCCTGATATTTTTTTGAATGTATTTCGTATATATGCCAATACGGAAATGCAGTCTTGGTTGCATAGAATTTCATTACCTGCTTTAGTTTTGACAGGAGAGAATGATGGCGCATGCAATCCGCGCCTTAATCAATTGATGGTAAATGAACTTAAGAACTCAGAGTTAACTATTTTACCTGATTTGAAGCACTCAATATTAATTGAAGCGCCAAATCTAGTTTCAGAAAGTTTATCTAATTTTTTTTTAAAATATAATTAAAAAAATATTAGGAAAATAACAAATAGTTTGCATATTAGTTTATATCAAAAACCTTTCCTGGATTCATGATATTTTTTGGATCAATATTTTTTTTTATCATTTGCATAAGAGGAATATTGTCCTTGTGTTGTTTTATTAAATATTCTTTTTTGTTAATGCCAATTCCATGTTCTCCAGTAACTGTTCCATCAAGTTCAAGAGTTTTATTTATAAGCTCATTACTGAATTCTCTAATTATTTTATGTTCTTCTTCATTTTTAGGGTCATATAGAACAGTACAGTGAAAGTTTCCGTCACCGACATGGCCAACAATAGGGGCTTCTAATCCGTATTCTTTTATTTTTTCTTCTGTAAATTTAATGCATTCAGCTAGTCGAGAAATAGGGACACAAGCATCTGTTGTATAAACCCTAGTGTTAGGACGTAAAGCTTTCACTGAGTAATAAACCTCATGTCTTGCTTTCCATAATTTTTTTCTATCCTCAGTATTCTCTGCCCATTTGAATTGACTGCCACCATTGTTATTTGAAATTTCCTCAACAAGACTTATCGATTCTTTGTTAGCTGTTTCACTTCCATGGAATTCATAAAAAAGTGTAGGCTTAGGTTCCAAATGATCTAATTTTGAATATTTAATACTAATTTCCATTTGATAAGCGTTAAGCAGTTCAATACGCGCAATTGGTATGGCATATTGAATAATTTCTTGAACAGTAGAAACGGCGGATTCCAAACTTGGAAAATGACAAACAGCGCTCATGATATTTTCTGGTATAGGCACTAAACGAAGGTGTACCTCCGTAATAATTCCTAGTGTGCCTTCAGAACCAACAAATAGACCAGTTAGATTATACCCCGCAGATGTTTTTTTAGTTCTTCCTCCAGTTTTAATAATATCACCATTTGGTAATACAACTGTTAATCCCAAAACCATTGTTTTCATAGTTCCATATCTTACTGCCATAGTTCCTGAAGCTGAAGTGGCTGCCATTCCTGCAAGTGTAGCTTCTGCCCCAGGATCAATTGGAAAAAAAACCCCCTGATCCCTTAAGTGTTCATCAAGCTGCTTCCTAGTTACATAGGCTTCTACTCGACAATCAAAATCCTCTGCGTTTACTTCAATAATGCTATTCATTTTTTCTAAGGAAACAGTGATTCCTTTTTCATTTCCCAATACATGCCCCTCTAAGGAAGTTCCCATTCCAAAAGGGACAATTGGAACGGAATGATTATTACAAATTTTTACAATTTGAGAAACTTCTTCAGTTGTATTCGGAAAAGCAACTCCTAAGGGCAAAACTGGGTCAAAAATATCCTCTCCTCTTGCATGATTGTTTCTTGCTGATTCAGAAATAGAATATCGATCCGCTAGAAGTGCGGTTAGTTCATTATTGAAAGTTTCTAAGTTCATAAGTAACCCTCTACTTTTTTTAAGTAATTGCAGATAGCTAAGTAAGTAATTCAGGAAAAAGAAATAACGGAATAATAAAAAATTTTCAAGTTACAGTTGATAGTAACATTAGTACAAAAGATTGTTTAATTAAAATTGATCCTCTTCTGTTGATCCCTCCATAGCAACGGTTGAAGACTTGCCCTGAGTTAGAGCCTGAGATACAGCATCAAAATAACTAGTTCCTGCTTCTCTTTGATGTTTCGTACTTGTGTAACCATCTTTTTCTGCAGCAAATTCAGCTTCTTGTAATTCAGAATAAGCTGCCATTCCATCTTGTTTATAAGCCTGAGCTAATTTGAAAGTTGCATAATTATTTAAGTGAAAACCAGCTAAAGTAATAAATTGAAATTTATATCCCATTTTTCCTAATTCACTTTGGAATTTTTTCATAGTGTCTTTATCTAAATTTTTCTTCCAATTAAATGATGGGGAACAATTATAGGCTAATAATTGGTCTGGATATTTTTTGTGTATCGCATCAGCAAATATTTTTGCTTCATCTAAATCCGGTTTAGCCGTTTCACACCATATTAAATCAGCGTAGGGGGCATAAGCTAATCCGCGAGCAATTGCTTGATCTAGACCTGAGCGAGTTTTATAGAAACCTTCAATTGTTCTTTCGCCAGTGATAAAAGGTTTATCGTATTCGTCAATATCACTTGTTATAAGATTCGCAGCATTAGCGTCTGTTCTAGCAAAAATTATGGTAGGAACATTCATTACATCAGCGGCTAGCCTTGCTGAATTTAAAGTTCTTATCTGTGTCTGTGTTGGTACCAAAACTTTACCGCCCATATGACCACATTTTTTCTCTGATGATAATTGATCCTCAAAATGAACTCCAGCAGCACCAGCCTCAATCATTGCTTTCATTAATTCGAATACATTTAAGGGTCCACCAAATCCTGATTCCGCATCAGCTAGGATAGGAAGCATTCTATCGTCAGATGTCACACCTTTGTTTTCAAATCTTTCCATAGTTTCCACTTGATCTGCCCTTAAAAGAGCAGAGTTGATTCTTTTTACAAGCGTTGGCACACTATCAACTGGGTATAAGCTTTGATCAGGATAAGTATTGCCTGACGTATTGGCATCGGCAGCAACTTGCCAACCAGATATGTATACTGCTTTTAATCCTGCTTTTGCATGTTGTACGGCTTGATTTCCTGTTAGGACTCCGAATGTTTGCACAAAATCATCTTCATTAAGATATTTCCATAATTTTTCCGCACCTTGCCTAGCTAGTGAATATTCAATATTTACTGTGCCTCTTAGTTTTTGAACATCCCGAGGAGAATAGAGTCTCTCTAAGCTATTCCACCTAGAATCTATTTCTTTGTTGGAAGTGTTTATGTAATTTTGATCGTTGATATTTAGCGCAGTTTCAGCAGAACTCATTATTTAGTCTCCAATTATTTTAATAATATATATTTTCAGAAGCAGTTACACACAGTAAAAAAAGAATTTAGCTATGCAAATAGATACATAGTTGTTTTTACTAATCGATAGACCGTCTTAAAGTCCAACCATACCTACCGCTGTAATAGGCTTCAGTTCCCCTTATAGTGTCCAGATTATAGGATTTTTCAATATCCCTTCTAGTCATATCAGATAAAATTTTGACACTATCCACCATTGATTCGTTTGTTTTTAATCGAGTACCACTAATTTTCATTTGGCTTGATGGTGTTGTCATTTTTATCTCCTTTTATATTTACACTATTTACTAATTGTTTTCATTATGCAATTTTTTATTGAATTTCTGAGGAAAAGTATGTAAATATTAGAATTGTAAAAAATGTAATTTTGTAAATATTGTAAATATGGAACCGAGTGAATTAACAAATATTGGGTCTAAAATAAGAAAAGTGAGGCGTTCAAAAGGTTTGTCTCAATCTGAATTGTCTAAAAATTTAGGTATTTCAGCGAGTTATTTAAATTTATTAGAAAGCGGCAGAAGAACAATAACTGTTCCTCTTCTTATTAAAACTGGCAATGAATTGGGGATATCGCTTAAGGATTTAACCCTGGAAAGCAATAAAAGAATATTATCAGATGTAATGGAAGTATTAAGTAATGAGTTATTTGAAGATTTGGACATAACTAATCACGAAACTACCGAGTTTATAAGTAGTAATCCCAATATTGCTAAAGCAATGCTTACTCTCAATGATTCTTATAAAAGTCTTAGAGAAGATATGCAAAATCGTTTGGAAGTTATGGAAGTTGAATCTTCAATAAAAGAGAGAAAATCAACACGATTACCAGTTGAAATTGTATCGGATTTTCTGCAAGAAAATAAAAATTACTTTGATAACATAGAAAGAAAAGCCGAAAGTATAAGAAATAAGATTTACTTTGAGGAGGGGCATCGAACAATTGGACATAGTTTAATCCAATATTTATTGAATGAACACAATACTAAAACTAAGGTTGTTTCCACTGAAGAGGATGAAAAATCAATCAAAAAATTTGATGAAAATAATAAAATTCTTTTTTTATCTGAAATGTTAACATATTCAGCAAGAAATTTTCATCTTGCATATCAGATAGCGTATTTTGATGCCCATGAAATAATTAATAGAATAATTGAAGATAATAAAATTTATTCTGAAGAAGTTATTTCTTTATTAAAAATATCTTTATTAAATTATTTTGCAGCAGCTTTATTAATGCCATATGATGAATTTTTACAAAGTGCAAAAAAAAATAAATATGACGTTGAAATTCTAATGCATCATTTTGCTACTAGCTTTGAACAAGTTACTCATAGATTGACCAATCTGCAAAGACCGGGCAATGAAGGAGTTCCATTTCATTTTCTTAAAACAGATATTGCAGGCAATGTATCAAAAAGATTTTCTTTATCTGGAATTCATATACCTCGTCATGGAGGATCTTGTCCTAGATGGAATGTCTATATAGCTTTTTTAAATCCTGGTAGAATACATCCACAAATATCAAAAATGCCAGATGGCAAAACGTATTTTTGTATTGCCAGAGCTTTTGAAAAAGGAATTGAAAAACACGGTATGCCAAAAAGTTTTGTTTCGATAGGATTGGGCTGCGATATACAATATGCGAAGGAATTAACTTATTCTGAAGGTATGGATTTACAAAATAAAAAATTAGAAACACCGATTGGAGTTTCTTGTAGAATTTGTCCAAGAGAGGATTGTCAGCAAAGAGCTTTTCCACCAATTGATAAGGAATTAAAACTAGATATTAGTTACAGAGGAACTTCACCTTACGTAACGATTTAAATTTTAACTATCATTTTGCCAATATTTTTTCCATCAAGCAGATCAATGAATGCTTGAGGTGCATTTTCCAATCCCTCTACAACTGTTTCCCTCCATTTCATTTGTTTATTTGTAATCCATTGTTTCATATCATTTTCAAAATCTTCATAATCATCACCATGATCAAATATTAAAAAGCCTTTGATTGTTAAACGTTTCACCAATACATGAGCCATATTTTTTAAGCCTTCACCAGGAGAAGTTGCATTCATTTGTGATATACGACCACAAATAACTATTCTTCCATAATTTTTCATTCTAAAGATAGCAGCTTCTAAAAAATCACCCCCAACATTGTCAAAATAGAGATCATATCCTTCAGGAGATAAGGATTTTAGGTGCAAAACCAGATTATCAACTTTCTTATAATTAAAAGCGTGATCAACGCCCAATTCATTTTTTAACCATTCAATCTTTTCATCACTGCCTGTACTTGCAATAACTTTGCAACCCATGATTTTTGCGATTTGGCAAACAGTTGATCCAACACTACCTCCGGCAGAAGATACTAGCACAGTCTGATTTTTCTTAAGTTCACCTATTCTAAATAAACCAATATATGCAGTATGACCAGTAAAGCCGAGTGGGCCAAGGTATGTTTGATTTGGAACATTAATTGGGTTAATTTTTTTTAAGTTGGTGTAGTTTGTTACAAATTTATCTCTCCATCCTTTCTCACTTGAAACGATATCACCCTTTTGAAATTCTTTTGATTTACTATCAATAACTTGTCCGATGCACGAACCTTCCATAGGCTTACCTATTTCAAAAGGGGGCTTGTAATTTTTCCTCTCAGTCATTCGTGCCCTCATGTAGGGATCAACTGAAATCCATTGATTTAGGACCATAACATCATCATCATTATCTAAAGAAATTGTATTTTCTTTTAATTCAAATTGGGAGATATTTGGTTTTCCCAAGGGTATGTATTCTTTAAGGGCTATATATCTTGATAGTTCTGTCATTATTTAATTCTATATTTATTTTTTAGTTTTAAAAGATCTATTAGAAAATTATCTCTCATATTTGCTAAGTGTTTAATTGATTTCCCCTTTGATTGTTTTTTAGTACCTTTAATTATCTTGTTGCTTAGTTGTTTTGTTAATTTAGGCGCCTTAAGTTTCGTCCATGGCAATTTAAGAGCAGGTCCAAATTGCTCAAGCATATGTTTCATACCCATTTTGCCACCCGCTAAATGAAAAGATAAAAATGATCCCATCAATGGCCATCTCAGACCTGGTCCATGAATAATCGCTTCATCTAAATCTGCTGTTGAGGCATAGTTTTCATTTATTATATGCAGTGCTTCGCGCCACATTGATTCTTGTAATCGATCAGAGAGGTATCCTGCAATTTCTTTTTTAAGAATCAGCGGGTGCATTCCAATAGATTGGTAAAACTTACTTGCCTTTTTTATATATAAGTTAGTTGTTTTTTTTCCTTTCACCAATTCCACAAGTGGTAATAGATAAACGGGGTTGAAAGGGTGAGCGATAATAAAACGCTCGGGGTTTTTGCATGCAGTTTGAATATCTGATGGAAGCAATCCTGACGAACTTGAAGCAATAATTGTTTTTTTATTTCCATATTTGCTTATCTCTCTAACAACCTTCTTTTTAATAGATTCATTTTCAGGTGCATTTTCTTGTATTAAGTCAGCATTTTTAACGGCTTCTTCTATTGACTTTGCAAAAATTAAATTTTTTCTGTTGATAGAGTTAATTTTATAAAATTTTTTAACAGACTTATGCGTCCTAGTTATCTCATTTAACACAAATTTTTTTTGTTCCTTATTTGGATCAAAAACATAGACAGTTTTTTTATTTGCTAAAAATCTAATGATCCAACCGGAACCTATAACTCCTGTGCCTATTACAGCAATTCTTTTAATAGAGGTGGTCACAGAAATATTTTAAAAATGTTTTTTTAATTTTAGTTTTTGTCTAGCCTCTTCAGGTGTTAAGATTTTTGCACCAAGATCACCAACAATTCTTGCAGCTTTTTCAACTAACTGAGCATTAGAGGCAAACACACCTTTTTCAAGATACAGATTATCTTCAAGACCTACACGAACATTGCCGCCTAATATTACAGCTTGTGCCACCATAGGCATTTGCGTACGACCAATACCAAAACCAGCCCACATTCCTTCATCCGGAATCATGTCAGCCATGGCTTTCATTGAATTTGTATCAGCAGGCGAACCCCAAGGAATACCTAAACAAATCTGATACAAAGGAGGGTCATCAATTAACCCCTCTTTATATAACTGATTTGCAAACCACAAATGACCCATTTCAAAAGCTTCCATTTCAGGTTTAACTCCAAGCTCCTGCATTTTTTTAGCGGCAGCCCTAAGTTGTATAGGGGTATGGACAAACATCATATTTGTATCTCCGAAATTTAGCGAACCGCAATCTAGAGTGCATAATTCGGGCAATAATTCTTCTACATGCTCTAATCGATCCAGAGCATGTATCATGTCTGTATTTGGACCAACAGGGTTTAAGGGATCTTTCCCTTCGCCTATTTCAAAATCACCCCCCATTCCTGTAGTAAAGTTGATTACAACATCGGTATCACTTGATCTAATTCTATCGGCAACTTCTTTGTAGTATTCTAATTTCCTACTTGGTTTTCCATCCGGCTCTCTAACATGCACATGCGCCACCGCCGCACCAGCCTTAGCTGCTTCTATAGCAGCTTCAGCAATCTGTTTTGGAGTAATCGGTAAGTCTGGATGTTTACCCGCAGTATCACCAGCGCCAGTAACGGCACAAGAAATTATTACGTTATTGTTCATTGATGTTTTTTGTAGTATCTTATTTTTAATAGGGGAACAAGTGAGTATTTTTTTGAAAACTGGAAGAGTGAAATCTGAGTGGGCAGATTATAATGGTCACATGAACTTAGCTTTTTATATACATTTATTCGATGGTGCCTGGGAAACTTTGTTGGAGAATTTTAATATTGGAGAAGAGTCAGCTATTAATCAAAAAAGAACTACTTTTGCCGTTGAGTCACATACTACTTATGACATGGAAGTAAAAGTTGGCGATGAAGTAGACCTGAATTTACTTTTTATTGATCGCGATAAAAAACGCTTAGTGTACAAATTGCAAATGATACAGAAAGAGAAAAAATATTTAGCATCAACCACCGAAGTCTGCTCCCTTTATGTCGATTTAGATAAAAGAAAAGTAACCGAATTTGAAGATGAGAAACTGGCCTTGATTGATAAATTTATTAAAGAAAATGCACCGCAATTTGAACCTGGTGAATTGCATTTAATTAAAAAATTAAAAAAATAATTATAAATTCCGATAAGGAACTCTGTTAAAAATTTTTCCAACTAATGGAATAAAATCATCAAGTGAGATTGTATCATAATTGGGATCAAAAGAAGACTGATCCCATCTGTGACAAAAATTTATCGTATCTTCATAAAATTCATGTCCTTTGAATTGGTCGCGCAGATTGTGATCTTTTCCATAATGGTGATTGTAGTAATAGGTCTGAAATAAACCGTGCTTTTCGACAATCCAGCGGGTTTTTTCACTTACAAAAGGTTTTAATACCGAAGCAGCAAGCTCAGAGTGATTTAAGGGAGCAATTTCATCACCGATATCATGTAATAATGCGGCAACTACCATTTCTTCCTCTGCATTTTCTCTCATTGCTCTTGAAGCTGCTTGCAGGGAATGTTCAAGTCTAGATACTTTATAACCGCCCAATGAAGAATCTAATCCTTTAAGCACACGTATGACTCTTTCGGCAGTGCCTTCTATGAATTCATCTTCAAAGTTAGCAAGAAGTTCATAATCCTCCTTGTCACCTTCACTCATTTGTGTGAATTTTACTTGCTTCATATAAATTGTAATAATGTATAGTTAATTTAATAATTATGAAGTTTTAATTTCTATGGAAAACTACAAATATATTCAAGATAAATTAAATAATGGTAAAATGGTTATTCTTGATGGTGCTAATGGCTCAGAATTAGAAAAAAGAGGTGCGCAGATGGATGGGGCAGGATGGTGCGGTCCTGCATCAATCACCCATCCAAAAATCTTAGAAGATATTCATAAAGATTATATTACAGCGGGTGCAGAAGTTATCACAACCAATACATTTTCATCAGCACGACATGTTCTTGAATATTCAACTTTTACAGATCAAACAGTTGCTATAAACGAAAAAGCGATGGAATGTGCCGTTTCTGCAAGAAATCATTTTCCTGATAGAAAAGTAGCTATTGCAGGTTCATTATCCTTATCCTTAGTAGCAGATATTGCAGATGGAATTAATGATCCTGCAGAATTTCGAGATAATATGAAACTTGCTCAAAAAACACGAGAAGTAACTGAATTTACAGAAGAAAGTATTCGAGAAGGTAGTTTTAATTATAATAAAATTTTAAAAAATTTTAATGAACAGATCAGTATTTTTAAAAAATATAATATTGATTTGATAATCTTAGAAATGATTATTAACCCTTCTATTTGTAAGCCAGCTATTGATGCTGCTTTAGCTTCAGGATTACCTGTTTGGTTAGGATTAAGTTGTGGTGAAGAAAGTGAAGAAGGTGATTTACTTGCTTTTGAAAATACAAAGATGAAATTTTCTGAAACTTTAAATACGATTACTAATGATTTTGATGCTGTTTTACTTATGCATTCAGAAACAAAAAATACCACAAAAGGATTGCGAGAAATAAGAAGTAAGTGGAATGGCCATCTAGGTGCTTATCCTCACAAAGGCACATATGTTCGTCCGAACTGGATTTTTGATAAGAACTATACTCCTGAGATGTATTCAGACAATATGCAAGATTGGGTTAATCAGGGAGTGAGAATAATTGGTAGTTGCTGTGGTATGGGCCCGGAATACACTTATGAATTAAAAAGAAGATTTAGTTAAGCCTACTTTATTTCAAAATCATATGTGTAAAAATCAGCGTCTTTTACATATCCTAAAGATTCATAGAGAGATTGCCCAATAAAATTATCTGTTGCTGTTGAAAGCTGTATTCGTTTTGCATTAATTTTTTTTGCATATTCATGCGATTTAAGCATTAATTGTCTTCCAATTTTATTTTTTCTATGATCTTTTTTTACATATAAGTCATATAGAATTATAATTTTCCCCAAATCAAGTGATCCGAAAGTTTCATAGAGTTGCACAAAGCCCATTGCCTCTTTTTGTTTGTTTGTCGCAAAAAAAATTATTGATTCATTATTTTTCATACGCTCGCTGATATAATCAGTTGATTCATTAATATTGGAAACATATTTATAAAACTGCCTATACAGATCAAATAACTCTCCTACTTGCTTAATGTGATTGACGTTTGCTTTTATAATTTCAAATTCCATTTTTATATTTTATATACACGGTTCTTATTAGTCCAAAAAATAATGACAAAAATGTAAATGAAATCAATGAATAAATAAAGCCTATGTTGCCAAAATAATCCATAGATGAACCAACAATAATTGGTCCAAAAAACTCACCTGATTCAAATACAATTATAAATACAGAAGTAGCTATGGAAAGTTCAGCTACATTCACGCGCTCTCCAAGATAAGCTAAAGTTACAGTATATAAACTAACACTTGCAATTCCATAAATTATTACAGCGATCCATATAATTGAAGTATTTGAAATAATTATATTTAACAAAATTGGCCAAACTAAATGCATAGATAACAGCAAGATGATAAAATTTCTCTTATTTATTTTGTCCGCTAAGGCTCCAATAAAAGGTTGAGAGATTACGCCGGCAAACAGTCCTATAAAAAATAAATAACCGATTTCCTTATCTGAAAACAATTCATTAATCATGAAAGCTGGGAATAGAGCTCCAAAACCAGCATCATTAATCCCTCCAATAAAAATTGCTATGAAAATAAAAGGGGCTATTTTAATAAAAGAAAAATTTATTTTTTTATCAAGCTTAGGTATTTGTACATTTTCAACTTGTTTTTTAATCAAAATTAATATTGGTGAACGTATAAACATCAGACTGATTGCTAGGGTGATAGGTATAATTCCTTTTACACCAAAAAAACCAACAAATAATGGGCCTATAGCAAAACCAATTGTAATTGCTGAATTATAAAAACCGATAGCTTTACCTCTGTTATTATTATCTGAAACAAGATTGACCCATGTATCCATTGTCATCCAAATCATCCCTCCAAAAATGCCCATTATAAAATGATTAATTGCCAGATTCAGAGGATTAAAAAAACTGAACATTAGTATTACACAAATAGTTTGTATAAGGATTGCAAGTGACATTGTTTTATACAAACCAATTTTATCCAAGATGTTTGAAACAATAAAACCAGCAGACATTAACCCCAATGAAAAACACGCAGCAATTATACCGATAGCACCTTCGGTATAACCTCTGTATTTTGCCAGAATAACTATTAGTGTAAAAAAATACCCCAGCGCTATTCCCGTGAATAAGGCTGATATTGATAGATATTTTACACTGGAGTTTATGCTTTTAAAATCTACATAATCACTTATTTTAGATAGCATATATAGCTAACCAGACCACAATCCTTCTATTTCCAATTTTTTTGTAGCGTTGGAAATCGCTTGGTGTAACTTGTCAACTAAATCATCTATTTGTTCTTTCTGAATGATAAGAGCAGGTGATAAAACACAAATATGATAAATTGGTCGAATTATTAATCCTAGTTTAAGCGACTCTTCGTCTATGCGAGAAGCTATGGCCAAATCTAATATTAACGGATTTTTGCTATCTTTATCGATAACACATTCAATCCCAGCCATGAGTCCCATGCCGCGTACATCCCCAACAATGGGCAAGCTATACAACGTTTTAAGTTTTTGATGAAAATAGGGCGCAATATTTTTAACATGGTCAAGAATTTTATCACGTTTAATAATTTCAATGTTCTTTAACGCAGCAGCGCACGATACCGGATGACCCGAATATGTAAAACCATGGAAGAATGAAGATGAATCCTTGCTTATATCCTTCATCAATTTATCTGAAATTAAAACGGCTCCTAGAGGAATGTATCCTGATGTGATCCCTTTTGCAGAAGTGATAATATCTGGAATGATGTCAAATTCTTCTTGCGAGCAGAAGAAATGTCCAAGCCTTCCAAAACCCGTAACTACTTCATCAGAAATGTAAAGAACGTCATGTTTTTTACAAATTTCCCAAAAACGTTTAATATAGTTTTTCGGCGGAACAATACATCCGCCAGATGCAAGAACAGGTTCTGCAATATATGCTGCAACCTTATTTGGACCTATTTCTAATATTTTATCTTCAAATTCTTTTACTTTTTCATCACAAAAATCATCAACTGTTTGA
>ERZ651768.1989-NODE-1989-length-14612-cov-6.369797_pt1 | contig 14612 bp, 13 predicted proteins | sample MGYA00514754_ERZ651768 | MGnify/ENA metagenome assembly ERZ651768 | reverse complement strand
AAAACCATCCCAACCCATTCAATCCTGTTACAACACTTCGTTATGACCTCCCGGAAGATACCATGGTCAATATCACCATCTACGACATGATGGGACGGGTTGTTAGGACTATGGTAAATACCCAGCAGAATTCCGGTTTTAAATCAGTACGCTGGAACGCCACTAATGATGTAGGTTCATCAGTGAGTGCTGGTCTCTATTTATACATGATACAAGCTGGTGACTTCAGGCAGACTAAGAAGATGGTATTATTGAAGTGATATCAGTCCCTGTCACCCGGGGTTTTCTGCTTGTGGGGCGTCGGCAGATATAGAAATGAGAACTTACCAACAGACCAGCATAATTTTTCAGTCAGGAAATGGGTAAAATTTTTATCTTTACTCTCTTTTTTATTGCTATCCGTGCCCAGGATGGTCCGCTTAATTATTATACACTGACTACACCAGCGACGGAAATAGCAGGAATAATAAATGGAGAACTGTCTGGAGTAACCTGGAATAAGTTAAATAATTATCTGTACATGATAGAAGATGACTATGGCACCATTTGGGAAACGGATACTAATTGTAATATCCTGAGAACAATTTCCGGTGGCACCTTTGGTGATACTGAAGATATTGCCTTTCTGGGGCACGATGAATTTGCTGTTGTTACTGAAGAAGGAGATTTATATATAGGGAATATTCCGCATAGTGAGGATGATATGGTAATAGACCCGGATGATTTCCAAAAAATTACATTTGCCTATCCGGATGGAAATGACGGGCCGGAAGGAGTCACTTATAATCCCTTAACCGAAACGTTTTATATTGTAAAAGAAAAAAATCCGCAGGCCTTTTACAGATTCCAGAGGCCCGGTACATCAGCAGATACTGTGATTACGCCGGATATCCCCTTTGATGCAGAATCAATATTCGACGGGATCATGGAAGATCTGTCTGCTTTAACTTTCGATGAAAGAACCGGCAGAATCCTTATTCTAAGTGAAGATAGTCATAGAATCATCGATGTAGATCCAGAAACGGGTACGATCCATGGGGTACTTGATATGTCAGATGCAAGTCAGCACGAAGGTATTTCCTTTTATAATAACAATTATGATTTAATCATCACCAGTGAACCAAATTATTATACAACATACTCAAGCGCGTGTTATGCCGATGATCTCCATGGGTTCGAAAACACGGTTTGTCTGGAACAAACTATTTTAGGGATTGAACAGGACTGTAACTGGGATTTTGATTTTAACTATAAAATAAATGTAATCGATCTTTTGATCGCAAATGATATACTCAATGGGTACGATCATTATGATTGCAGTGATTAAATAACATCAAGCACCGTCCACTTATCCGTTTAGCCGCCTGTGGATGACCTTTGCCTGCCAGCCAGCTTAAGCTGAAGAGCTTGAAGAAGTCACAGGCGGCCTTACCAGATCGCGGTTTTATAGCTGAAGATCCGGGAAAGTCAAAAATATCAATACAGGCACAGCGGAAGAGATTGCAGGGAAACTAGGTTATACTCTTTCCATTTCAGAGAATGGAATACGGGCCTGTAAAATCGATGAAAACCAGGATACTTTTGTTGATCGCCCTATCAAGCCGGAATTGGAAGAATTGGAAACAATCATGTCGGAAAGTAGTTTTGAGGTCAAACAATTAGAAGAAATAAAAAAATTGATCGGCTATATTGTTTGCAATAATGAGACGGATGAAAAGTATATTAAGCTTCAAGAAAAGAACAACGATCTTCTAGAAAAGTATTTGAAACTCAAGGAACCTAATTAACCGTATTGCACCGCTGCTATTATTTGTATTAGGCTGATGATTGCTCATATGAGCACACGAGAATCATTAAAGAAATTATATTATTAGAATAAAGGAACTTTAATGATACTGTTTTCTTTCCGGGGCAGTGGCTTCAAAAACGAATTGAACCAGGTTTTTATCGGCATTAGAAAATGAAACTTTCCCGGCTTTTTTTCAGGTGGTTTATATTATTAAGGGCCATACCTGTTGCGTCATAGCCCCTATATTCCAAACGTTTGAGATCCCTTAATAAAATGGAAACAGAATCTCAATTACCAATATAGCCTATTATTCCGCACATTTTCTATTAACTGAATATTATTTATCAAATCCAGGAAAAAATATAGTGTACACACGTTCATCTTTATTTTCATAATAATGATCTTTTAAAGTTGTCTCATGTATGAACCCAACTTTTTCATAAAAGATGTGTGCATTGGTATTATCTTCGTGAGTTAAAAGATAAAGTTTTCTGATGACTGCTCCATTATTTCCATACCAAGTACGGGCATCATCAATCAATACATCGATTAAATTTTTCCCAACACCTTTACCTCTAGATCCTGAAAGAAGGCAAATTCTGTCTAATTCAAATAGTCCATGTTTTGGGAGACCATGCATGATCCAGGTTACCAAACCAATAATTTTTTCATTTTCCATTGCAACAATGTAATGAAAGTCTTTATTTAGCTCTGTTTCAAAGGTTCTTACAGCCTCTTCAGCATTTTCCATATTATAAAAATCCAATAAAACACCAGCAATTTGATCTCTATCTTCATGTTCAGCTTTTCGAAAAATAATATTATCAACATTCATTATTGAGATTACTCCATTAATTTTATTATTTAAGACTTTATAACTCTTTCAGTTATTTTCTTTGATTACAGGAACTGCATCAATTCCGTAAGAAATTAATTATTTTAGAAAACATCATTCAATCTCATCTTCGTTAAACCAACATACGAAATCGGGGAAGCCGCAATACCTTGTATCAATTTAAATTTCCAGACCCGTAAGATGTTGTGCTGCAATAGATAACTGTTCTTTCCACAGCATTAAGCCCCGCTCCTATTCTCCTTGCAAAAGGAGAGAGGGCTAACGGATCTTAACCGAATATTTCCCCAATTCCCTTCTATTCCCCCATTGCGGGGGAACACAAGATGGTTCTTTATAAAGGGAAAATACCAAGGGGTTAAGAATAAATGACATTGTGGATTGGAAAATTGTTTTGGACAGATTGAAATTTACCTTATGAGGTTTATTTAAGATGCGGGGAGTGGGAATGATTTTGTAACTTCTACGAATATGATATTAAGAGCGTAGTTATGAAAAAATATCTGATCAGTTTCATTATATTTTCAATCACCTCCGGGGCAATTGCCCATGCGCCCGCAGATTCATCAGGCAACCAGGTAGCCTCTAAAGAACCAGTTACTGCTGCAGCACCCACGGAACAGGGCTATTTTGATTTCCTGCGTATGCTGCATGCGGAACAACCCAAAAAATCCGGACATCTCCTGGGCCGGCTGGCCGGACCTTCAAAGGACCTGGGAGAACATAAGATCAGCGAATACGATACGTATCTAAAAATCTATTTCCCCAATGCTCATTCTGACCATGTACAGAGGTTTATGATTGAATCCTTCGTTGATCAGGAAAAATGGAATGAAGCAGAATTAGCTTTACTGAAATTTGTTTATCTCTATCCAAATTCTGCCCTGAAAAAGACGGTGATAGAAAATGGATATGTCCTTTTAGAGGAGGAAGACTATTACCAGTCCGGCCGGGATAAACTGGTAACCCTGTTGCAGGAGGCTCCACAATCAGGAGAAATCCAAGACAGATATTTTAAATTTCTCTCTACCATTCATGGTCTCGGGGATCCAAAACTGAAACCGCTTTTCAAACGGGAGGCCTGGGAGTATCTCCGGCTGTATTCTAACCTGCCCCGTGCTAGTAAGGCGCTCATGGGGCTGGCTGGAGTGGAGCTGTCCAATGGTGCCCATCATTCGGCCCTGATGATCTATGAAAAGTTGATGACCATGTATCCAACCAGCCATGAATTTGCGACGGCATTGTTTCAGTCCGGCAAGCTGAAACAGGAACAATTCAGTGAAGATAATGAAGCCACCGCTAACTTCCGCCAATTTCTGAAGCAATTCCCGGAACATCGGTTTGTAGCGGAAGCCCAATATCGCATCGCTGCCATCGCAGATCAGAAGTTTAATGACTGGACAACTGCGATCAGAGAATATGAGAAGGTGGTTACTCAGCATCCCACCAATGTCCATACCATTCCCAGCTTACTTCGCGTTGGTGAGATCCAGGCCACGAAACTGAGACAGAAAAAAGAGGCTATTGCCACTTACAACCGAATAGCTTCTGAGTACCCCGATAGTACAGTCCAGGTTACGGAAGCGCTCCAGCGTGCCGGTAAATTGCATGAAAAGAGCAAGGAATACGAAGAAGCTATTGCTCAATATATGGTTGTATATGAGAAATATCCCGGGACAGAAGGGGCATTGGTAAGCTTGGAAAAATGTGCTGTTATTTATGAGAAGAAAATAAAGCGGAAAGATAAAGCGGTTGAAAAGTTGAATATCATTGTTAAAGAATATCCCGGTACGAAAAACGCCAAGAAGGCCGCTAAACGAGTCAAAAAACTCAATAAATAATCTTAATAAACTAGATTTTTATTCATTCGCACAGGAACCAGACAGAAGTGGGATTTTTTTTAGAACCCTCTACGGGTCCAGGGTGCGCCGATAATATTCAAAGACCTTGCTGGTGCCCTGCCAGTTTGCCACTAGGTTCACCACGGTTACCTGCCCGGTAAAATTTTTGGCGATTCCTTCCATAACATGTCCTGTCATATATTTCAGGTGCTCTTGTTTCCTGGCCCAGTTCAGGTAAACACGTTTCAGCATCTTGGCGTAGCCGTTGCCCTTGTATTTTGATTCAATAACAAAGGCATATGTATATAATGTATTGTTCTCCCCAAAATGAACATCCATACGGGCCCAGGGTTCCCGATCCAGGACCTCAATGGGAACGCCGATGATATAACCAATGATATCGCCCTGGTAACGGGCAATGAACGGCAGTGATCCTTCCCGGTTGAAATAGACCTGGATGGTGTTTGGCGTCAATTTCGCCCTGGAGCCGAATTCGTCAGCTAATGCTTCTGAAATCCTGATCAGGATCGGGTAATCATCACTGCCCGCTTTTTCCATGAGCTCGATCTGAAAAGGTCCGCTGGAAGCGATCACCCGGTTGGTGGACTCTTTTGCTGGTTGAAAATTGAGTTCTGCCATGGGGTTAGTTTAGGGAAAACAGAGAATAACCTTAAAGGCAATAAAAACGCATCTCCTCCCAGTGGTAGGGCTGTCCAAAACGATTTATAATAAAGGCGTAATTCGTTAGTTTGATTTAATCGTTGTGGGAAGCTATTTGAGAGGCAACACAAGGGAGTCATGCATAAAAAGGAAACACAAAGGGACCAGCAATAAATGACATCTTAGATTGGAAAATCATTTTGGACAGATATATTCCGTGTGGATTCAAATTGTAGGTTGCAGAAGACTCTCGGTAATTTACAGGTCTATGATTTCTTTCAATCACCGTCTAAAGTCCGCCATAGAGGAGAAAAGATCTTGCCTCTGCGTGGGGCTGGATATCAGCCCGGAGATGCTGGGGTCAGAAGATCTGATTGATCTCAAAACTCATACCAGGAAGGTGATCGATGCCACCCGGGACCTGGCGGCAGCCTACAAGCCTAATTTCGCTTTTTTCGAACGCTGGGGCAGTGGGGGATTTGGCTGGTTGGAAGAAACAGTGGATTATATTGGATCAGAGCATATCCGGATCGCCGATGCCAAGCGCGGTGATATCGGCAGTACTGCGGTCCAGTATGCCCATAGTATTTTTACCCATTTTGGATTTGATGCGGTAACCTTGAACCCCTACATGGGCCGGGACAGTATCGTACCTTTCCTGGAACATCCTGAAAATGGTGTTTTTATTCTTTGCAGGACATCCAACCCCTCGGCTGCTGATTTCCAGGATGAACAGTTTGCCGGCAGGCCGCTTTATGAAAAGGTGGCTGCCTGGGCCAATTCCCTGAATGAACATGAGAATGTGGGGCTGGTTGCAGGCGCTACGGCCCCGGAAGAGTTGGTCCGCATCCGCGGCCTTGTGCCGGAACTGCCGTTGCTGATCCCGGGGGTAGGTGCCCAGGGCGGGGACCTGCACCACAGCGTGAAAGCAGGTAGCCAGACCGGGGTAGCATTGATCAATATCTCCCGGGGGATCAGTTTTGCCGGTGACCTGAGTGAACGGGCTATCCATGATGCAGCGCAGAATTACGTTGAAAAAATGAATGAAGTTTTCAATGGATAAAGAAAAAATAATTGATATTTTTAAATCTACGGAAGCACTGCTGGAAGGACATTTTGTCCTGACTTCAGGGCGGCACAGCGCTGCATACTTTCAATGTGCCAAAGTTTTGCAATTTCCGGAACATTTGACTGCTTTCGGAAGTTTGATTGCGAAACAGTTTGCCGGCCAGGCCCCGGACCTGGTAATAACACCGGCCATTGGCGGAATTGTGCTGGGTACGGAAGTGGGCCGTCAGCTGGGGGTGCGAACCATTTTTTCCGAGCGGAAAGATAAGCGCATGGTGATCCGGAGGGGGCTGGGCATTGAAGCTGGGGAAAAAGTTTTGATCGTAGAAGATGTTGTCACTACAGGCGGTTCTGTAAGAGAGGTGATGAGTTTGGTAAAGCAAGCCGGTGGCAGTATCATCGGAGTGGGTGTGCTGGTGGACAGGAGCAATGGCACCGTCAGCCTCCATGATAATCAGTATGCCGTTGTAAAACTGGAAGCGGTTAGCTATGAACAAGGCGACGTGCCGGAAGAACTGGCAGCGTTTCCAATCCAGAAACCAGGGAGTCGATTTTGATGATGAAAATAATAAATACATTACTAACAGTTTTTTTAACAGGAGTCATGATCGTGAGTTGTGAAACACCCAAGAAGGAAGTGGTGGTTATTTCCACAAAATATGGCGACATGGTGGTGGAATTCTTTGATGAATCTGCACCCAAGCACGTGGAGAGTTTTAAAATGCATGCCCGCAACGGTTACTACAATGGAACCGTCTTTCACCGGGTGATACCCGGCTTCGTGATCCAGGGCGGGGACCCCAACAGCAAATCCGAAGACAGATCCCGCCATGGAATGGGCGGCCACGCCGCAAAATATTTCGGGATTGGCAATGAAAAGGATTCTGCAACCTGGATGCTTCCGGCGGAATTCAATTCAATCAAACATAAAAAAGGGATCCTGTCCATGGCCCGCGCCCAGGATCCCAACAGTGCTGGCAGCCAGTTCTTTGTCTGCGCCAATGACGCCCCCAACCTGGATAACAATTACACTGTTTTCGGCCAGGTGGTGGAAGGACAGTCCATCATTGATCAGATTGTCAATGTACCCCGGGACCGCAGAGATAATCCTAACGACCGCGTTGAAATGACTGTACGCCTGGAACAAAGGGAAAAGTGAGACCACCCTTTTTAGGGCTGGCCCTTGGGGGCGGAGGCGCCAGAGGCGCAGCCCATATTGGAGTACTGCATGTACTTCATGAACATAAAATAATCCCTGAACTAGTGGCAGGCACCAGTGCGGGTGCTGTGATCGGCGCCATGTATGCCGCCACACTGGATCCTGCGTGGATGGAATCCCGCTTCAGGGAATTTCTGATGAATGAAACTACAAAATTTCGGGCATCCGCTGAGCTGATGAACGACCGCAATGCAGAAACACTACTGGAAAAAGCCACCAAAAAAATCCGGGATCATTTTGCTGTTATTCTGGGGGTCAATCGATCTTATATCATTAAACGGGATGTAATAGACGAAATGCTGGAATTCTTATTGCCGGTGCGGACATTTGAAGAATTGCAGATTCCTTTGAAAGTGGTGGCCACGGATATCCAAACCAGCAGCGATCATATATACGAAAGCGGAAACCTTATTGAAGCTGTGGCCCGCAGTTGCTCCATTCCCGGATTTGTAAGACCGACCCGGGATGGGGATGCAATGCTGGTGGATGGCGGGGTGACCAATCCGCTGCCCATTTCTACATTGAAAGATGAGTGTGATTTTGTACTTGCGGTGAATATCGATCGCGGATCCTTGCCCCGGCTGCGGTCTCCCAATATGGTTGAGATTATGAAAAGGGCGGATCTGATCACGGGGTCCAGGTTAACAACGGCAATTATAAAGGAAGCTGATTTCCTGATCACCCCGGAAGTCCTGGGTCTGCACTGGTCAGATTATGGTCATTTCGACACCCTGGTGGAAAACGGCCGCCAGGCAGCGGAAGGAAATCTCCAGGAACTCAGAAGAAAGATTAATAGGAAAAGCAATGTATTTTATAAATTAAAACAATGGTTGGGATAAGGACGAATAACTATTACTTTCCGCGCCGCCGACTGGCGAGAAATCCCATCATGAAACAGTTTTTATTTCTTTTTCTGTTCACAGCAGGTTTAACCGCACAATTGGAAAATCCTGTGTCCGTCCGTACCGGCAACGTGCCCGGGGCCAGGGCGGGCGAAGTTATCCATATTCCGGTCATCGCCAGTATGGATCCTGAATGGTTCATTTATTCGATCTATAAGACCAGTGATGGCCCCATACCCACCGCCATCAATGTGTCCGGAAAAGCAGTGGCCATGGCGGGGATGGTCCGGGAGCCAGAACCAAAATATAAATGGGATGAAGGTTTTGAAACCAATTCCTATTATCACACCAGTGGTGCAATCTTTACTGCTCCTGTTAGATTGAAATCAGCCCTTGCACCTGGTACTTACGATTTAACGGTAGACTTTTTCTTTCAGGTTTGCAATCCTCGGCTGTGTTATCCCCCGACAACCAAGTCAGTTCAGGTCCAGATTACCGTAGAACCTGGTGCCCCACGATCCGATAGAAATTCTCTCGTGGCTGATGTATCTTCTGCTGACAATAACGATTCTGATGGATTTGGGCACTCCTTTTTGGGGCTATTCCTGCTGGCTGTGGGTGGTGCCATCCTAAGCTGGGTTATGCCTTGTGTCTATCCCATGATTCCCATCATTATTTCCTTTTTTGGCAAACTGGCTGATGAAAAACATATTGGTAAGAAAACAGTGGCTACAATGTATGGGCTGGGAATTTCTGGAACATTTGTAGTGCTTGGTCTGGTTGTAAGTCTGCTCTCCTGGGGAGTCAGTGATGTAGCTGCCAGAACACGCTATGCAAATATTGGCAATTTTATTGCCACCAATGCCTGGATAAACCTGGGGCTGGGAATCTTATTCATTTTCTTTGCCCTGTGGATGTTCGGTATCATAAATGTTAATGTTGCCAGCCGTCTGTTAAACAGGACCGACCAGGCAGGTCAATCGGCAAAAAGCGCACATTTGGGCTCTCTGCTGCTGGGGGTCGCTTTTGCCATTACCAGTTTCAGCTGCACGGTTCCTGTTGTAGGCACACTCCTGGTGGTAGCCGCTGCGGGTACCGCCGCCGGGTTGTTTACCAGCCTTTACGGCATGTTGATTTACGGCGTGGTGTTTGCTGCACCCTTCGTTGCGCTTTCGTTCTTCCCCAAGGCCCTAGAAGGTCTGCCTCGTTCCGGCATATGGATGGAAACAGTAAAAATTGTTTTTGGATTCATTGAACTGGCCGCTGCAGTAAAATTTTTATGGGTGCCGGACCTGGAATGGAATCTGGGCCTTCTGCCGCGCAATGTGGTGCTGGCGATTTTCATTCTAATTGGAATCGCCCAGATGGCCTACCTGCTGGGTTTTTATATGGTGGGTTCCTCCGAAGCGAAAATAAAACCGTTTCAGATCGGTCGGGGCCGCTGGATGGGTACTGTGCTAACCGGCCTGGTTCTATTTCCCGTAGGCCTGTCACTTGCGGCTGCTCCCACATACCATTATGCCGACATGCCACGCCTGGTGGAAGAAATCATCGAGGCAATGGTACCGCCGCCGCCAACGGAGGATGATCTGGCCAGACAGCAGGGCTGGTATGTGGATGATTATGCCGGAGCCCTGGCAAAAGCCAAGGCAACAGGTAAACCGTTATTTATTGATTTCACAGGAGTATATTGTGCCAACTGCCGGGTGATGGAACGGCGCATATTTCCAACCGGTCCCGTGAAAGAGCAATTTGATAAAATGGTCCTGACCCGGCTCTACGTAGATAAAAAAGATTCCTTGAGCGAGGCTTTTGCCCGGCTGCAATTCGAGCGTTATCAGCAGGCCACCCAGCCCTACTATGTGGTGCTTGACCCTGCGGATGAATTCACATTGGCTGATACGGGCGGGTACATGCCAAGGGGATTTGCGGACTTTCTTTTGAGTGGAATGACAGCATATAATTCCCGCAATCGCAGTGATACTCCATGACTTTATAAGATTTTGTGATGATAAGTAAAAATGGATATGACTGTAATATGAAACCGGATATGATGAAGAAAACGATTTTATTTACCCTTACTGCGGTCATAATGGGGTGCGGCCAGGGCAGTGCTCAGGCCGAGGCACAAAAAAAGAATATCCCTAAGAAAACCGTAAAGGCAGCGCGTCCCAAAGGCGCTGTAAAAGCACCTGATTTTACCCTGGCAGATCTGGAAGGGAACCGGGTACAACTGGCCGATTACAGGGGCAGGGTTGTGCTGCTTAATTTCTGGGGCACCTGGTGCGGACCCTGCCGCAGGGAAATACCCGATTTTATTGAATTGGTGGACAAGTACCAGGAAAGCGGACTGGAAATTCTGGGTGTGACCCTGACCTCGGGACCGCCGGAAAATATACAAAGATTTTCCGACCATTTCGGGATCAACTATACATTGCTCACAGATATTGAGGCGCGTGAGACCGACATCGTGAGATGGGAGTACGGCAAAGCTACCGGCAGGCCCATCAATGGTATACCGACCACATTTATTATTGACCGCGATGGTTATATAGTAAAAAAATATATTGGTCCCCGGCCAGAACATATATTCTATAAAGATCTTAAACCTTACCTGTAAACTTTATTTTAGATTCCCAAAGAAAGGTGAAACATCTAAGCACGGGGCTTATATTAAGTATCCTTTCCGTATTGCATGGTGATCCATTAGATCGCTATTGGCAGCAGCGCGCAGATTATAAAATGGAGGTTACCCTTTATGATTCCTTACAGCAGCTGGCAGGGAGGAGTATTATAAAATACACCAACAATTCCCCCGATTCTCTTGACCGCATCTATATGCACCTCTATCCCAATGCGTTTCAACTGGGATCCGTGAAGGACCGGGAGTATACAGGGAATTATGGACGGGCATCCCGGGCAAAATATTTTAAGGATAAACTGAAGGGGTTCACCAGTAAAATCAAGATCCATGATTTTAATCTGGCAAAAAAAGGAGAACCGGTTTTAAAAAAGTATTCCATCGATGATACCATACTTAAAGCATCGCTGAACCGTAAACTGGCACCAGGGGAAATGCTCAGGATCGATGTGAGCTGGACTCATCATGTGGGTGAAATGGTGGAACGGGCAGGCTACTACGGCGGGCAATACAACATGGCCCAATGGTACCCGAAAATGGTGGTTTATGATGAACAGGGGTGGCACGCGGATGTATTTCACGCGGAAGGGGAATTTTACGGTGAATTTGGAAACTTTGAAGTGCAATTCGATCTGCCTGAAGCATTTATCATTGGTGCCAGCGGTATTGTGATCGATGGTGATCCGGGATGGTCAGATGTTACAGTAGATACCACTATTGATTATTATATCTGGTCATCAATTTTTGACAGTACATTTGTACAACCCGATTCCACCGCACGGCGCCAGGTTACTTTTTTTGCGGAGAATGTCCATGATTTTGCCTGGGTCTCCGGTCCGGATTTGCGCTACGAACATGGCAGATGGCGGGACATTGATGTCCATGTGTTGTACCACAAGACCCGCGGCGAAGAATGGACCAAAGCAGTTTTAAAACGCTCGGTTCGAGCACTGGAGTGGCTGGAAAAAAAATTTGGCTTATATCCCTATCCCCAGGTGACCACGACTGACCGGCTGAAAAGCGGCGGTATGGAATACCCTATGCTGGTTATGAACGGCCGCGAAAGTGAAGGATTGATCGTGCATGAGATTGGCCACATCTATTTTTATGGTATCCTGGCCAATAATGAAGTGGATGAGGCCTGGCTGGATGAGGGCTTTACCACGAACCAGACCAGGAATTATTTGTCGAATCGCTATGGAGTCCATGGCTATGATGTAACAATTGATGATGAATATGGAAAATTCCCGGCCAAGCACTGGCCTCTGGGAAACAGCCTGCATTCTGCGCAATGGTATGCTATCAACTTCATGAGAAGCGGGCATGATGAACCCATCAGCCGTTCATCTTATCTTTATTTAAATGGTTCCTCTTACAGGCAGAATGCCTATACAAAACCAGCGCTGATGCTGAACGAACTGAATTATATTCTGGGTGACTCTCTCTATGATAGTGCCATGCAGTATTATTATGATACTTGGAAACTGAAACATGTCAATGAATTAAGATTTGTGAAAGCCATGGAAGAATTCACCGGCCGGGAACTGGACTGGTTTTTCAATCCCTGGCTGCATACAACGCACCACCTGGATTACGGTATCCGTTCCTTCAGTAAATCACAAAATGAAAATAACAAATGGAACATAAACCTTGGAATTGCGTGTTTAGGCGACCGTTTCATGCCGCTGCTGGTGGAGACGCAATTTAAGGACGGAACGGTTGATCGCCGCTGGTGGAAAAATCAGCTCTGGCGTTTCGAGGACACCTTCTCCTATACCGTGAACAAAGAACCGGTGGCAGTGACCCTGGATCCGGATGTTCAGACAGTAGATATGGATTATCGGAATAATACAACCAAAATGAAACACCACATCATGTTCAACTGGCCAGGAAGCTGGTATGATCCCCGGGATCAATATGTGGTGCGTTGGATGCCTTATTTTTACTACCGCAGTGATTCTGCTGATTTTGCCCCCGGCCTCACCGTAGATTGGGATTATGGTCCCTATGAAAGCACAACAATCCGGACCAATTATGCACTGGCATCTAAAGAGTTGTACTGGTACGTTGGCGGCTGGCGTGAGCCGGTCCATATTTTACCAAGAACAACGTTTCATTTTTGGACATTTAATCGGCCAGGTGTGCAGGAATTTGGCGGAGAAATTGAAAAACAATGGAACCGGGTTTACGGCCGGACACCAACTCATAATTTTTCAACGGGATTTTATATACAGCCGGAATATGACTCCACCCGGGCCGTTCCCCTGGGATACAGTACGGATGGTAAATTGGCCGTTGGTTATTTAGGATGGGATGGGGGTGTTGGCCCTGTCCGTTTTGATTTAAACGGCGCTTCATCCATTGGCAGCTATTCAACCTGGAAATTTACCCGGTTGACTGCTACAGGCTTATTTAATAAAACATGGAAAGATCTGGCACCATTATCAGAGATTAAACCTCAACAGAAAATAACAACGCAAATCAGGTTCAAGCAGCGGGTTATTGCAGGGAAGATCTGGACCAATGAGAAGGGTGTGCCAGGCCAGGAAGGCTACAATATTGAAGGAAACAGTTCCAATGATTTGCTGCGCAAGAACTATCTGGTGGACCAGTTTTATGGCCAGGAAGACCTTTTTAATCACTACCATTTTCCCGGTGAAGGGAACCTGCGCGGTTTTGTAGGCCAGGGTAAAAGAGGTGCGGAAGCGCTGGCGGCATTTACCACAGAGGGATCCATTTACATAAAGATACCGAATGCAGACACTGATATTGAACTGGCGGCTTTTGTGGATGGTGGGTTGTTCTGGGATCGTCCGGATCTGACCAAAGAGAATTATATAAAACGCACTTTGCTGGATGGTGGGTTTGGTTTGCGTTTCGATGCATCCATATTTAAACAGGATCTTTATTTGAGAATTGACGTTCCTTTTTTCACTTTCAATGATTCGATGGATGAAACTAGCAAAATGGATTGGAACAACTGGATAATCAGTTTCCAGAAACCTATGTAATTTCCAAGCAGGGCTTACCTGAGCAGCCTTTTTTTCCTATAATACAGATTTCTGCTGTTCCTATATCCCTGTGATATAAAATTGATTGAATTGCTCGAGGGAGTCATTAAATTCGGCTGGTTCAAGATATTCAATACTTTGCATATAACAATTATAAGCAAGAATTAGACAGGAGAAAAAAACGTGAATAAAAACCCCATTATAAAGAGAGGAGCCCAAACTAATGAGTGGACAAAGAGAACGGCCAACTTAAGATTGCGAATATTCCGCCAGAGAATGGCAGAGATTAATTGCGGTGCCGCAATTAAAAACGAAAAAAGTCCTCCTACGGAAACCGCAATACCACTTGGTGCTCCAAGCTCGTAAAGAAATAGTGGAATTACTGCATAAACCGAATGAAAGGCCATTCCAAATCCCCAAAAAAACTCATGAACGAGATTCAGTCTCAGATTGTGATTGTGATCTTTAAGTGTAAATTTGGACAAATTAAGATGGAGATATTTTCCACTATTTATAGTGGCTCATCAATTTTAACTACCATGTGGAGGCTGAGAAAGCAAAAAACTTGTTTTAGGTAATAAAATGTGGGTAAATCTACGCCAGCCCTCCATGTCCTGAAAACTCAGAAGGACTGATTCCGAAAGAAAGGGCTGCCTGATTCCACATAAGTTCATCTGGTGTATTAAAT
>ERZ651768.1988-NODE-1988-length-14615-cov-5.473793_pt1 | contig 14615 bp, 10 predicted proteins | sample MGYA00514754_ERZ651768 | MGnify/ENA metagenome assembly ERZ651768 | reverse complement strand
GGTTCAGGTTCTGGCTCTGGCTCTGGTTCAGGTTCTGGCTCAGGCTCTGGCTCTGGCTCTGGCTCTGGTTCTGGTTCAGGAACTTCTAATATATCTTCCTTTTTTACTTCTTCTTTCTCTAATTCATCTTCTTTTGACTTTTTTTTCTTCTTAAAAATCGAGAATAATTTCTTAAAAAAACCCATATTTTAGTTTTGTTGATTATTGTTCTACGTAAATATATAACAAATGCAGCTTTGGTTTAGAAGCCTATTATAAAAGATATGAGAAATTGTTGTTTATTTCTTTCCTAGAAAATCATTGACCTTTTCAGCCGGTAAAATTGACTCAACAAAAAGATATGCTCCAGATTTTGGAGATTTAACCATTTTGATTGCTTTTGTAAGTCTTTTTGAGCCTTTTTTAAGTGTTGCTGCCGCCTTTTTAGCCATAATAAATATAAATTTACTTTATTTCTTTATGTAATGTCATTTTCTTTAGAATTGGGTTAAATTTCTTTAATTCAATTCTATCAGGAGAGTTTTTCTTGTTTTTAGTAGTAATATATCTAGAAGTCCCTGGCATACCGCTATCTTTATGCTCTGTACATTCTAAAATTACTTGAACTCTGTTTCCCTTTTTTGCCATGATAAAGATTATTTAATAAATCCTTTAAGTTTAGCATCTTTTAGAGCTGCCTGAATACCAATCTTATTGATAGTCTTTAAAGCAGAAGTAGATATCTTTAATGTAATCCATCTATCCTCTTCAGGAATATAAAAACGTTTTTTTATCAGATTAGCATCAAATCTTCGTTTAGTCCTGTTTAAAGAATGAGAAACATTATTCCCTACCATGCTTTTTTTACCAGTAAGCTCACAAGTTCTAGACATAATATTAAACTTATTATAAAATATAAATTATCAGCCGCGAATTTACAATTTTTTTACAATCCACAAGCTAAATTTATCAATTTTTTATAGGTTATCATTTAGCAATTCTAAGGCTCTTAAAATAGTATTGTTAATCACTTTTTTTCTATCACCATCAAAATTTAATTCATATGTATTTACATTATTTTCTGTTGCTACTGATATAAACACCTTACCTATCTTTGCATTTGATTCGCCCTTTCCTGGCCCAGCATTCCCTGTTGTAGCTATAGAAAAATCTGAATTAAAGAGATTTTTAACTGAAATAGCCATTAATTCACAAACTTCTTTACTTACAACTGAATAATTATTAATAGTTTTAGCATCTAAACCAAGAATATTTATCTTAGACTCAGTTGAGTAGCAAACTACTCCACCCTTAAAATAACTAGAAGCTCCGTCATTAGAAACAATCTTACTACATATTGATCCGCCTGTACAACTTTCTGCAATAGAAAGAGTTTTATTTAACTCTTTAAATTTAGATGCTATTACTTTTTCTAAAGAAGACATTAGTTTTATTTTATATTAATTGATAAAAGCTCATCATCATTCATATAACCTTTTAGTTTATCATTTAATTGAACTTTTCCTACTCCAGAAGGTGTTCCTGTAAAAATCACATCACCAATTTTTAATGTAAAAAATTTAGATATATACTCAATTAATTCATCAATTTTCCAGAGCATCAAACTTGTGTTTGAATTCTGCACAATTTCATCATTTTTTGTTAATCTAAAGTCAATATTATCAATATTATTAAAATCCTTTTTGTTTTTCCAATCCCCAATAAGACAAGATCCATCAAAAGCTTTTGCTTTTTCCCAAGGTAATCCGTTATTCTTTAGTTCTAACTGCAAATCTCTAGCTGTAAAATCTATACCAAGACCTATTTCATCATAATATTTGTGACTAAATTTCTTTTCAATAAACCTACCCAGTCTATTTATCTTTATAATCACCTCCAATTCATAATGTATCTCATTAGAAAAACTTGGAATAAAAAATGGCTGCCCTTTATTAATAATTGCAGTCTGAGGTTTTAGAAACAATACAGGGTCCTTAGGTTTTTTATTATCCAGTTCTTTTATATGATCTGTATAATTTCTTCCAACACAGATTATCTTCATTGTAATTAAATTTCTCTATTGACATCCCAAGACTCTAAATAATCTTTTACACCTTTTATAAACTTACTACCCAATGCTCCATTAACAACACGATGATCATAGGAATGTGATACAAACATTTTATGTCTTATTCCAATAAAATCACCTTGATCAGTTTCTATTACAGCAGGCACCTTTCTAATAGCTCCTAAAGCAAGAATACCTACCTGTGGTTGATTTATAATTGGTGTTCCCATTACACTACCAAATACGCCTACATTAGTAACAGTATAAGTTCCGTCATAAACATCATCTGGATTTAAATTATTGTTTCTTGCTCTAAATGATAAATCATTAACAACTTTTGTCATTCCTACTAGATTAAGTTGATCAGCTTTCTTTATAACAGGAACAATCAAATTTCCATCTGACAAAGCTGTTGCCATTCCAATATTAATATCCTTTTTAACTATAATATTCTCACCATCAAGAGATATATTTAACATAGGAAATGATCTTAAATTAACAGCAACCGCTTCGATAAAGATTGGGGTAAAAGTTAGCTTTTCACCTTCTCTTTTTTGAAAGTTATCCTTTACTCTATTTCTCCAATTCCAGATCTTTGTCACATCTACTTCAATAAAAGATTGAACATGAGCAGAAATTTTAATTGATTCTGACATATGCTTTGAGATAATCTTTCCCATTTTAGTCATTTCAATTATCTGATCATTTTCAATTCTATCAATGTTTATTTCTGGGCTTATATGGATATCAGAGGCAGGAGAATCTTCTTGCTGTAATCTTGATTTTAAATAATTTAAAATATCAGCTTTTGTTATTCTGTTATTTTTACCTGTTCCTTTAATTAACTGAAGTTCATTGTCAGTGATTTTTTCCTTTTTAATTATATTTTTCACCAAAGGAGAATAAAATCTATTATTAGAGCTGTCTTTTATTGCAGTATCATTTTCTTTACTAGGGACATTATCTTGTGGAATATTTTTATTTTCTAATTTATTATTTTCTGTATTTAAATCATTCTTTTTATCTATTTCAATTACTGTTTCAGCAGTTTTAATTTCAGAGTCAGTTTCAATAATTGCTATTGTTTCGCCTACTTTGATTACTTCATTAATCTTAAAACATTTTTCTATCAAAATTCCTTTATGTTCAGAAGGAACGTCAGAGTCAACCTTATCTGTAGCAATTTCTACTACAGCCTCATCAATATCGATACTATCTCCTACATCTTTTAACCAAGAAGTTAAGGTAGCCTCTGCTACACTTTCTCCCATCTTTGGTAATTTTAATTCAAACTTGCCCACAGTAAAATATAATTGGTTAAAATGCTAGACAAAATTAATGAAAAAACATGTAATAAATTATTTATTTAAATCAAATAAAATTACTTGACCATGTTCTCTAGAATTGTAAGTTCCTATTAGGTAGTTTGATGCTTTTGGTATAATTTTAAATATGACTCCTTTTTTCGTTGATAGTCTTTCCATTGTAGAAATAATATTTTTAAAAGTAAGATAATTAGAATCAAAAATAATTTCGCAATTTTCTAATTTATCAGATAGTTTTTGAATTGACTCGATTTTTATTGTTACCCTATTTTTTAAGCCAACATAATCATTATCTGATATTAAAAAACAGTCTTTAGGCTTAGTTCTAGATCTTAATTTAGATGTAATCATAAATGATTTGAAAAATATAATTAATTCAAGTATCAAAAATGATAAGATCTTACTAAAGATATTCTTAGCTATATACTTTCTATAATATATACCCATAGCTCCATAAAAATTTTTATAATATTTAGAATTTTTACTGGTACTCTCACCTTTGTAGTGTATTATCGATGCATCTCCATAATAATAATTTTTTAGACCTTTTTTGAGTATTTTATATGATAGATCAATGTCTTCACCAAACATAAAATATTTTTCATCAAATCCTCCTGTCTCCTCAAATACTTGTTTATCCATGAACATTATTGCTCCGCATAATACATCTACCTGCCCAATAGCATCCTCTGATTGTTTATTTGAATAATAGTTATTTTTTAAACCAAAAAATTTTTTAATTACCATTGATGTATGAGGTAAGTTCCTTTTACTTTCTGGTAAAAAAATACCTTGACCATCGATCATCTTACAAGCGATTATTCCTACATTATTAGTTGATTTTTTAAAGTCTATTATCTTATGAAAAAAATCTTCTGGAACAACAGTGTCTGGATTTAAGAAACAAATATTTTTACCCTTAGCTTTTTTAACAGCTAAATTATTTGCACAAGAAAAACCTACATTATATTTATTTCTTATTAAAATAACCTCAGAAAATGATGATTCAATCATATCAATTGTATCATCATTTGAGTTATTATCAACTATTATTATCTCTGATTTTATTTTGTATAAAGAGGCTTTAAGGCTTCTTAAACATAATTCTAGAAAAAATCTAGAATCATAGCTGACTATAATGACTGATAAGTCCAAATCTAATTTTTTATTGAAGTTTCAAAAGGAATTCTATTGGTTATACTCCTAGCCAATGTAATTTCATCAGTATATTCTAAATCGTCACCTATTGAAATTCCTCTTGCAATTGTTGATGTAATAATATTAAATTTATTAATAAGCTTATATATATAGAAATTAGTGGTATCTCCCTCCATTGTTGAGCCCAATGCAAATATTATCTCACTAATTCCTCCCTTATCAATTTTATCTATTAAACTAGATATATTTAAATCATTAGGTCCAATTCCATCTAATGGGGATATTTTTCCTCCTAAAACATGATACAAACCTTTATATGAGCTAGTATTCTCAATTGCCATAACATCCCTTATATCTTCTACAACACAAATGACAGAGTTGTCTCTTCTAGGATTTGAACAAATATCACACAATTCATTATCACATATATTGTGACAATTTTTACAAAATTTTACCTTATGTCGCACTTCAGAAATAGCTTTTGCAAGATCGTCTGATTGATCAGAAGGTTGGCGTAAAAGAAATAATACAAGTCTTAATGCAGTCCTCTTACCAATACCTGGCAACTTTGATATTTCATTAACAGCTGTTTCAATAAGTTTTGATGAAAATTCCATTTAGCAAACTTACAAATTTTACAGATTGAAAAATAAAACGTTTCTAATAAAGAATTATTTGGTAAATCATACAAATAATATGTAATTTGAATAATTATATTCCCCTAATGAACGCAAGCAATATTTTAATTCTAATTGTTGGATATTTCATTCTCCTTTTTGCAATTTCATATATAACAGGGAGGAATGATAGTAATTCTATTTTTTTTAGTGCTGGAAAAAATGCTCCGTGGTATATAGTAGCATTTGGAATGGTAGGAGCATCTTTATCGGGTGTTACATTTATATCTGTACCTGGTTGGATTGAAAGCTCTCAGTTTAGTTATTTACAAGTTGTTTTTGGATATTTTTTCGGCTATTTAGTTGTCAGCCAAGTACTTTTACCTGTGTATTACAAACTTAATCTAACCTCAATTTATGAGTATTTAAATTTTAGGTTTGGAACAGTTGCTCACAAAACTGGTGCTTTTTATTTTTTTATTTCTAGACTTTTAGGTGCATCATTTAGATTATTCTTAGTTGCTATTGTTTTACAACAGTTTGTTTTTGATCAATGGAATATTCCTTTTCCTGTAACAGTTACTATTTCAATTATCTTAATTTGGATTTATACATATAGGGGTGGAATAAAGACTATTGTTTGGACTGACACCTTACAAACATTCTTTATGATTCTAGCTGTACTTATTTCAATTTCTGAAATCTTAAACAATCTAAACTGGAGTTTTATAGAATTTTTAAAATCTGATGAGTTTAGCAATTACAACACAGTTTTTTTTACTGATAATATAATGGAGAGGCATCATTTTTTAAAATCATTTATTGGAGGAATATTTGTTACTATTTGTATGACTGGATTAGATCAAGACATGATGCAAAAAAATCTAACTTGCAAATCCCTAAAAGATGCACAAAAAAATATGTTGGTCTTTAGTATTGTACTAGTTATTGTTACATACTTTTTCATGATACTTGGTAGTCTTCTTTTCATTTTTAAAAATAATAATGAAATATTAATGCCTCTAATGGATGGCCAACCTAAAACTGATCTGTTGTTTCCTGAAATTGCATTAAATGGTGAATTAGGTATATTGTTATCTGTCACATTTATTCTTGGTCTTATAGCTGCCGCTTATAGTAGTGCAGATAGCGCACTTACTTCACTTACAACTTCATTCTGCATAGATTTTATTGATATTAAAAATAAAAATGCTAGCATACAAAAAAGTATTAGAAAAAAAGTACACGTAGTAATGAGTATAACTCTAATTATAATAATCATATTATTTAAATATGTTCTTAGTAGTAATGTCATTGACAGTCTACTTACAGTTGCTTCTTATACTTATGGTCCTTTACTTGGATTATTTGCCTTTGGATTATATACTAAATATAGCCTAAGAGAAAAAAATATTTATGCTGTAGTTATACTTGCTCCAATTTTAACATATATTTTAAGTATATCACCTTCTCTATATGCCTATTATTTTGATTTAAATATTATAGAATGTAGTCAGGAAAAATGGTTATGTGCTAAAAGTTTTGCCTCATCTAACTTATATCAGTTTGGATATGAATTATTGCCAATAAATGGGCTTATAACATTTGTAGGACTTTATTTGTCTAGAATTAATCTAGTAAATGAGAAATAATTATTAGTTATGTCAGTTTGTCAGAAAATCGATTTTGGCATCTTTATTGACATTAGAACAATGTTAATTAAAAATAGTAAAAAATGAAAAAAGGGAATATTAATGTTTCAGTTGAAAATATTTTTCCACTAATCAAGAAGTTCTTGTATAGTGACCATGAAATTTTTCTTAGAGAACTTATTAGTAATGCAACTGATGCTACTTTAAAATTAAAACATATATCCAGTACGGGAAAAGAAAAAATAAAATTAAATGATCCTAAAATTGAAGTAAAAATTGATAAAAAAGGAAAAAAACTTCACATTATTGACGAAGGTATTGGCATGAGTGCTAAAGAAATTGAAAAATATATCAATGAGGTTGCATTTTCTGGTGCCGAAGAATTTTTAGAGAAATATAAAGACTCAGCAAAAGATGCAGGAATAATTGGGCACTTTGGTCTAGGCTTTTATTCTGCATTTATGGTCTCATCTAAAGTCGAGATAATTTCAAAATCTTACAAGAATAAACCTGCAGCACATTGGGCATGCGATGGTTCTCCAAATTATACCTTAGATAAGTCTGATAAAAAGACTATAGGAACAGAAATAATATTACATATTGATAAAGATTCTAAAGAATTTCTTGAAGAAAGTAGAATCTCGGAACTTTTGATAAAGTATAATAAATTTATGCCTATTCCTATAAAGTTTGGGACAAAAGAAGTGACTATTCCACTTTCAAAAGATGCAAAAAAGGATGAAAAGCCTAAGACAGTAACCGTAGATAATATTATAAACAATCCTGAACCTGCCTGGAAAAAGCAGCCTAAAGATTTAAAAGACGAAGATTATAAAGATTTCTATAGGGAATTATATCCTATGCAATTTGAAGAACCTTTATTTAATATACACTTAAATGTAGATTATCCATTTAACCTAACGGGTATTCTGTATTTTCCTAAAATTACCAATGATTTAAATATTCAAAAGGACAAAATTCAACTCTATCAAAATCAAGTTTTTGTGACTGACAACGTCGAAGGCATTGTTCCTGAATTTCTAACTCTTCTTAGAGGAGTAATTGATTCTCCAGACATTCCACTAAACATATCAAGATCATATCTTCAAGCTGATGGTGCTGTAAAAAAAATATCATCTTATATAACTCGAAAAGTAGGAGATAAATTAACAACATTATTCAAAAAAAACAGAGAAGAATATGAAAAAAAATGGAATGATATAAAGATTGTCATTGAATACGGGATGTTAAGTGAAGAAAAGTTCTTTGAAAAATCTGAAAAATTTGCTCTATATCCCTCTGTTGATGGAAAATATTATACATATGAAGAGTTATTCAACAAGATAAAAGCAAAACAAACTGACAAAGATGATAAATTAGTTATTTTATATGCATCAGATAAAGAAGCTCAACACAGCTATATCGAAAATGCAAAAGCTAAAGGATATGAAGTTTTACTTTTAGATTCACCAATTATTGGTCACCTTATTCAAAAGCTTGAAACTTCAAAAGAAAAAATTTCATTTGCTAGAGTTGATTCTGATCATATTGATAACCTGATAAAAAAGGATGATTCCAAAGTTTCAAAACTGAGCGATGATCAGAAAACCAATCTTGAAAACATGTTAAAAGATATTATTCCTAGTGAAAAATATACAATAAAATTAGAGTCATTAGCTAGTAAAGAACATCCGTTTATTATAACAACTCCTGAATTTATGAGAAGAATGAAAGAAATGCAACAAACTGGTGGTGGAGGAATGTTCGGAGCTGGCAATATGCCTGATATATACAATTTAGTTGTAAATACAAATTCTGATTTAGTTGTTGAAATCTTAAAAACTAAAACTAAAAAGAAACAAGAAAGACTAATAAATCAAAGTTTAGACCTAGCTAGATTATCTCATGGACTACTTAAAGGAGAAGAATTAACCAATTTTATTAAAAGAAGTTTTGAAATAATCAAATAATCATAGGTATGAAAAAAAAATTTACAACATTTGAAATTATAGTTGCAATTATAGTTGTACTTACAATATTTATCTTTATAATTTTTTAAAAATAGCCCTATGATCAGGGCTATTTTTTTTATTCAAATTACATCAGGATTATTATTATCTTTATCGTCCAAGAATTTAGTAGGATAAAATGAAAGGATTTAAAGGATATTTAAAAGTACTCCTATTTATATTAGTTTGCTTTGTTTTTCAAGACATAAGTGCTCAGTTTAGTAAAACTCATTATATACCTCCAATTGCAACTACTGGTTCAGGACCAGCTTCACCTCAAACACAACATCTTTATATATCCACTCCAAATGAAATCCCTTTTAATGTTACAATAAATCCAATTGGCGGAACACCTATAACTGTACAGGTTTCAAATGCAAATCCCTACGAATATTATGTAGGTGATGGAGTAGATACTAATTTTATTGCTCAAACAAATCTTTCTGGTCAAAACCTTACAGATAAAGGGTTTATTATTGAAGCTGAAGATTTAGTTTACGTATCTGTCAGATTATTTACAAGTGCACAACTTTATCAAGCAGGTGGTGTTGTAAGTAAGGGGTTAGCAGCTCTAGGGGAAGAATTTAGAACAGGTACATTTAGAAATCTAGGAAATCTAACGGGAAGTCAATCTCAATATTTAAATTTTATAAGTGTATTAGCCACTCAAGATAACACCACAGTTAATTTTTCAAATTTTGGAAATGGCGTAACCATAATTAATGATGCGGAAACAAGTAATATTCTATTAAATACTGGTGAAAGTTATGTTATTGCAGCTTCACCTTCTTCAAATCCAGATAATGCAGAAGGATTTATTGGAGTTCTAGTTGAATCAGATAAACCAATTGCAGTAAATAGTGGATCAGTTACAGGAAGTAATGCTAATTTAGATGATGGTGATTATGGCCAAGATTGTGGAATTGATCAGGTAGCTCCTGTTGAAAGAATTGGTTCAGAATATGTTTTTGTTAGAGGAGTTGGACCAGATGAAATAGAGAGACCTTTAATTGTAGCTCATGAAGATAATACTGAGGTATACGTAAATGGCTCATTATATGCTACTCTAAATGGAGGAGATTTTGTTTCGATTGAAGGAAGCTATTATGGTGTTTCCTATCCGTCTGATGGAAATGAAGGCCCTCCTGTAGGACAATCAAGTAATATGTATGTTAATACATCGAATCCTGCCTTTGCTTTTCAAGTTATTGGAGGTCAAAGGCCTGGAGGTGGTGGAGGATATAGTGGAATTCCTAATCAAGGACTCTTTTTTGTTCCACCAATAAATTGTCAAACACCTAAAATAGTTGATAACATACCTTTCATAAATCAAATTGGTACGGCATCATTTTCTGGAGTTGTAACCTTAGTTACTGAAGCAGGATCAACTGTATTAATCAATGATTTAGATATTTCAAATTATAATGCTACAGCTCAATCAGTAATTTGGAATAATGATTTTGTAAGCTATACAATTGAGGGACTAACAGGAAATGTTTCAATAGAATCTACAACTCAAGTATATGTAGCTTCGTTTGGCGCCTATACTTATGCTACATTTGGCGGATATTATTCTGGTTTTGCTTTTAAACCAGAAATATTATTACAATCTCTAAGTGTTGAAGATTATTCATGTATACCAAACCTGACCTTAAGTCTAAATAGCATCTCTACATATGATGAATATCAATGGTATTACAATGGTGATCCAATAGCTGGAGCTAACAGTATTAACTACACTCCTAGTGAGCCCGGATATTATCAAATTTCAGGATCAATTGAAAATTGTCCTGGAGCTATAGTATCAGAAAATATTCCTGTTAGTGCCTGCCCAAATGATTTTGATAATGATGGAGTAAATGATAATATTGATATTGATAATGACAATGACGGTATTCTAGACTGTTTTGAATCACTAGGAGATAAACTGATAGATCTGACTGGGGATACAGGTGGTAGCATAGAAGGTTTATATAATTATACATTTGGAGGTGAAAGTTCAGACATAGCTACTGCAATGTGGGTAGGAGATAACATTGGAAATTGGGAAACTTTTTCTCCTGTACCTTATATTGATAGTGATAATATTCAACAAGATGGATACATATCCACTTCAACAACATTTGATAGTGAAATTAGTCTAGTATTTAGCTACAGCTGTATTGCAGTTAATCCCGGGTGGCCAATAGATTGCGACACTATGGATAATGAAGAATGGTTTAGCCTAAAGGTTCCTTATGATAAAACCATTACTCTACTGGATCCAGATGATCAAATTTTGATTGATACTAATTTTGATAGAATATTTGAAAGTGGAATAACTAATTTTTCAAATTTTGAAATTCGTTTTAAAATAAATGGCACAAGTCTTAATAGTGCTGATTCTACATTTAAATTCTACACTCATTTAACTGACTTTTTTGAAATGACACATTTTAATTCATCAGATGCAGTTAATAAGGCTGTATTCAATGTTACGGCAACATGTGTTCCAATAGATTCTGATGGTGATTCAGTAGTTGATGCAGAAGATAGTGATAGTGACAATGATGGTATCTTAGATATTATAGAATCTTCCGGATCTAACTATCAACCAATATCAAATGTTGATATTAATGGTGATGGATACGATGATATTTTTAGTATTGATTCCTCACCAATAGATTCCGATGGGGATGAAGTCTTAGACTATTTAGACTTAGACTCAGATAATGATGGAATATATGATTCCCAAGAATCAGGAGCAACAATCACAGATGCAGATTTAGATGGTGTAATAGATATTTCATCTGGAAATATCGGAAATAACGGATTATTTGATAGTATTGAAACGAGTATAGATTCTGGTATTACAAATTTTTCTGTTACTGACACTGATGAGGATGGATTATATAACTACATTGATTTAGAGTCTGATGAAGATAACTGTAGTGATGTAATTGAAGCAGGATATTCTGATGATAATGCAGATGACTTACTAGGAAATGACTCTGTTACTGTAGATTCAAATGGTTTAGTAAATAATGCAAGTGATGGATATAGTACTCCTAGTTCTGACTATATAATTGATGGTACAATTGTTATTGATGAACAACCACAACATCAAGTATTGATTTGTGAAAATTCTAGTTTTCAACTGTCAATTGTCTCTTCTACTATAGATTTCTACCAATGGGAATCATCTAGTGATGGGGTAAATTGGAACACTCTAGTAGATAATGAATATTTTAGTGGAGTAAACAGTTCAACATTAGAAATTCTTACAACCCCTATCAGTTTTAATAATATAGTATTTAGAGCTCTAGTTGATAGAGAAGGAAATGGATGTATAATATACTCTTCTGAATCTAATATAGCAGTTGATCCAATTCCCGAGGTTATAGTACCTACAGCGTTAGAGGAGTGTGATGATGATTATAATGGGATTACTTCATTTAATTTAACAGATAAAGATATAGAGATATTAAATGGTCAAACAGGCATCAGCGTTTCTTATTATGAATTACCAGAAGATGCTGAGAGTGGATCTAACCCTATTGTGGATCCTTATCTTAATACAACTGCTGATGGTCAGACTATGTATGTAAGACTAGAGGATGATACTACTGCTTGTTATGCAACTACTACCCTAGAGCTTATTGTAAATCCTATTCCTGAGGTAATTACACCACCTGTTGTTGAAGTGTGTGATGATGATTATGATGGTGTGGGAACATTTGATCTTACTTCTTTAGATGATACAATTCTAAATGGTCAAACAGGAATATCTGTCTCCTATCATCAATCGCAAGAAGATGCGGATACAGGAAGCAATGTACTTTCCAGTCCTTTTAATAACACAAGTCTTGATGCACAAGAACTTATTGTCCGTCTAGAGAATAATACAACAGGATGTTATGCTACAACTACTCAAGGTCTTGTGGTCAACCCACTAGCAGTAATAGAAGTTACTGATTATGAATTATGTGATTACAATAATTCTGGAGATATGATTGAAGTATTTGATATAACCACTAAGAATGATGAAATTATTGCAGGCCAAAATGTAACACTATCTTACTTTAGCTCTCTTGTTGATTCACAAAATAATACTAATGCTCTTTCTAGTGCTGAGCTAACTAGCTATTCTAATTCATTTGCTGCTAGTGAAGAGATTTTTATAAGACTCGAACAAAATGCAACAGGATGTCTAACCTTTGGATCTTTTAATGTTACCGTTAATCCACTGCCTAATGTGATTCTTAATACAGATCTGGTTCAATGTGATATAGATGATGTTCAAGATGGAATATCTATATATAACCTAGAAGAAGCTGCTGGTAATCTTGTTATTGGAGATGATCCTGATAATTATGTACTTACTTTTCACCTCTCACAAGCGGATTTAGATAATAACGAAAATGCTATAGCTAATCCAACATCATTTGTAAACTCTACCCCACTACAAAACATCTATTGTAGGGTAGAAAACATAGCCACTACTTGTTATACAACATCTTACTTCTATCTAGAAACTATCTTTAATCCTATACCCGATGATGCAGGACTAATCGTATGTGATAATAGTGAAATGAATGGGAATGATTATGATGGATTGGGACTCTTTACCCTTAGTGATGCTGATAATTATGTGCTCTCACTAATTGTTGCTAATCCTAATAATGATATAAACGATCCTAGTCAATTAAGTGTAGCATACTACCTTAACGAAACTGATGCACATCTAGAATTAAATCAACTGCCTAATAGCTACATAAGTGAAGTTCCTTGGCAACAAACAATATCTCTTAGAGTAGAAAATGAGAATGATTGTTTTGGTATCTCTATAATGCTACTAGAGGTTCGTCCTGTTCCTGAGTATAATGAAGTTCCTGATGAGATTCTTTGTACGGATACTCCTGGAGTAATCGATGTGGATCTAACGCAGTATGATGCACAAGTGCTGGGAACACAAACTCCTGGTGAGGTTATTATAACCTATCATAACTCACAACTAGATGCAGATTATGGGACTAATGCATTAAGCAGTCCCTATACAGTTAATAACCAAGAAACTATTTATGTAAGAGTAGAAGTAGAAGATAATGATCCTTTTAGCACTTCTTGTTTTATCTCTAATATCAATTTTACCCTTACTATAGAGCCTAAACCTGTATTTATAGCTCCTACACCACTTATAGTCTGTGATGATGATGATCCTGATGGTCTAACCACTATAGATATCTCAATTAAAACAGAAGGAATAATGGCAGGTATTACTGAAAATGTAGTAACCTATCACGAGTCTCAAGAAGATGCTGATAATGATGTGAATGCTATTGCAAATACTACTGCTTATACCAACACATCTAATCCACAAACACTCTATGTAAGAATTATAGATGATATGACAGCTATTACAGGTTGTTACTCTACCACTACCCTAGAATTAATTGTAGAGTCTCCCCCTGCAGTAGTTAATCCTTCTAATTTAGAGTATTGCGATGCCGATGCTGATGGTTTTGGGGTATTTACCCTAACCGATGCAGATGCAGAGATTGTAGGAAACTTGCAGGACCTAGTAATTAGCTATCATGAGACCCAGGCAGATGCCGAGAACAATCTTAATGCTATTGAGAGTCCTTACTATAATATCGTAGCTTATCAGCAAACTATATATGTTCGTGTTGAAGATACTACCATTACTACGGACTGCTTTAGTTATATCGAACTACTTATAGTAGTGAATGATGTTCCACAGATTGCTACGGATCCTGATCCACTAGAGGTATGTGATGACAATGATGATGGCTTTGCTTTATTTGATT
>ERZ651768.1987-NODE-1987-length-14615-cov-9.637020_pt1 | contig 14615 bp, 8 predicted proteins | sample MGYA00514754_ERZ651768 | MGnify/ENA metagenome assembly ERZ651768 | reverse complement strand
TCTCAGGGCCCCGGCACGTGCGAGAAACGACATATCTTGGTCACTGAGTTTTGCGCGTGAAGAGAGGTCATCGACGTCCTTGAAAGGCGTCCCCTTGGTGATACGCATGCCGATTTCCTGGCTGAGTCCTTTTATTTGGCGAAGACCAATCCGTATAGCTCCCTGGGGACGTGAGTACTCTTTAGGGGGTACTGCAGTTTCGAGCTGGAAATCCCAACCACTTGTTTGTACGTCGACATCGCGAATCTCGATGTTGTGACGCCGGGCATCTTGGATGAGCTGTGATGGTGAGTAAAATCCCATCGGCAAGCTATTCAGCAGGCCACAATAAAAAGCTGCGGGTTCATGCTTTTTTAACCACGATGAAACGTATACCAGGAGGCCGAAACTGGCAGCGTGAGACTCAGGAAAGCCGTATTCCCCAAATCCTCTAATTTGCTGGAATACCCGATCGGCGAATTCTCTTGGATGTCCCCTCGCGAGCATGCCGTCAACAAGCTTCTGTTCAAATTGCTCAAGTCCCCCATGACGGCGCCAAGAAGCCATAGCCCGACGTAGTTGGTCGGCTTCACCGGCACTAAAGCCGGCAGCAACCATGGCCAGTTCGATGACTTGTTCTTGGAAGATCGGTACGCCCAGTGTCCGTTCAAGTACTTGGCGTACCGCGTCGTTAGAGTAGGTGACTGGTTCGATGCCCTGACGTCTACGAAGGTAGGGGTGCACCATGTTGCCTTGGATTGGCCCAGGTCGGACGATGGCCACTTCAATAACGAGATCATAGAAATTACTCGGCCTTAGTCTAGGAAGCATGGACATTTGAGCTCTGGACTCGACCTGAAACACGCCGACACTGTCGCCTTTTTGCAGCATGCGATAGGTCTCAGGGTCTTCTGGTGGGATATTCTCAACATTGAGTGGTGCGTTGTCTTCGTGGGCAATGTTTCTGGTCGTTGAGCGGAAGTTGTTGATGAGGTTTAGTGTCTTGCGGATGGCAGTGAGCATGCCAAGTCCCAGTACATCGACTTTGAGCAGACCCAAGGCTTCAAGATCATCTTTATCCCATTGGATGATCGTGCGGTCTTCCATTGCAGCATTTTCGATAGGTACCAGTTGTGCCAATGGGCCGGCAGAGATTACGAACCCGCCGACGTGCTGTGAAAGATGACGGGGGAATCCAAGGATTTCCTTCACAAGATGTAAGAATTTCAAGGTCGTTGAGCTGTTTGGGTTAATGCCTGCGTCCTGAAGTCGATTTTCGAGTTCCTCTTTTTTGTCCCACCAGGCCATGGATTTAGCGAGCAAGTCGACTAGATCGGCATCGAGGCCCAGCGCCTTACCCACATCGCGTATGGCGCTACGGGGGCGGTAAGTGACCAGGGTGGCGGCTAAGGCCGCACGTTCTCGGCTGTATTTTTTGTAGATGTATTGGATGACTTCTTCGCGGCGCTCGTGTTCGAAATCAACGTCGATGTCCGGTGGTTCGTGGCGCTCTTTGGAGACAAATCGTTCGAACAGAAGATGCATGCGCGAGGGATCAACCTCGGTGATATGTAAGCAATAGCAAACGGCCGAGTTCGCTGCTGACCCACGCCCTTGGCAAAGAATTTCTCTGGAACGAGCAAATTGAACGATGTCGTGAACGGTCAGAAAGTAGTATTCGTATCGCAGTTCCGAAACGAGCGTGAGTTCCTTTTCGATGAGATCGGCAATGTCGTTGGGGATGCCGTTGGGCCAACGTTCTCTGGCACCGACATAGGTCAGTTGACGTAGATGCTCCCCCGGACTCATCCCTTGGGGAATGAGTTCTTCAGGGTATTCGTAACGTAATTCGTCCAGTGAGAAAGTGCATTGCTGGGCAATATTTATCGATTCGGCCAACATCTCGTCAGGGTAGAGACCCTTAAGTTCTTCAAGACTTCTTAGATGCCTTTCGCTGTTAGAAAGCAGGTTTGTTCCAAGTTCATTGACACAAGTCTTCAGTCGAATAGCGCATAGTGTGTCTAGCAGCGGTTTACGTTCGGCGGCGTGCATGTGCACATCATTGGCGGCCACCACTGGTAGCTTTAAACGAGAGGATAATGCGAGCACGTTGGTTGCTCGATCCATGTCGTCGTTGTCGAGAAAAATCCCGAGCGCAATCCAAAGCTTGGAGACGTGCTTGCGGATTAAGTAGGCAAGAGCCAAGAGTGTCTCGATGGGTAGGTTGGACGGTATCCAAAGGGCGAAGCACTGGTCTGTATTCCGGCGTAGATCGTTGAGGGACAGCGCATACTCTCCCTTGGGTTTTCGTCTTCGTGCTTGGGTGATTAGAGCGCAAAGCTGCCCGTAGGCGAGGCGATTGGGGGCAAGAAGAACGATATTGATTGGGATGCCTAGATCGGTTTCGATCCTAAACGCTGCGCCGACGATGAGATGGATACCTTTTGTTTTGGCTGCTACGTGGGCCTTGACGATACCTGCCACCGAGCACTCGTCAGTGATGGCGATGGCCTGGTAACCCAGTGCATGCGCTTGGGAAACTATTTCTTCTGGGTGGGAAGCGCCGGCAAGGAAGGAAAAATTACTCCGGCAATGAAGTTCGGCAAATTCGTTCTTTAAAGAGCTCTTGTCAGGAAAAGTAGCCATGTAGAAAGCAACCTTTTTCTTCCATGAATAGCCAGCAATAGGCCCCATCTCTATCCCTTCCTACGAAGTAATCTCTGGCAACATCTCGTTCCCACCAGCCAGCTTCGATGCGTTCGGGTCCGATCAGGAATACAAAGTGCGAAGCGTTCACGGGCTCAGGTGGCTCGAGCAGCCACAGCGGTCGTCTTCCTCGCCTTACCAGCGATTGGGCGACAGTAGTTTTAGGAGACCGCGACGTTCTTAAGGGATCAGTGGGTGGGTTGGGAGACCATGCGTGTTCTGGGCGATGATCCTCAATTGCACGAATGGCTTGTAGGGCTTGACGACCGAGTCGGGCACTGATTTTGTCGATCAGATCGGTTGGGGTTGATGCTCCTTGGGAAGTTGGGCCCCGGAACAAGTTGTGCAGTGTTGTTGGGTTGTTTGACAATGGCTCGGTTATCGTTGCTCTGAGTACGACCGTTAGGACTTCCGTTGGCAATGCGGTGATTTCTAAGGTTAGTCGGCTGATTTCAAGGATGGATTTTGCGTTCGAGCGTGGCGCTGCGAAATTCACCGGTAAGGTTAATGACTTGCCCGAGAGTGGCTGAAATTGCCATTGCAATCCTGTTACACCGAGTTGTCGTGCCCTCAGCCATCCTTGTAATTCTCTGGCGAGGCGTTGCATGGGAAATAATAGGGTTTCCTTATCGAGAACTGGCTGCAATAAGTGCAGTGACGATTGGAATTGATCGTCCGGTGTTTCGGGCTGTCGCGGATCAGCAGTTTTGCCTGTCAGTTTGTCTAGGTAGGCCAGAAGATCAGTGCCAAAACGTTTACCGATTTCGTGTGAGGGCAATGCGAGTAGGACGCCAAGATTAAAGATGCCCATGTTGGCGAGGCGCTCGATAGTTGCTGGTTCGATCTCTGCATGGGCAAGAGAGACATCCCTCAGACAATGTTCGGTGATGTTTTGGATCACGATCTTGTCAGGGAGGTCGGGTAAATCGATCTTGCTATTCGACTTTGCCAGCACGAGTGCGGCCAGGGGGGTATGGGCAATACCGAGTAGGGCCCGATGGCCCAATTGTTGGAATAAGTGACGAAGGCGTTTATTTAACCTACCGAGGCCGCCAAACAGCTTCAAACTGCCCATGACTTCCAATAGCAATCCATCTGGAGGGGAGATGCTGACCATTGGGGTGTACCGGTAGGTGATTCCAGCGAGTTGTCGAAGACGTTGTCTTTCTGCGTCCTCGTCGCGGTTAAAGTGAATGAGGTTGGTGGCCAGGCTGTGAGCTGTGGCAAGGCTGCTGCCTACCTGAATGCCGTGCTCGCGGGCTCGTTGGTCGATGATGGAAATTTTGTTGTTGAATGCGAGTACAGCAGGTTTGTTCGGGGTTTCCGGGAATCGCTGCTTGAAGATCTCGAGCCCGAGCTCGGGGAGATGGATACCGATCCACAGCATGTCACATAAGGTGGGAAGAGTGATGTTGTGGCAAGGCCCCTATGACTGGTCCAGTTTCCTGGTACCGTATTCTTGGCAGTCTGGAAACGACACGGTGATCGCGCCATAACTTAAGTTGTTGTTCGAATATATCGGGGCTTCGGGTTGCAGGTTCTTGATCTAGCTCAATGGCAATATCCTTCATTGCCCAGCCACCGCGGCGTTTGATAATGGTGAGTTGTAATTCGTCTGCCGACTTGATGTTGACGCTGAGTCGCAATGCAGCTGGGGAAGGAATTCGAGATGCAGCGGGTGGTCGGAATAGCGTGACCCAGGTTTTCCCCTGCCGTGCACTCAATTGTATTCGGCGTAATTCGGGCAGTTTTAGATCGGTCTCATTGAGCCATGCAAGCACGGCAGAACAGTTGCCGGATCGTAACGTCTGTTCTAGTGACCAAAGGGCTTCTTTATGGTTGCGGGGGTGAATCAGAAGTACTTTGTCGATGTCGACACCTGCTCCCAATAAGGCGGGTGCGTAGGGCACATGTGGTGGATTAATCCACGCAACCCAACGTGATTCTTGGTGACTAAGATCGGCGAGTCCGTTGGTAATGAGGCGTAATTCACCGCTGCCGGGGTTCCCGGAGAGAATCTCTACCAGTGATGCCCTGGGCCAACCGCGGTCATAGAGTAGGGCATCAAGGGACTTAAATCCGGTGGGTATGCCCGTGGCGACGGAAGCTTCTGTGAGGGTAGTTAATTCGCGCGCTCGCCAGAGAGTGCCTTGGTTAAGGAGTGGTTCTACATTAGACATAAAGATACTGTATATCTATACAGGGTCGGCCAGATTAACTGTATTTATATACAGTATCAACTGTTTATCGGTGGAAATTCGTTGTGAACGAGATGTCCATGGAATACGTAAACTTAACTTGACGGCATCGGCTTTTCTTAGCCCACCACAAGCGTGATCAAGCGAGAGCGGAGTTGGGAAAAGTGGTTTTAGACCATGGCCTCGATGAGATATGGGCCCTGACCATGAAGACCTTCTTTAAGCGCCTTGTTGAATTCATCAGTGGTCGTTGCCTGAGTCCCTGGAACGCCCATGCCTGCAGCAAGCTCGACCCAGTTGAGGTCGGGATGGGTAAGTTCCAACATACTCATGGCTTTGGGACCTGGATTGTGCGCACCGACGCGCATGAACTCGACTTGCAAGATGGCGTATTTACGATTTGAAAACACCACGGTGGTGATATCGAGGGATTCTCGCGCATGCGTCCAAAGTGCTTGGACGGTATACATGCCACTACCGTCAGCCTCAAGCGCAATCACTTTACGGTCGGGACAGGCAACGGCTGCGCCGGTCGCCAACGGAAGCCCAATACCGATGGCACCACCTGTCAGGTCCAACCATTCATGGGGGGCTGCGTTTGCTGTAAACGTAGGTATGGCAAATCCCGAGGTTGCTGCTTCATTGATCACGACAGTGTTATCGGGCATTTGCGCAGCAATACTTCGGGCAATGGTTTCCGGCGTCAGTGGTCCGTTGGGTAAACCGATTTCCGATCTTTCTTGAACTATAGGCTGAGCCGATGTCGAACCGATTTCCTGTTCCAAAGCATCGAGAGATCCGAGGACGTCTTCTTCGGGTCCAGCGAGGGGAACGACGGTACAGTTCTTGGGGGTGAGTTCGCTTGGCTTCCCGGGGTACGCAAAGAACGTCACTGGGGCTTTCGTTCCGACCAGGATTAGATAGTCAATACCCGCGAGTACTTCTTCAGCCTGTTCGGCAAAGTATGGTATGCGCGTTAAATCCACCCGGCCTGCGCCCCGGCTGATCCGTGTCAGGAAGGTGTCGCCGAGCAGTGTTGCCCCGGTTTTCTTAGCTATACGTCCTGCGCTTTCAAGACCTTGGGCGGTTGTGGCAGCGCCGTTTAAGAGCAGCGCGCAGCGACGTCCTGAGACGAGTGCTTCTCCCGCCGATCGGATGTTATCTCCCTGGGGTAGGGTCGGGGTAATCCTGGGTAGGGGCTCGGCCGGACCGGTCGCATCATTCCAAGCCGTATCGGCAGGGAGAATCAGGGTCGCGACTTGGCCCGGTGGACCAAAGGAAGCTTGAACCGCTTTGGCGGTGTCGGCGGCAACTTCTTGCGCGTCTTCACTGACTCGAATCCAGCCTGAGACGGGTGCTGCGAACCCTTCGATATTCGAAGTTAATGGTGCATCCAAGGAACGGTGATAGGTTGCGTGATCGCCGACGATGTTAACGACGGGGACGCGTGCCCTTCGGGCATTATGTAAATTAGCGAGGCCATTCGCGAGCCCAGGTCCAAGGTGCAACAACGTACACGCCGGCTTTTCGGCCATGCGTGCATAGCCGTCGGCGGCTCCGGTGACGACGCCCTCGAACAACCCCAAGATCCCGCGCATGCCGTCTTGTTGATCGAGTGCGGCGACGAAGTGCATTTCGGAGGTACCGGGGTTAGTGAAGCAGACGTCGACATCGGCGCGCACCAAAGTTTCCAGCAAACTGTCCGCTCCATTCATAGTGGCGCATTGTACCCGCAGCTGGCTGGGTTGAGGCCGCCGAAAGCCACAGCCTATGCAACGTGGGTAATGTTGGATTAGTCTCGCCTGAACCAGTTGGGTTGAAACAAATGGCGTTTGATTACGATCTGTTTGTGATTGGCGCGGGGTCAGGGGGCGTTCGCGCGGCACGTATGTCAGCAGCATTAGGTGCCCGGGTCGCGATTGCTGAAGAGCGTTATCTGGGTGGGACCTGCGTCAATGTCGGCTGCGTGCCAAAAAAACTCTTCGTCTACGGCGCACATTTTTCTGAAGACTTTGCGGATGCCGAGGCGTACGGATGGACACAAAATGGTCCGAGATTTGATTGGTCGACCTTACGTGACAACAAGACGCGCGAAATCGAACGTTTGAATGGGATCTACCGCGATCTTCTGGAAGGCCCTGGTGTTGAAATTATCGAAGAGCACGTGCGTCTACGCGACCCGCACACAGTCGAATTCGGGGGCAGTACAGCGACAGCCGAGCATATCTTAATTGCAACGGGTTCTTGGCCCGTCATTCCTACGTTTGAAGGCAGCGAACACGTTGTTTCCTCCAACGAAGCGTTTTACCTCGATAAATTTCCTGACAAGGTGGTCATTGTTGGTGGTGGATACATCGCGGTGGAATTCGCGGGCATATTCAATGGACTGGGGGCTGAGACGACGCTTCTCTACCGTGGTTCTTTGTTTTTGCGCGGGTTCGATGTTGGTATCCGAGAGTTTGTGCACCGCGAACTAGTGGAGAAAGGCGTTGACGTTCGATTTGATGCGCATCTTAAGAAGGTCGAGGTCGCCGGCGAAGGACGGGTCGTCGAGCTTCGGGATGGCGATCAAATCGATGCGGATCTTGTCATGTGCGCGACGGGACGGATGCCCCTAACGCGCGATCTTGGGCTTGAGTCGGCGGGAGTGAAGACGGATTCAAATGGCGCGATCCAGGTCGATTCGACCTTTCGTTCGTCGACGTCGAATATTTATGCCATTGGCGACGTGATTAATCGACACCAATTGACCCCGGTCGCCATCGCCGAAGGCATGTGCATTGCCTATAACCTTTTTGGCGGGGAGTCTCGAACTTTGGATTACGCCAATATTCCGACGGCTGTCTTTTGCCAACCGAACATTGGTACGGTTGGGCCAACGGAAGAAGAAGCCCGACTGCAGTACCCATCGTTAGTAGTTTACGAATCGAGCTTTCGACCGATGAAGCACACGCTGTCCGGCCGCGCTGAACGATCATTAATGAAACTATTGGTCGACGACTCGACAGACCGTGTCGTTGCTGCCCACATGGTGGGCGCCGATGCCGGCGAAATTATTCAAGGCCTTTCCGTTGCCATTACGGCGGGCGCAACGAAAGCTGATTTTGATCGAACGATCGGAATCCATCCAACTGCCGCAGAGGAATTTGTAACCATGAGGGAATCCGTGAGATGAGGTATTTGAATCAAGGCGTGGTCGCGGGGTTGGTGTTAGTAGTGAGCTTATCTGGGTGTATTGGTACTGAGTCGGAATTGGGAGGAGGGACGAAGAACGTCATTTTGTTTCTTGGTGACGGCATGGGGGTGTCCACCGTCACCGCAGCTCGCATTTTTGAAGGTCAACTGATGGGTGGAAGTGGCGAGGAGAATTTTCTCAGCTTTGAAGAGTTCCCCCACGTGGCGCTCATTAAGACCTACAACGTTGACGGCCAAGTTCCAGATTCGGCGGGCACCATGACAGCGATCATGACTGGCAAAAAGGCGCGACTCGGAGCGATTAGCGTGGGTCCGGCAGCTGACCGTGATGATTGTGAAGCGGCGCTCGCCCATTCCTTACCGACCTTGCTTGAGGAACTTGAAGACAACGGGTACCGGACGGGCATCATTTCAACGGCACGAATCACTCATGCGACGCCCGCGGCCACTTATGCCCACTCTCCGGAACGCAATTGGGAAGCCGATGGTGCGGTGCCGGAGGCGGATCGAGCTCGTTGTAAGGATATCGCCCGGCAGCTGATCGAGTTTGACCACGGTGATGGGATTGATGTGGTCCTTGGTGGCGGACGCAGCGTATTTTTCTCGAACAGTGATTCGGATCCGGAACAGCCGGACGGTATGGGAGTTCGGGGAGATGGACGGAATCTCATTAGCGAATGGCAACAGGGCCGCGATGATCGGCATTACATTTGGAATCAGACCGGACTTGATTCATTGCCCGACGATGGTCAGGTAATTGGGTTGTTTGAGGCGTCGCACATGCAGTTTGAAGCCGACCGACTAGCTGATACGGGCGGTGAGCCTTCGTTAACCGAGATGGTTAACTTTGCGCTAAAGCGTTTGGAAGGGACGCAAGGTTATTTCTTGATGGTGGAAGGAGGCCGTATTGATCACGCCCATCACGCGGGTAACGCGTACCGAGCGCTCATCGATACGATCGCTTTTTCAGACGCGGTCCAAGCCGCTGTTAATTCGACCAACCCGGACGAAACACTCATTATTGTGACGGCGGATCACAGCCATACCTTGACCATTAGCGGTTATCCGGCACGTGGGAATCCGATCCTCGGATTTGTCGCCGATGCCCAAGGTAAGCCTCAGCTCGATGTCACGGGAAATGCGTACACGACACTTGGATACGCGAACGGACCAGGCGCGATGGGCGAAGGTCCGGCGAAAGACGCCGACCCAACGGCTGTTGATTACCGACAAGTGGCAGCAGTTCCAACCTTCATGGAGACTCACGCCGGGGAGGATGTGCCAGCGTATGCCCAGGGACCGGGTGCAAGTGGCGTTCATGGCGTGATGGATCAGAATGAACTCTATGGCGTGATGCGCGCGGTAACCCTTAACCCATGAACGCTGTGGAAAATGTTTTGGAGTCGCTCGATAGCGTGCTCGGTGCGGCTTGGTATTTTCCGTTCGTTCTCCTCGGCGTGGGTGTGTTCTTTACGTTTTATTTAGGGTTTCCCCAGATCCGCTACTTTAATGAGGCCTGGCGCGTTCTGTTAGGACGGAGAACACGACCGGATGCCGAAGGCGACACCAGCCATTTTCAGGCACTGACAACCGCATTGTCGGGTACCGTTGGCACGGGCAACATCGGCGGCGTCGCATTTGCCATCTTTCTCGGCGGTCCCGCAGCTCTTTTCTGGATGTGGGCGACCGCGTTTCTGGGCATGACGACCAAGTTTGTCGAAGTCACGATCTCTCATAAGTATCGAATCAAGGATGAAAACGGCCAGATTGCGGGTGGGCCCATGTACTACATGGAGCGAGGCCTGCACATGAAATGGCTTGCGATCGCATTTGCCGCTTTTACTGTGATCAGCGCGCTTGGTTCTGGAAATCTGCCGCAAAGCAATAGTCTAGCTGCTGGCGTCGAGGCGTCGTTTGGTGTGCCGACGTGGATGACGGGTCTGGTACTGGCCCTGCTCCTAGGCGCGGTTATTATCGGGGGTATCCGACGCATCGCCGCGGTGACCTCGAAGATTGTTCCTTTCATGGGGGGGCTATACACGCTGGGTGCGTTTGCAGTGATCGCTTCCAACATCGAAAACGTGGTGCCGTCCTTTATGTCGGTTTTCCAATCGGCGTTCACGGGCAGTGCCGCAGCGGGAGGCTTTCTTGGAGCAAGCTTTGCGTACGCATTTAACAAGGGAGTTAATCGAGGCTTATTTTCTAATGAGGCAGGTCAGGGGTCAGCGCCCATCGCGCATGCTGCTGCACGTGCTGATGAGCCTGCGTCAGAAGGGATGGTGTCCCTCTTAGAGCCGTTTATTGACACGCTCATTATTTGTACGTTGACGGGACTTGTCATTCTCTCGTCCGGCGTTTGGAAGGAGAAGTTTGAGAACGATTTTCAACGTTTTGATACCGAATTTATCGAAGGAGAGTATCTCGAGACCAATCCCGAGCACGTGACGTTGCTCTTCAGGCATCTCGACCTAAATCCACCATCGGACGACCCTGTACGTTCCTTAAACGCGACACTATCTGTCTCGGCCGGAAGCATTGTCAGCCCACCGAGCACTGTGTTGCACAACCGTTCGATCGCGCTGGACGTTGTGATCGAGCGGGCGGGAATGCCCTACACGGGCGTGGCCCAAGTGATTGCAGGCAAATTGCAGGGAGACTTTAATGTTCGCGGTAAATCGCTCCTGCACTCCGTGCCTCTTACCACAGAGGCTTTCAAGCGCAGTTTCTTGGGCGACTATGGCCAGTATATTGTGAGTGTTGGACTGGTGCTGTTCGCGTTTTCAACAGCGATTGCCTGGTCTTACTACGGCGATCGCGCCATGACTTATCTCTTTGGGGCAAAGTCAGTGACACCCTACCGCGTCGTCTATGTCGGAAGTTTTTTTATCGCGGCAATCGTGGACACCACGCTGGTTTGGTTGATCAGTGCGGTGACGCTGGCACTGATGGCATTACCGAACCTATTCGGCATTGTTTTGCTACGTAAAGAAATGAAAAGTTCGATCGACGATTACTGGCAAAACGTAGCCGATCAGTCTGACGATCCTTGATCGCCATCGCACACCGATTCACCCCTCAGAGTAGGGGGGCGGATTGACACATCGCGCAAATTGCGTAGACGCGTTTAGGATCGTTAAGCACCATAAGTCGCTGAACGTCGTCTAGAACGCCGCTAGAAGAGACTCGGGTAGCGGCGGACAACCATCGGCTTTTCGAAAGAACACCGGCGAGGCCGAAATTGTCGATCAACTGATTGATGAATTGTTCCTGTGGCGAGAGGGGCGTGGAAAGAAACTTGATATCGTAGTCGTCAAGTTCGACCAATTCGGCCGCTGCCCGGATGGAATCTTCCAGGTTGCCTAACCCGTCGACTAAGCCAAGTTCTAGCGCGTCGTGACCGGTCCATATTCTGCCCTGACCAATGGCGTCAACGTCATCGATGTCCATATCACGACCCCGGGCCACCAGGGCGAGGAACGTTTGATAGATAAAATCAACTGAGGCTTGCAGCACCGTTTGAGTGCCTTCATCGAGACTCCCCATGAGTTCCATGGAGCCGCTATATGGGGTTGTGCCAATGCCGTCGCGGTCAATACCGATTGCGGCAAGCGTTGCTTCGATCTCGGGGACAATACCGAAGACGCCAATGGAGCCTGTCACCGTGCTCGGAGATGCCCAAATTTGATCGGCAGTCGCCGATATCCAGTAACCGCCCGATGCGGCGGTGCTTGCCATGGATACCACCACGGGGATGCCCGAGGATTGCAGTTGTTCAAGTTCTTCACGGATTAATTCCGAGGCCAGCGCACTACCTCCCGGCGAGTCGACGCGTACCACGAGGGCTTTAATACGTTCGTCTTTGCGGATGTCCTGAATTAAATTACGGGTGCTGATTGCGCCGATGGCACCGGGTGGTTGATCACCCATGAGAATCGTGCCCGTTGCAGTGAGCACCCCGATGGATGGTTTTTGACTCGGGAAACTCGGCCGACGGATCGCTGCGAGGTAACTGTTGGTACCGATTTGTTTGAACGTATCTTCGTGCTCACCAATTCGTTGTTTGAGTTGTTCGATGAATGCATCGAGGGTAATGAGTTCATCAACGAGACCTTGGTTCAACGCGACACGCGCCATGTCGCCGGATCCGGACGTGAGTAGTTCGTCATAGGCGTTCGAATACGTACGGATAACCTCCAACGGAAGGTCGCGATTTGATGCGACCGTGTTGAGATAACGTGACCAAAGTTGGTCGATCATCACACGATTGGCTTCTTTGGCCTCTGGTGACATATCGGATCGCGTGTAGGGTTCGACGGCCGCTTTGTATTCGCCGGCTCTAAAGACATGGATTTTGACTTTGAGTCGATCGAGCAAATCCCGAAAATACGGTTGGTACGCGCTCATACCGGTCAGCATGAGTTCGCCCAGTGGGTGCATGTATATCTCGTCGGCAAAGCTCGCGAGAAAGTACTGACCCTGGCTAAAGTAAGTACCGGAAGCGATCACGGGTTTGCCGCTGTCTTCGCGAAAAGCCCGCAGTGCCGCACCAATGTCGCTTAAGTGGGTCAAACTCGCAGACGACATCTCGGAGAGATCCAGAAGCAGCATGGCGACTCGCTCATCTTTGGCAGCACTTTCAATCGCGTCGATAAGATCCCGGACGACTGTCTGTTGACTGACACCCAACCCCATCAAGGCGTCGATGGGATCAAGTTGTCCACGCTCTTCAACCAATGTCCCGGTTGGAGCGAGGATGAGGGCTGTTCCATCCATGACTTTTGGCGTACCCGGCACCGATACGATGCTGATAAGAACGAAAAGAAAAATGAGTGCAATAATCGTATTGGCGAAAGCGACGCGAGCGAATGCGAATGCACGACCGATCGCAGCAAAAAAATTTCGGATGGGCTGGTTTGTCGTCATGGATCCACGTCGCGTCCGTTTGGGTTGCAGATTCTCCAAGCTTCGCTGCGAAATAGAAAGGACGGTTGAGGCCATTGATAGCGTGTGCTCAACTATCCGGGTGGCATCCAATTTCCTATATCGAGACTGAATATCCGGTATATATTCAACATAAACGTTTATATAACAGTTAATTACAGACAAAACATAAGATGAATTCTTTATGGACATGGGAAGCGTTATGTTTTGCGGTCGGGTTGGATCCGTCGGAAGGACCGGACGTAGCCGGAATCAGCATCGACAGCCGGACGCTTAAGGCTGGGGATCTATTTGTCGCGCTTCACGGCGATCCCGGTCCGCGTTTTTATTCGAGTCATCGGAGCGATCGCGACGGACACGACTTCGTTGCGGATGCCATCAAAGCTGGGGCCGTGGGTGTTTTGGTGGACCGAGAGGTCGACGCCGAAATTTCGGCACTGCACGTTGAGGACACGTTGGACGGGCTATGGCAAATAGCGGCCGCGCGACGCGGCAACTATCCAGGCAAGGTCGTTGCGCTGACCGGTAGTAGCGGTAAAACCACGTTGAAGAACTTCCTTGCAAGCGCGCTGGACACTTTTGCCTCCGAAGGAAGTCAAAACAATCATATTGGCGTGCCGCTCAGTCTGGCGCGTACATCGGTATCGGACGGGCCTGCCGTGTATGAGTTAGGAACCAATCACCCAGGTGAAATAGGACCGTTGTCTCAGCTTGTTACGCCCGATGTCGCCGTGGTCTTGAATGTCTCCCCAGCACACATCGAGTACTTCGACAGTATCGATGCCCTGCGCCGAGAGAAACTGGCGATTGTGGAAGGCTTGTCACCGAATGGGACGTTGGTGTTGGCGGACGATCCCGATCTGATCGTTCCGAACGGTATCAATTCACTTCGATTTGGTCATGACTCGTCAGCCGATGTGTGCATTGTTAATGAGACACAAGACTGGGTTGCGTTGGAAACGCCTTCGGGAAGAATCGAGATGGATATTCCAGGCGGCGGCAAGCATAGAGCCATGACGTTGGCAGCGGCCGGCGCAGTCCTCTTCGCGCTTGGGGAGCCACCACGATTGCTTGAACGGATTCGCGCCTCGTCGATACCCGAAGGCCGTGGCAACCGGATTTCCTGCGGACGCGTAACGTTGATTGACGATAGCTATAACGCGAACCCGGCTAGCATGAGAGCTGCCCTCGAGGTCCTTGCGGGATCGGAAGGAGGCCGCCGCATTGCGGTGTTGGGTGACATGCTTGAGCTCGGGGAAGATTCCACAAATTATCACCGAGAGCTTCAAGCCCACATGAATGGGATCGATGGTGTGGTCTGCGTCGGAAAACGTATGCGGGCGTTGGATGCGTGTTTAGATCGTGAACGTCGGATGAACCATTTCGAACAGGCTGATCGAGCGTTGATCGATTATTTGTTGTCGGTGACACGAAGCGGGGATGTTTTGCTGGTGAAGGGGTCCCGTGGCATTTTTTGGTCCCAAGGGTTTGTTGCGTCACTGATGGACGCGTTTGACGCGGCTTGATGCGTATTCAGTTTTCGGGTTCCTTTTTTTCGCGTACTGTAACCGCCGCTTCGGCGGGCGCCCCGGCGCG
>ERZ651768.1986-NODE-1986-length-14616-cov-3.941743_pt1 | contig 14616 bp, 12 predicted proteins | sample MGYA00514754_ERZ651768 | MGnify/ENA metagenome assembly ERZ651768 | reverse complement strand
TACGGTATCTTGAAGTGTAAATAGCTTTTCACGTAAGTCTTCCTTGTTTAATAAAGTGATATTCATTTCCCCATAACGGCTTTTTCGTCTATTAAATCGATTTGCGTTTTGGCAACATATTCAACAGCATAAGTTTTATAGACACCTGATTTAACAAAAATCTCGAATAAATCTTCATCAATATGGTAATCATTTTTCATGAATCCCATAATACGCATTGCTTGGGACAATTTTTTACCTTCTTTATAAGGTCTATCCGCCGCTGTTAGAGCTTCATAAATATCAGCTATAGCCATGATCTTTGCCTGAGGGGTCATCTGGTTAGCCTTTAATCCTTTTGGGTATCCGGTCCCATCCATTTTTTCATGGTGGCCTCCAGCAAATTCCGGCACATTCTTCAAATATTTTGGATAAGGAAGTTGTTCCAGCATTTCGATAGTAATCACTATATGGTCATTAATGATCTCCCGTTCTTCAGGAAGCAAAGTTCCTTTGGGAATATTAAGGTTTCGTACCTCTTCATCGGTTAATATATTTTGTTTCTTCCCGTAAAGGTTCACCGTTTTTTCTGCGATAGATTTTACCTTTTCTTGTAGTTCATTTTTCATGAACTCACCGCCAATATTGCAAGACTCCAGAAATGCCATATTTTCATTTATCTGTTTAACAGTATCAATATATTTTTCGTCGTAAGAATCCAGCGTCTTTCCATTAAGCTGCCGTTTTAAAAATGCTATTTCTGCATCACGTTTCAAAAGTTCCATTCGGGTTCTGATTAATTCGATCCGATCAAATATCGTTTCTAATTTTGTTCCTTTATCCACAACATGGGGCGGTGTGGCTACTTTTCCGCAGTCATGAAGCCATGCTGCAATATAAAGTTCATACCGTTCTTCATCATCCATCGAAAAATCTTTGTATTTTCCGGTAGTAATTGCAGCAACTGCATCAGCAAGCATCATGGTGATCACAGGTACACGTTCACAATGACCGCCAGTGTATTCTGATTTTTTATCAATAGCTGTAGCGATAAGTTGTATAAATGCTTCAAAGAGTGTTTTTAATTCTTTCACCAATCGTTTATTGGTAAGTGCCACAGCACCTTGAGACGCCAGAGATTGCACCTGTTCTTGCATGTCATCATCAAAAGAAACAACATCGCCATTTTTATCCCTAGCATTAATTAGCTGGATTACACCAATAATATCATCTTCATGGTTCTTTAATGGAACTGTTAAAAAGGATTTTGAACGATATCCAGTTTTATTATCAAATGCTTTCGTTCCCGAAAAATCAAAACCTTCTTCTTCATAGGCATCCGCGATATTTACTGTTTTCCCAGTTAGAGCTACGTAGGCGGAAACATTACTCTGGTTAGGTGTTGAATGGTCTATCCAGAGTATCACAGGATCAAAAGGGATTTCTACGCCGGATGTTCCACCCATATTCGTATTCATGGTATCATTGCGAAGAATCTCAAACTTTAGGTTCCCATCCTTATCTTTTGTATACAGAGTCCTACCATCTGCATTGGTAATTCTTTTTGATTCTTCCAAGATCATCTCAAATAACCTGTTAGAATTATCCTCTGTTGAAAGAGCGATACCAATCTCATTCAAACGATGAATTCTTTCTTTTAAAGCACTAATTGTATTTTTGTCATTCATCTTGATTAATAGGGATATCTAGAAGGTGAACATACACACATCGAACAAATGTACAATAACAGCAACAAACGGGCAATCTTTCATTCTACAAAATACTTTGCTTAAGGAGAAGCTAATAATACCATAATTTTAAGTGTGGATCAGACAAATCAAACAAATATTTCAATACTTTTTAATTTAGCGCAGAAAAATAAAATTGATATAGCTATTCTTCAAAATGCGCTTGATACTATTCTTTCAACTGACTCTGATCAACAAACCGTACACGGCTTCCTAGAATGTTTTCATTTGCCTGCAGTTAATAGAACAATTGCCGAATATCAAGCCACAGATTACTGGTGCGAAAAAATATCGTACTTGGTGGAAAAATATCGGTATCATGTAGGACACCTTCTGAAACAACGGGCTTCTCATTATGATAAAAAACCTCTTTTTCTCACTATTCTAGGTGATTCTGTAATATCAATTTCATATAATAAGGTATGGCATGACGTGGTCCTAATTGGCCGAGCTTTAGAAATGTTTTCAAATACAGAAAACGATCCAATTATTGGACTGCTTTCACATAATCATTATAATGGTGTTATACTGGATTTGGCTTGTTTATCATTTGGATTTCGTATTGTTCCAATCCCGATCAATTCTACTTCTGACCATCTTTCTCATATTCTAAATGAAGCAGAAATTACTCATCTTTTTATTGGTGGGGAAAAAAATGCCCTGCTCTGGAATGAGATATCTAAACGTCATGATATATCTGTCATTGGTCTGAATGAAATAAATACTTTGAAAAGTCACGTAATATCTTGGGAAACATTTCTGGACCTTTCAGATAAAAATGAAAAATCTGATTTAAATCATCGATTGGATAATCAAAATATGACCTGGCCGGTGACTATCATGTATACATCCGGATCAACCGATCAGCCAAAGGGCGTCATATTTAATCAGGTGAACCTAATGTCAAAACGTTTCGCACGAGCTATGGCCTTGCCTTCATTTTCTTCATCGGACACATTTTTATCGTATTTACCCCTATTTCACACCTTCGGCCGCTATTTTGAATTATTAGGTTCCATTTTCTGGGGAGCTACCTATGCCTTCGCAGAATCACCTGCATTCAATTCTTTATTAAAAGATTTTCAACTTGTTCGACCTAGTATTTTTATTAGTGTACCAAAGCGCTGGGTGCAATTATATGAATATCTGGAAGGTAAAATTGAACTTGATTCTGCTTCCGATGAAATAATCCGTAAGCAATTAAGTGATATTACCGGAGGCCAATTACAATGGGGGTTATCTGCCGCAGGATATTTAGACCCAGATATGTTTAAGTTTTTTCAGGAGTATGGTGTTCAATTGTTGAGTGGTTATGGCATGACGGAAGCAACCGGCGGTATCACGATGACACAGCCAGGGGACTATATGGATAATTCCGTAGGAAAATCACTTCCTGGTATAAACCTGAAACTAGCTAATGACGGAGAACTTCTTATGCAAGGATCCTATGTTTCAAATGGATTTTATAAAAACGATTATTCAGAATCATTTAAGAACGGATGGTTCCATAGCGGAGATATTTTTGAAAAAAGAGATGATCATTTCTTTATTCTAGATAGAAAAAAAGACATATATAAAAATAGCCGTGGACAGACAATCGCCCCCCAAAAAATTGAGAATCTTTTTCAAGATTTTGATTCAGTGAAATCTATTTTTCTTGTCGGAGATGAACGGGAGTTCAATACAGTACTCATTTATCCTAATAAGGAGAATATACCCTTGAATTATAATAATATAGATAATCAGGATATCCGTGACCTTTTTAGTGCAATGTTGGTATCAGTAAACAGTTTTTTATCACCGTTTGAACGTATCGTGAATTTTGCAATTATTGATCGAGATTTTAGTATTGATAAAGGCGATCTAACTCAAAAGGGGACATTTAATAGAAAAAATATTCTGAAAAATTTTTCAGAGACAATTGAACCCATGTACACACGAAATTATGTTAGCTTGTACTCGGGTACAAAAGAAATAAGGTTCCCTAATTGGTTAGTTCGAGAAAAAGGAACCGTAAAAACAAATCTGGGCTGGGATGGCAATAAAATTTTTATTGAGGGACAAGATCAAACACTGAAAATAATATGGACTGATTCAAATCTGCAGGTGGGTGAATTCAGTTATTATATTGATTCCCAGATTCTGGATTTACAATTATTCATTAACTCTCCAAGCCTATGGCTAGGTAATAATGAGTTTACATTATTTACATCTAAAACTATTTTCAGAATCAAAGATACTGATCCGAATTCAGATATTCGGGTCAGGATTGATTCTAATTCATTTGCGCTATCTAAGATTGATAAAATAGATAATGAAGGGGACACTAATCTATTGGAGAAGATCCATCATACGGTCCGTTCTTATCTTTCAAAGGAGCAATCATTTTATGATGCCTTGAAAGATATCCTGAATGATGATTCCCTTGAATGGTCTGATGTTATCCTAGATACATTAATACAATACCAGGAAAACCCAGATCCAAATTTCAGAGTAAAACTGCTCGATGCTATTGCTCCGATTCTATCGGGAAAATTTTTTGTAAATCTACTTGAAAAAACTTATCACTATTACCGAGAAAAAAGTGGTGAAAAGGGGTTTCCGTTTGATATCAGTCGATTGACAGAATCGCAATATCGTTCCCTTATATATGCTCTAAAGGATGTACATGATAATGTTGATGCCTTGGGAAAATCTGATTCAGATTTTTTTCAAACAGTGCTTTTCATAATATCAGACTATGGTGTGATACACCCTACTCAATTCATATGGGGCAGATCAGAACTGGTATGGTGGCAACTCTCCAACGCACCAAAACCGCTATTTTCAGCTGCACAAAAAGCATACTATAATCTTATAAACGGATTTCGAAAATGGATCGGTCCCAATACATCAATCACAGTTGACAGGGAAACAGGACAGGAATATTCATGGAAGGACGTTATTTCATTTGATGATAATGTACGGACCCGGCATCAAAAAGTGCTCCTGAAAGCATTAAGTCAGACAGCGTTAATCCGAGAGGCCATTTTTATTTTCTCTTCCAATTGTTTAATTCAATTAGCTGATATCCCGAAAGGAGGTGTTTGGATAACACATCTGGGGACAAAACACGGAAAGAGTGTATTTCGTGTACTAATACATACCTTAACACTTGGAACCCATAATATTGTTATCAATGTAAATGAAGACCTCGACCGGAATTTTCTAGAAGACGAGATCCGGTGGCTTATTTTAATGGGGTTTGGTTTTAGGGATACACAGTTAGTGGAAAATTTCGGTGGCTATTGGCCAGAATACCAATTGTATACAGAGGAGTATATACCTGGTGAAACACTCATTCAATATCTCGAACGTAATAAGACTGAAATAATGAAAGAGACTACCCAAGATCGGTGGCAAATGCGGTGGTTACACTTTATATGGAACGGGATTCAGGCCTACCTTGAATTCTGGGGTCGAACTAATTTCAAGTTAGGAATTCAGCCACCGATTCCAGATAATCTTATCATTCCGAAACATGATTATACTTCAGGGACTCGTCTCATCTCTATTTCAGGACGGCAGAAAATCAAATCCGTGGGCGAATATTTTCTGAGTTTATTTACGTTTTTTATCGCAAAAACAGAATCACAATTCCCCGGATTGAAGCATATGGCAGATTGGGAAGTAATATTTACTGCTACCCTTCAGGCTACAAAAGTGCAAAGAGGTATTTCGTTACTGAAAGAACTGGAAAAGGATCTTAAAAACAGCGAGTTTAAGAAACAATTTCGTGAAATAGGACTCACAAAGGACCGAATAAATAATTACATAAAAGAGTTAAATAATTTCGGCGTTTTGACAAAACCAGTTGTTTTTGCTGCTCTAAGGTACGAGCGCTGGCTCGATCTAAATCCAGGAGCGACAAACCAAGCGAAGGCATCAATCCTGCAAGAGCTCTATCATGATTATGATCTGAACATTTTGCTTGAAGAATATCCTGAAACCCGTGTTCGATTTTTCATGATGACCTGTTTAAAAGATTCCATCCCAGAACTCACAAAATGTTTTCAATCTATTATCCAAGAAATGAGGCGAAAAGAATTGAGCCCGTGGAACCTGGAAGATCGTATAGAAGAGATTCAACAAAAAATTTCATTGACAGAAGATGAAAAATATTTTCTTGCCAGAATGCTTTTTCCCCATGTGGATGCTGCAGATTACGTTGAACTCGTCACAACAGTGAAAGGTAATGATGAAAAGTTAAACCTGGTATATCGAACAGAAGGTACTGATGGTCAATTATTTCACATTCGTCCTCCTTTCCTACCAAAGGAAATAGCTCGTTTTCATTCCCTAATGGCTAAAGAGACTTTATCGGGAACATTTACTCCTAGTCATGAATTCCTTCTAATTTTCAACTCACGCAATAGACTAGCAGGCGGGCTATACTGGAACACTCCAACACAATCACGAATCCATTTGGAGTGGATCATCATTCGTAAAAAATACCGACAACTAAAATTGAGCAAACGATTAATGACAGAATTTTATCACCGAATGAAACAAAGGGGTATCCAAATCATTACCGTAGGGTTTTATTTAGAAAGCTTTTTTTATAAACAAGGATTCAAAATTGATCGAGAGTATGGTGGCCTTGTTAAAAAACTAAATTAATCTGTATCAACAATTTGATATCATTAATAACCATACAGCATCAAATAAACAAAAACACCGGTAACAGAAACATATAACCATAAAGGCAGGGTGATCCTTGCAATTTTACGATGTTGCATCAATTGAGAATTCCAGCCTCGATAAACCGTGATCATAGCTAACGGAAGAATTGCAGCTGCAAATACAATATGTGAAATGAGGATAATAAAATAGATTGTAGAATAGTCTCCTGTGTAGAGTTTTGGTCCACTTTTAAACCAATGGTAAATCACATAGCTAATGAGAAACAGCGTAGATGTACCAAAGGCGGTTAGCATCACGTTTTTATGAAGTTCCCGTTTCTTTTTTTTTATTAATACAAAACCACAAACAAGTAAAAATGCTGTGCCCACATTTAATATAGCATTCACTTTAGGTAAGAAAGACACATCTAAAGCTCCTTCAACTCCATCCGATCGGGGACCTAAGATCAAAAATAAGACCACTAAACCCAAGCCCACAGATACTATATAAATAGTTGTTAGCCAGAAACGATCTTGATCCATAGCTCTCAATAATTAAGATCAATCAGAATTAATCCAAGCAAACACGGCAAATACAATACCGACACCTTTAACAATAATTTTGCGTTATTTATAGAATAATTCTTTATCAGCGGAAAACTTGCTATTAAATAGACAATACCAAATAACAAGGCACCCCATAGATATAGCGAACCCAAAATACCAGCAAATACCGGCATGACCGATATAGGGATCAATAAGAATGCATGCCAAATGATCTGGCGATTTGTTCTTCTGCTATCATTTTCCAACACGGGCAACATTTTGAACCCCGCTTTCGAATAATCATTTTTGCACATTAAGGCAATCGCATAAAAATGGGGGTGTTGCCATAGAAAAAGGATAGCAAATAGGATCCAGGCTTCCAGATTAACATTGCCTGTAGCAGCGGCCCAGCCTCCCAGCGGCGGTAGCGCACCCGGCACAGCACCAATGGTTGTATTTAACCAAGTAATCCGTTTTAAAGGAGTATATACGAAAAGGTAAAGAAAAGCTGTGAGCAATGCTAAAAATGCTGTCAGCAGATTAGCTCCCAATAATAAAATGATCAGACCACATAAAACCTGGATCAAGCCAAATGTCAAGACAGTATTGGCACCAATGATCCCTGCTGGGATAGGACGAGAGCGAGTTCTTTCCATCAAAATATCAAGATCCCGCTCAATATAATGGTTCAATGTACCAGCACCACCCGATACAATAGCTGTACCAAAAAGGGTCAGAATGAAAGGATAGGCCTGAACGATCCCTTCACCGCCAATGTAATATCCAAGAGCGGTCGATATTAAGATCATTAAGGTGATCTTTGGTTTGGTGAGCTCGATATATGCTCTGAACTTAGTTGTCGCGGGTTTCGAGTAACGTCTCATTTCAGGAGTTTAATGTTTTCAGAAATAAATTTAAATGCGTTTGCAAAACAGCAATACTTGCTTTATCCGTACCATCATAATAATGCCGTATCTGTCCTTTATGATCGATAAGGGCAAACTTAACAGAATGTCCGCCTGGCAAATCATCGGAAAACAACATGAAACCATCCCGGCTTAATTCTTTTATAGATCCTATATCGGAGCGTATAAATTTCCAGCGATCATCATTTACACCATTCGCAACTGCATAAGAAGCTAAAACATCTTCTGTGTCCGTATCTGGATCAACAGTGACTGACACAAATTGAACATCCGGAATAGATCTATACTGCCTATATAAATCACTCATATTGGACGCCATTATTGGGCATGGACCTGCACAACTTGTAAACATGAAATCCAGGACAGTTATCTTATCCTTAAGATCCTCAATTGTAAAAGATTCACCATTATGAGTTTTAAATTGAAAATATGGTAAGGATTTTATAACAGGTGGGAGCAAATGATGTGCCTGGTCAGCCTTTTTTATCACCCAAGCAGCTCCCATTGCCAGAAACAAGATAAAGAAACCAATAAGAGATACCGTTTGAATATTTTTCATCAGCTCACACGAGACCTTTCCCAGACCGTATATTGAACCACGCTAAGACCTAGTATTAAAGATGCGATCCACATATGGAATAACTGAATTAGGGGTTTCACATCGTAAAATACCAGCGACTCTCCTAAAATAATTTGAATTATAATGATTACCAACATAGCGTTGGAAGAGATAATTATCAATCTTGATGGATTTGAACTTTCTACGATTAGTTTTTTTCTTATAATATATCCTAAACCAATCAGTGAAGCACCTAAAATGGAATGCAGGTATTTAAAAGGCCCAAGCATCCTTAGTAGAAAGATGCTATTTACCAAAGGGTTCTCTTTACGTACCATTTCCAATCCTCCACGGATCTCTGTGCCAATAATGATCTCAATGAGAACGATAAAACCCGTACCCAATATAAGCCACTTCAGACCATCCGGGTATTGTCTCCCATGTTCAGCATTTTTATGATGCAAATAGTAAGACTGCATTACTGCATAGATAAGAAGAACCACAATAGTTAAAGCCAAAAGGAAATGGAGCGTAATTATTATCGGGTTTAAAACTGTATCAACCAAGGTCCCACCAAGCCAACCTTCTATGAGTGTTAAAATTAATGCTCCAATGATTGGAACTACTATCCGAAACTCTTTTCTATAGTAATGTATCGCCAGAAAACAAGTAATCGTGATCATAAGTCCAATGACTGCACCAAATAATCGATTGCAATATTCAATCCATGCTAATACAAAATTAAATTGGACTGGATCAATGTGACTTGGTAACTGTTCAACACTGATTGGTGGGATCCATCGACCAAAACATTTTGGCCAATCAGGGCAACCCATTCCGGCGCCGGCTACACGAACTAACCCACCAACGAAAATAAGAAGGTAGGTCATTAACATAGTAATAAGAGAAAATCGAAAGAAATATTTCATAAAAATCCGCCGAAATTATAGCAAGTCATTCTAAGAAAGCTCAATACTTTTATCGGATTATCCGAGGTGGTGATATTAATTTTCTACCCAAAATTTTCAGCTTGAATACCACTAGCCAATCAAGATCACCCTAAACAATGTCAAAAGCTTTGCATCAGATCGCGCCCGGAACCGTCTGTACGATTAAGTCCAGCGGTGAAGAAGGTGAACTAAAGAAGATCTTCTATTACCCTACCAAGTATGAAGTGGAATTAAAGAGCGGAAAGATTCATCATTACACATCACATGAAGTTACTTTTGAAGGAGTTGAACATCCTGATGTTAAATTAAAAACCCCAGAAATACCTCATGCCGGTATTGGAGATAAGTGGTCTTCATGGCACCCATTCACAGCCCGAAGCCAGATCAAACACCATTTTTCCACGACCAAAGAGATCATGTGGAAAATGATCACAAATCTGGATACATATAATATATGGTTCGTAGGAATTCAACGTGCTTTGCCAATTCTGAGCTCGAACCGCTATGTTCATCAGTTCTCATTTGACAAGTTTGCGACAGAACCAGGAGCATTTTTTAAAATTCGTCCTTCGTCCTTGGCACCTTATTTTAAATGCAGGATCATGACCACTGAAAAAGAGAAAGAATTTGGCTTTGAATTCAGAACTTCACCATTTTACAAAGAATATATTTCGTTCAAGATCAACGAATCAAAAAAAGGTGTTTGGGTTACATGTAGTAGAACTTCTAGCGGAGTTTTTTCTCTATTATCTCTGTATAACTGGAACGATCGTAAATCAAAGATCTTACAGATATTATCCAGTATTACACCTAAGGTCGACTTCGATCAGGATAAAGATGAACTAAGTAAAGATGATAGAAAAGCTTTACAATGGGGTGGATTTTCTTCGCGCGAAGATTACATCAATTATGCTGTAAATATGGGGTTAAAAGGAAATATGGATATAATCAATTCTATTTCAGACAAACCTACTCGTGGGAAAGCAAAAGCTGCTTTAGTCCGTGCCAAACGGACCGGAGAGTCTCCACCAATGCCAGAGAAACCTAAAGGTGGAGCATCACCAGTACCTGATAGAAGTAGTACCAATTTAAGCGGTGAACATCTCATTGCCTTTGTTGTTAATAAAGCTCTGGATGGAGATAAGGACCATCTCAATGCAATAGCAGATAAGGTCACCCGCGGGAAAGCAAAAGCTTTACTTGTGAAGATCAAGCGTGGTTCAGCAGAACGACCAACAATACCCGAACTCCCTTCAAAGGTTCAAGGAGATCCTAGTTTTACCGCTCCAGAAGAAACTGTAGAACAGCTTGTGGAACGGCTTATCTCAAAGGGTTTGGAAGGTGATATGGAAGAAATCAACGCTCTGGATAACAAGGTATTACGGGGAAAGATCAAGGCTGCTATATTAAAAGCAAAACGCGAAAAAAATAATTGAACATGTCAGACAAAAAATTATCAGAAATTACTTATACTCAAATAATCTCAATGATCGCATGTACAATTTTGCTAATCATTTATATTACTTTAGTGACCTGGGTGTTATGAACTATGGATTTCGAATGGTTTACTTTTTCCTGGCTTATGGAACATTTGGAATGGGCCATTGGATTACTCATCATAGGAATAATAATTCTTTTTTTCTTTCCTATACTACTGGGCTGGGAATTGAAAAAAGAACAAGAGAATGATAAATAACACAAATGAATGCTCTCCCACTTATATCAATTCTTGGTCTTATATTTGCCCTGATACTCATAAGCGAAGTGTTTCGGCTGAAAAGAGATATACGGAAATTGAAGAAACTTATGAAACACCTACGGGACGATATGAAACTACTGAAGAACCCGGAAAAAACAGGTAAATAAAAGACTTTTATTTTTGCGGTCCGGTTTATTATGTCAGTAAGTTTTGGTCTTTAGAATTTCTAGTAGAATGTTATGAGAGTGGGTAATAGCGAAAAAATTTCCGGTAAAGAATCCAGTAGAATCTATGTTCTCTTTTATTCTTTTTTTTTGATCCCATTCATGATCGCAGTATTCGGAGCAGTATTCTTTTTGCTATTCCGTTTTATTACCTTTGAAACAAATAGTGCTGAAGACCTTTTGAACCAGGTGAAGATTGGATCAGCCTCGAAACGATGGCAATCAGCTTTTGAATTAGCCAAGATTTTAAATAATCCGAATCTTGTTCCGTTAAACAGTTCATTCAAAGATCAGATGATCTCGGCATACGAACGATCCATACATGATGATCCTCTGGTAAGGTCCTATCTTGCTATGGCCATGGGTGCTACAAGGGATACTATCTATGGTGCATCTTTGCTGAAAGGTCTTAATGATGATAATCTCGAATCTAAAATTGCTGCGATCCAGTCCGTAGGGATGATCGGGTACTTACCGGCTGTTCCAGGACTAAAAGATATCACGATCACATCAGAATACCAAAATGAACGACTGGCTGCCACAATTGCTCTGGGAATGATCGGTGATCAGACATCAATCCCACTTTTGACCAGTTTATTAAAAGATGAAGAACCTAACATTCGGTGGGACGCAGCGGTCGCTCTTGCCAAGATGGGCAATAATTCCGGAGTACCCATCATTACGGGTCTATTGGACCGGGAATACCTTGACCAGTTCAAAGAAGTAGATGAAATCGAGAAAAAACAGGTCCTGATGGTGGCCATAAAGGTATCATCTCTGCTTATAGATGAGCGGTTCAAACCAAAACTTATTACACTGGCTAAAACTGATATGGATCTTAGTATTCGAGATGCTGCAATTAAAACCTTAGAAAAAAAATATAACGATCCAATAGCATCTTAGTATGAGTAAACAAAAACAAGCACCACGTGCTGCCGTTGGTACGAGTACATTACAAGATCCCGATAACAATATACCCAGACGCGGTTTTTTCAGATGGCTTGCACTAGGCTGGCTCACATTTGCGGCAGCAACAGGCGGATTTTTCACTGTGATCATACGATTTCTATATCCGAATGTATTGTTCGAGCCGCCTCAAACGTTTAAGATCGGATTTCCCGATGAATTCTCTCCAAACAGTGTTAGTACCAGATTTAAAAAGAAACATAATGCCTGGGTCGTTCGGGATGACGAATCTATTTTTGCTCTTTCGACTACCTGTACACACCTCGGGTGTACACCAAACTGGCTTCTAACAGAAAACAAATTTAAATGTCCCTGCCATGGAAGCGGATTCCGAATAACAGGGATAAACTTTGAAGGTCCGGCTCCCAGACCCCTTGAAAGGTTCAAGATCGGTCTATCGGATGACGGACAGATCCTGGTAGATAAGACAAAAAGTTATAAATGGGAAAAAGGAGAGTGGGAAAATAAAGACTCATTCCTAAAGGTATAGAATTTGGAAAAACCTGATAATAAGAAGACATTGCTTGAACGACTGGGGGAGTCTCAGGTCTGGAAATCAATTATTAGGTCCGGGGTTCCAAGAACAAGGCGTCAGCGCATGCATGCAATTCTTGGAAGTGTATTCTTGCATCTGCATCCAGCGAGGCTGCCAAAACATGCGGTTAAGGTCGGTTATACATGGTGTATGGGCGGTCTCTCTTTTTTTCTTTTTGTTAATCTGACAATCACTGGAATATTGCTCATGTTTTACTACCGACCAACAGTAGAATATGCATTCACTGATATAATTGATCTTGCCGAACAGGTCCCTCTTGGTATAATGCGGGAACTGCACCGCTGGGCTGCACATGCCATGGTTCTTATTGTTTGGCTTCATATGGTAAGGGTTTTCATGACCGGATCATACAAGCCGCCAAGAGAATTTAACTGGGGTGTGGGGGTGCTTCTTATGACACTAACACTGCTCCTATCATTTACAGGATATTTACTCCCCTGGGACCAGCTGGCCATTTGGGCTGTCACAGTTGGGTCGAACATGGCCAGGGCAACACCGTTTCTTGGTCATGAAGGTCCTGGAGCGGCTCTTTTAGCGATCGGTGATATAAATTTGATCCATGTGGGATCTGATGTGCGCTTCGCACTGCTAGGCGGAAGGTTCGTGGGAGAAGCTACACTGCTACGTTTTTATGTATTACACTGTATTGGAATTCCTTTTATTGCCATGATATTCATGGCAGTCCACTTTTGGCGCATTCGTAAAGATGGTGGAATATCTGGGCCATTATAAAATCTAGAGATCTCTATGAGTTTAGCTACACTTAAGTCTGCGATCGATGCCATTTCTGCACCAACGATCAGTTTTACAATATTAACTATCGCTTTCCCATTCTTCTTTCCACCAACGGACTGGTTCGAAAAGATCCATAGAAGACTAGGATTTTGGCGTTTATGGACAAAAAAAGGGGGTATAACTGGATTATTACTGATCACAGCTTTTTTCGTATTAGGTTATTTTGATAAGAACTTCAATATTACACTAACAAAAGCAGACAATTTCCCAATTGTTCTCTTGGTATACTCTATGTTCTTTTTTATATGGCTGGGAATGTACAAAGCCTATCAGAATGATGAACGATTGGATGCAGGATTAAAGCCAAATGAATATAATGATCCTGATGATAAGGTTCTGGTTTGGCCGGACCTAGTCTATATCGAGTTCATAGCGCTAATCCTATTTCAGGTATTCCTTATCGTTTGGTCCATAATAGTGGCTGCACCAATCGAAGAACCAGCTAACCCGGCCGCAACTCCAAATCCATCTAAAGCTCCATGGTATTTCCTGGGCCTACAGGAAATGCTGGTCTATTTTGATCCATGGTTGGCGGGTGTCATTTTTCCAACAATGATCATATTGGGCCTAATGGCGATACCTTATATGGATATCAACAAAAAGGGTGATGGTTACTATACATTTAAAGAAAGACGAGTTGGTATATTCATTTTTATGTATGGTTGGATCGTTCTATGGCTGTTTCTCATAGTTATCGGTACATTTTTCAGAGGACCTAACTGGAACTTTTTCGGCCCTTTTGAATATTGGGATACACATAAGGTCGTGGCCCTCAATAATGTGAATCTATCTGAACTATTTTGGGTCCAGCTATTAGGAAAAGGCCTACCGAGTAATATCTTGGTAAGAGAATCTTTAGGTTTTATGGCAGTGGGTGTTTATTTGTTTATTCTGCCATTGATACTTGCCAAAACAAAGCTAAAACAAACCTACGAAACCTATGGTCCTACAAGATTTGTAAGCCTTATGATATTTGGTTTAGGTATGCTTGCATTGCCGATCAAAAT
>ERZ651768.1985-NODE-1985-length-14622-cov-2.853352_pt1 | contig 14622 bp, 14 predicted proteins | sample MGYA00514754_ERZ651768 | MGnify/ENA metagenome assembly ERZ651768 | reverse complement strand
GATCCGCGCGATGATCTCACCGACTAGCCCTCGTTCCACAGCATCAGGCTTACAAATCACGAAAGTACGGGGCACTTAATCTCCTGGAACAGGTTTATGTCAGTTGGCAGTAAGGCTACCGCGAGGTGTTACGGAGTTGTCCTCGGGCCTCGGAGGCAACATAGAGAGAGCCGGTAACCAGCACAACGCCGTTTTCTCCTGCAAGTTCGATGGCTCGGTCGAGGGCGGCGGCGACGCGGGGAACGATCTCGATGGGGGGACCACACTCCTTTAAGGCGGCGCCTAGCGTTTCAGCCGCAATAGCGCGTGGCCAGTTCGCGGCAGTCGCGACGATGGCCGCGAATTGTGCACCTCGGAGAGCGTCTACGAATTCGATCGGGTCGTGCGGTCGGTTAGTTCCCATAACTAAAATCGGGGCTTGTTCGTTAGCAAAATCATCGAAAAGTGTTTCAGATGCGACGATCGCCGCTGGCGCATTGTGAGCCCCGTCAACGATGACGAGAGGTCGCCGTTGCATCACTTCAAACCGAGCAGGCAGTTCGAGTCGCGCAAAAGCTTCAGAGACAACATCATCGTCTAGCTGTCGACCGAAGAACGCTTCTGTGGCGGCGAGAGCCATGGCAGCGTTATCGGACTGGTGGCTGCCATTGACGGGGAGAAAGATGTCGTCGTGACGACCGTAAGGCGTAGCGAGGCCAACTAGCCGGCCTCCGACCGCGAGTCGGTCTTCCATGACGCCGTAATCGTCATCTCGGCGCCATAGCTCGCGATGTTCGGTTGCTGTGACGATGTCGAGGAGTTCTGGTGTGGTTTCACCACAAATGACGTGCGACCTGGGAGAGATAATGCCCGCTTTTTCGCGTGTGACGTCCGCGACGGTGGGGCCAATGATCTCCAAATGGTCCCGGCCGATGTTGGTGAGAGCCACAACGTCAGCTTCGATGACGTTGGTAGCGTCCCAGCGGCCACCCATACCAACTTCTATGACGTTGACATCAACTGCGGTTGCCGCGAACCAGTTGTATGCCGCGGCGCACAGAATCTCGAAATAGTTTGGGGTTTCACCCGTTGATTCGACGACCCATGGTTCAACCTCGGCAACCTCGGCAAGTGCTTGGGTCATCGAATGATCGTCGAGGGGTTCGTTAGCGATCATGATGCGGTCGTTTACACGGTCGATATGAGGCGAGGTGTAGCTACCTACATCAAGACCGGTCGCGCCGATAAGTTCGACCACCATTCGAGCTGTACTTCCCTTGCCGTTCGTTCCAGTGATATGAATCGCAGGGATCTCATGTTGTGGATCACCCAACAGCCCCATCAGAGTGCGCATCCGGTCCAAAGATGGGACGGCTAGCCCGTTCCCGCCGAGGTGTTGTTCAAGGTTGTAGTGATCTTTGAGCCAGTCCATGGCGTCGGCATAACTACCGATTTTGTGTGCCATATCACTGCTTAGAGTTCGGCGGTTCGTACTCCGCTTATGACGCCTGGCGCTCGCCACCGCTGTCATCCCTGCGCGGCACAAGGGTCGGATTCACCTTGTCGAGCACAACTTCGCGATCAATGATGCAGCGAGCGATGTCCTCTCTGCCAGGCACTTCGTACATGACGCCGAGTAGAACTTCTTCAAGGATTGCGCGTAGGCCTCGCGCTCCCGTGTTGCGGAGCAATGCTTGGTCAACCACTGCGCTGATTGCGTCGTCAGTAAATTCAAGTTCGACACCGTCGAGTTCGAACATCTGCTGGTACTGCTTCACCAACGCATTACGCGGCTCTGTGAGTATTCGCGTCAAAGCCGCATGGTCGAGTAGGTCGACCACTCCGATCACTGGGAGACGGCCAATGAACTCGGGGATCAGTCCGTATTTTTGGAGATCTTCCGGCAACACTTCGGAGAGCAAGTCCAGGTTGGCTCGTTCGTTGACCGATTTCACGTCGGCTCCAAAACCAACGGCTCGTTTCCCGATCCGATCAGCGATGACGCGCTCCAGACCATCGAAAGCGCCGCCGCAAATGAATAAAACGTTGCTGGTGTCGATCTGTAAGAACTCTTGGTGGGGATGTTTACGACCACCTTGGGGGGGCACAGACGCTTGAGTGCCCTCAAGAATTTTCAGCAAGGCTTGTTGAACGCCCTCCCCCGAAACGTCGCGGGTGATCGAAGGGTTCTCGGCTTTGCGGGCGATCTTGTCGATCTCGTCGATGTAAATGATGCCCGTTTCTGCTCGCTTGACGTCATAGTCAGCGGCTTGAATGAGTTTCAGCAAAATATTTTCGACATCTTCGCCGACGTAGCCTGCTTCGGTAAGCGCTGTGGCATCGGCGATCGCGAACGGGACGTTAAGCATGCGCGCCAAGGTCTGAGCCATCATCGTTTTCCCGCATCCCGTCGGGCCGATCAACATGATGTTCGACTTCGCGATTTCTACGTCGGATTCGAGACTTGCCTCAAATTGGACGCGTTTGTAGTGGTTGTAGACCGCTACAGACAGAATCTTCTTCGTTCGGTCTTGACCGATGATGTAATCGTTTAGGAAGTCGAAAATCTCTGCGGGCTTGGGGACATCGTCAAAGCTGACTTCAGAGGTTTCGGCAAGTTCTTCTTCGATGATTTCATTACATAGATCGATGCATTCGTCACAGATATAGACCCCTGGACCAGCGATAAGTTTCTTGACTTGTTTCTGAGATTTGCCGCAGAAAGAGCATTTCAGTAGCTCTCCGCCCTCTCCGAATTTCGCCACGTTGTCAGTTCCTCGTTTTGGTTATCCAACCCGATTTGGGTCAATAGCCGCCCGCTAAGGATGGCACAACCCGGTCAGAGCGCGGTGACGTTGAGACCGGTTACAAAGGCCACCTAAAGCATTGTTGTTCTCTTTTGGCAGTGAAGGTTGAGGGTACCGAGTGAATCGGCGCCTGAACAGGGGAAATATCAGACGGCCCGGATAGGCCCATCCTCAGCGATTTCGCGGCTGTCTATGACTTCGTCAATGATTCCGTATTCCTTCGCACCTTGGGCATCCAAGATGAAGTCTCTGTCAGTGTCGGTATGGATGCGATCTAGGTCTTGTCCGGTATGGCTGGCCAAAATTCCTTCGAGGAGTGCTCGCATTCGCTCTATTTCTCGGGCAGCCAGTTCAATATCGGTGGCTTGTCCCATCGCTTGCCCATAGGGCTGATGCAGAAGTACTCGGGCGTGCGGGAGAGCCATCCGTTTGCCTGGAGTACCGGCGGCAAGCAACACTGCGGCCGCGGAAGCTGCCTGACCTAGGCAGATAGTTGTGATGTCGTTACGGATGTATTGACTGGTGTCATATATTGCGAAGAGAGCGTTGATGTCTCCGCCTGGTGAATTGATGTAGATGTTGATGTCGCGATCGGGGTTCTCAGATTCAAGGTGAATCATCTGAGCGCACACCAAGTTCGCGATGGTGTCGTCGATCGGGGTTCCGAGGAAAATGATGTTTTCTTTGAGTAGACGCGAATACAGGTCATAAGCGCGTTCGCCTCGATTGGTTTGTTCTACGACCGTGGGGACTAAATAGTTCTGTGCCTCAAGGCTCACTGTTCGTCATCCTCCTCAGAATGGTCTTCGTTTTCGGCTTCCGCACTGTCAACGGTAGCGCCATGGTCTTCTTCTGAATTGTCGGAATCGCTGTCTGAACCTGGGAGGTCGGGCAGTTCGAGGTCATCACGGTCAATTGTGTTTCCGTCTGAGTCGATCAATCCAACTTCGGCTACTAGCCATTCCAAGGCTTTGCGTTTACCAATTTCAGCTATTAGGGGTCCGAGTCCGTCACCATGGTCTTCGATCTGATGTCGAAGTTCATGCACCGGTGTTTGGAACTGCTCAGCCATGCGCTCCAGTTCTTCTTCTAACTCGTCGTCGTCAACTTCGACGGATTCTCTTGTGACAATCGAACGTAGAGCTAAGTCAACTTTTGCTGATCTTTCCGCGGCGTCACGCAACTCGACACTAAAAGACTCTGGGTCCTGCCCGGTCATCTGCATCCAAGATTCGACGTTCATTCCTTGGCCCTGTAACCGCATCGCGAGTTGCTGTAGTTGCTCAGACATTTCTCCGTTGACCATGGAGTCGGGAACGTCATCTTCAACTAGTTCCGCTAGCGCAGTCGCGGTGTTTTCTCTCATTGCTGCATTCGCTTGAAAGATTCGCATCATACGCATGCGCTGAATAGTTTCCGCCTGCAACTCGTCAACTGTTTCGTGTTCGGTGTTTTCTTCTACCCACTCGTCGGTGAGTTCGGGTAGTACTTCCTCTTTCACTGCGTGAACTTTGATTTCAAAGTCGATCGTTACATCTTCTTGCACAGGATGGTCGGCGCTGAAGCTGAGCTTGTCATCTGCACTTGCTCCTTCAAGTTGAGAGTCAACCTCCTCGACGATGCCGCCGCTGCCTACTGAGTACAGGTAGTCGTCAGCGGTGAGCCCGGGCAGTGGTTCGCCTTCGACTGTTCCTTGAATATCGATAGACACCTGATCTCCTGACGCTGCGGGACGTTCTACGTCGACGAGTTCAGCGGATTGGCGTCGTTGCACATCAATTTGTTCTTGGACTTCTTCGTCGCTGGGCGCCGGATTCGGTATTTCAATTTGGAGATCTTCGTAGCCCCGAATTCTGATGCGGGGTCGGGTCTCCACCACTGCTTCGAAGCAGACCGACCCAGTATCTTCGCCGCTTGTCAGAGAAAGTTCAGGGGCAGCGATGACGTCAACAGCTTCGGCTCGGACCGCGTCCGCGTAATAGCCCGGAATGGCATCTTCTAGTGCTTGGGCTCGGGCGTATTCGCTACCAATGTGTGATTCGAGGACTCGCCGAGGAACCTTGCCCTTCCTGAATCCTGGAACTCTTATCTCTTTGGCGATTTTTCGAAAAGCCTGATCGATAGCGTCGTCGAACGTCTCTTCGTCGACTTCGACAGTCAGTTTGATCTTGGGTCCGAAGGTGCGCTCTTCGGCTCCATCCGCATCATCGGACGTTTCTGTTTCGGAGGAAACGTCAAGCTCAGCGGGGTCCACTTCGGTCACGATGGTCTTCACAAGGGCCGAATTCTATCGTGGCAGTTAGCTTCTGCCCTATTGCAGTCCACCACCGAAGTTGAGCGGGCGACGAGAATCGAACTCGCATCATCAGCTTGGAAGGCTGAGGTTCTGGCCGTTGAACTACGCCCGCGATCTCGGTCAGGCTACCGGTACGGAGACGTTGCTACAGATCGAAGGGCAAGTCCGCGACGATTGCCGCCCTCCATCCGGTAGGTGTCTGAACCCGCAGTTTGGTACCGGGGAGGTTTAGTGGGACTTCTACGATCGCTAATCCCAAATTTCGTTCGTATCGCGGTGAGTAGGCAACAACTCGAGTCTGACCGGCGTAGGCGCCATTGGGAGTTCGTAATCCCACGGGTTCCGGATTCGCGTCGAGTGGTTCACCATCGATCAGTAGCCCTTTTAGCTCACGCGTAGGTCCTTGGGCTCGTTTAGCAACCAACGCACTTTTCCCTACAAAATCGTGGTTTGCTCCCAGATCGACATAGCTACCAATTGCGGCCTCGAAGGGGTCGCTCTCGGCGTCGGTGTCCGAACCCCAGGAGAGAAGAAAGTTTTCGATTCGTTCGGCGTAGTTGGGTGCGCCGACCCGAATGTCGTAGGCCTGCCCGGCGTCCCAGATGAGATCCCACAGTTGGTTTCCTTTGCTGCTGTCTTCAAGGTAGAGCTCGAAACCGCCTTGTTTACTCCAGCCAGATCGGGAGACGACTAACCGAATGCCTTCATGATGGATTCGTCGGAAATGGAAGAACTTCAGTTCTCGTACCCATTCTCCAAAGACATCAGCGACGGTGTCTGTTGCGCTCGGACCTTGAACGGCTAATGGTGAAACGTCAGGTTCGCTTACTTCGACGTCGTCGCCGCGTTCACCGCTGATCGCGCGTATCCACAAGAGGACGTCGGAGTCTGCGATTGAGAACCACACAGTGTCTTCGTCAACTCTTAGTACGACGGGGTCGTTGATGAGACGGCCGTCATGATCGCACAGTGGCGCGTACTTGGCGGTGCCGATTCGAAGTTGTGACAAGTCGCGGGCACTCAGGTATTGGCAAAGTTTGAGAGCGTCGGGGCCTTGAACCTGTACTTGGCGTTGACAGCCCACGTCCCATAACGAAACCCTCTGAGTTAACGCCTCATAATCTGCGGCTGGGTCATCGGTGGCTAAGGGCAGAACCATGCGGTTGTATACCGTTGCTGCCTCCATCCCCGCGGCCTTCGACCGGGAATAGAAAGGTGAGAACCTGACCCTGGGTCCCTCAGTGAGTTTCATGTTCGGCAAGTTACCGGTTCGTTTTGTTCCCTTTTAACGGGAGTCAAAATAATTGAGGTGGCCGCGATCAACAATTCGCTGCAGGAACTCCGGTTCGTATGCGAATTCAGGGTCCTCGCGGACAAGTTCGTCGAGCACGATTGCGTCGTCACCGACAAGGATTCTCCATCTGTTCTCACGCACCCCATCAAGAATGATGGCAGCTGCTTCACCTGCGGTGGTGGGGGCGTCATCTCTAAACCGTTCGCCCCGCGAAACAACAAGTTCGGTCAGATCTGCGTCACTCATTTGGTCCACATCAGCGCCACGTTCAGCCAGAGTTTTTCGAATCCGTTCGAGGTCAGGGCCGCCATGCGCGGCAGTGCTATTAAGAGCAATCGAAGTTCCTATATGACCGGGCATGACGACGTGTGCCATCACATGGGGAGCGTGAAGGCGAAGGTCGATATTGAGCGCTTCGGTGAAACCTTTGACCGCAAATTTGGCTGCACAGTACGCGGTGTGAGGGACGTCAGGTCCAACAGTCGCCCAAAAACCGTTGATGCTGCTGGTGTTCACGATATGGCCCTCTTCGCTTCGAATGAGGAGCGGCAGAAATGCTCGGCATCCGTGATACACCCCATGCCAACAGACGTCGAAAGTTTTTTCCCACGCCATTCGGTCCTCATCGATGACGAAACTTCCGCCGCCTCCGATGCCAGCGTTGTTGAACACTAAATCGACATGCTCAACTCCGTGTCGGGCTTGAACTTGGCTACGAAACGCCAACATGTCAGCTTCGTCTGCTACATCGCAAACATGTGAGGTCACCCGCACGTCGTCGGTCGTTTCCGAAAGAGCGAGCCGCTCGGTTTCCATCATGTTGTCAGGGCTGACGTCACACATTGCGACATGGCATCTAGCTGCCGCGAGTTGTCGCACTAACTCGCGACCCATTCCAGTGCCGCCTCCGGTAACTATGGCCATTTTCCCCTCGAAATTACGCATGGCACCTCCTGTCGAAATTCAATGGTTTCAGTTACTTGGTGGGTTTGTCATCTGGAACCACAAAATGCGCGAATTGAAAAACTAGGAAAGATTCAGTTTCTTTGTAACGCGAGGGAGAATTGATGTTGCACAATGTGACCATGAACGGTATGTGGCCTCGAGGAATTTCCTTCACGGCGCTGTGTCTCATTGCGCTGAGTTGCTCTGGTGATGACGTCTCAACTTCTCCACAAGCAGCGCCAACCGAATCAAGTGCGGCCCCCATCGGAGTTCCAAATTCCACGGTAGCGCCGATGACCACTGTCGCTCCTGTAACTCCGTCGACTACCACCGCAGCAAGTGGCGTTTCCTTGTTGGTCGTTTCAGGTGACCCGACGTTGAGCTTGGATCACACGAGTAACGCCCCCTCATCAGACGCTTTTGCTCCTTCAGTGATGCCCGATACTCCGATGGGTCGAGTTGGTCACAACCGATACGTGTTCGTCCGCAGCGGCGATCAGATTATTCCAGCGTTGATCGAGGGCCCCAAAGGCAGCCAGACGCGCTGTCAGCAAGTTGAATTGCCCTGTTCCTTTCGTGATTTCAAAGAGTTGTTGGGCTCTGGGGCAGAGATCCCTGCGGCGCTCAACATGAATCGATCCGAGCTGGAGAAGCTGGTGGCGGAGTTAGGTGAGGTCGCAGGAGCATTGGAGCGATATAGCGACGTGAACGATGCGTGCGCTGCGGGTTATCTACCAGATGGAACTCAAACGCCGAATATGGGGTCCCACTTCACCAACTTTCCCTTGATCATTGATGGGAAATTTGATCCCGGGGTACCGGAAATTCTGTTGTACGTATCAGCAGATGATGCCGCTCCCCCATTTGGCGCACTTGGCCGCTGTAAGGACGGTGCGTGGAAGGGTGGCGCGGTAGAGATCGCGGGTGCAGCGTTCTATATGCCGTTCGCTTTTACTGGTGACGACCATTTTGAGGGGTTCAGTGGACCACTTGACAATTGGCATATTCACTACAACTTGTGTCGCCTTGCGGGACAGGACGTCACGGTGCTGCCTTCGGTGTGTTCTGGGAAGGACGATGGCCCCTTGGACCGTCCGCAAGGTGATGCGAGCGAGGGATGGATGATCCACGCTTGGGCCGATGGGGAACACGACAACCAACTTGGGGCTTTTTCCATGTACAACCCTTCCATTTGGCCGTTGTCGGATCCCAAGTCCGCTGCGACGGGATTTATAGGTTCAAGAACGGCCGGTGCCACCAACCTGATCACCGACTTTGACTACCAGGTAGCGGAGGCGGCCGTACCCGGAAAGATTTCTTTCTTTAACGCCGACCCTGAGGCTCATAGCGTTACTGCTGGCACTCCTGAGAATCCGACTGGCGAGTTCGACAGCGGTGTTGTTGGTGGTGGTACAGCAGCAACTATCGAGATCTCTCAGCCTGGGACGTACGAATTTTTCTGTTCACTCCATCCGGGCATGAGAGGCACAATCACTGTTGGCGGCGGTTGATCGATATCTCACTAGTTGACATTCAATTGGTTATCTGAGAGCAAAAAACTTGAAGATGATTTTATGCAAACCGTCTCCGGTGCTGCCCGGGATGTGGTGACCTTCTGAGTCGATTCCCTAGTCGCGGAACCGTGTGCCGTACGGTGCAGGTAAACAAGGTTCGCCCGGTCGGGGCACAACCGGTTGGCGTTGTTCTTAGGGGCTCTGGTCGGTTATAGAAGCGAGAAGAAGATAATGAGCATTCCGACCCAACTTGCAGCGAAGGCGAGGGTGCGGATGTAGGAGATACCCAGAATGTGTACGACCGCGTGTACCAGACGGGCCCAGAAGAAGATGCCTGCTCCCGTGGCTGCGTTGACGTCTGTTAGGTGGGCGATAATCACCAGAGCTGCGAAGGCTGGCAGATTCTCGACCAAGTTGAGATGTGCTCGCTGGGCTCGTTGGGCCCATGCGGCAGGGGCCGGCGGGTTTTCCGGATAGGTCAGAACGTTCCCGAGACCTTGACTTTGGATGCGTTCGAGAACATATGGGAGCCAGAGCACGATGCAGAGAAAAGCGCTCCAGGCGAGGTAGCTGAGTTCGGTGTCCACTTGACCCTCCACCGATATTAGGTACGGCCCAACCTAGACCTCGGTTAGTTCCTTTTCGTTGACGAGGAGTGAATTTCATTCAAGTTCGACCGTCGGGCATGTTCGCCGGCCACCAGTCGGGTTGTGCACTCGAGCCCGTGCGGTCAGCGGCGTACCGAGGTCGTCTGATGTGAGAAACGTTTCTATAGCTGTGGCAATCGGGTGCGCAACAAGTTGAACGTAGTTCTCTGTCGCAAGGAATTCGCCTTCCGAAGGGCTGGCGAGATAAGCAATTTCGAGAAGAGCATTGGTGGTCTGTGGTTTGCGAACGAGACTGTATGCGTCATCTCCAGCTGAGTTGACCACTCGAAGGGCTCCTGCGTCCCAGCGAGAAGTCCATTGAATACCTTCGATAGCGTCAAGTACTTCAAACACCTCTTGGTGTAGCAATCCAGCTAGACGAGCCGATCCATCATCTCCCGTCTGGGCGAATACTTCGGTGCCCGGCTTGTTTGATTTTGCTGCGGTCGGCGCGTTGTGATGTATCGAAACGAAGGCTTCGGCGTTTATGGCATCTCCCAGGAAGACCCTCTCATCCAACGACATGTAATAGTCGCCAGAGCGGGTCAACATGGCAGGGATTTCTCTTTGTTCAAGTAGCCCAGCGACCGCAAGCGCGACTTGGAGGTTGAGTTGACTCTCGGTAAGGCCAGTAGGGCCTCGCGCTCCCGGGTCTTTTCCTCCATGTCCAGGATCGAGAACGACTCTGATGTCGCGCACGGGTGTGGCTGTGGAGATCGTTTTCACATCACCGCAGGGGTCAATTATTAGCCATCCGTCGTCATTTATTTCAGAGACACGGACAACGATGCCGTTGTTCGTGATGGCGACGGTTGGAGCGAGCATCGTGGTGGTGGTCGGCGTTGGCGACGATGTTGTGGTCGTTGTTTTTGGCGCGGTTAACGTGGGTGGCGGTGGAGTGGAACCGGCCACTGCCTCAAGCGTTGTTGTACTCGCGATGGAAACCGCTGGTTGCGTGGTGTTCACAGCCGATTGTTGGGTGGTGTTGGTAGGTGTCGCCTCGTCAGCCTGCTTTGACTCGGACGGTGCGCAGGCCATCAGTAGTGCTGTAGCTACGCCGCTAAGGACCACGGAACGAGTTTTTTGAAGGCGGGAATGCACGCCGCTGCAACCTATCTGTGTTGATTGAATTTGATTACTCAATCGGATCGATTTCATCTGCAAGGTCAGCGACCATTTGTGGAAAATTTGGTGACGCGGCTCTGCCCACAAGATGTCGTGCGAGTTCTTTGATCGGTCTACCCCATGAGACAATCAGAAATGGTGTGTTGGCGTCGCGGTATTGGTCGATAATCGCGGCGCTGTTTGCAAGGTCACCTTCAAGATCTGCTTCTGGCATGTCCTCGGGGGCGAACACCGGCACCGAAGTCTGCGCGGGTGGGGGTGAAAGAATCACTCCATGTGATGAAAGCCCGCTGAGTAGAGCCACCACAGAGAGTTTCGTGGTTGTCGCACCACGAAATATTAGCGCTGCGCGCCGTCGCGAGATCTGATCGAGCACAGCAACTTCTTCAGCCAAAGTTGTCGGATGCGCAGCATCGCCGTCCACATCGACGATGATGCTGATATTACTCGTGACCGCTGCGATGGCAGCGGCTTCGACGCATTCGGCGCCAGGCGGTCCGGTGACAACTGTCCCCCAGATGCCGTGCTGATCTGCCTCGCTAGCTAGACGGCGGCGGTCATGGTGGCTGCTAACTTTTCGAAGATCTAGAACGAGTCTCACCGTTGCACTCCGAGTTCTTGGACGAGTGGCGAAAGCTCTCGCCCGATGCGCTCAATGACTTCGACTAGCGCTGTGCGAGGGGGCTGGTCGTATCCGACGCGACAGACCACTAGGTCGACGTCGTAACCACCGAGTTCTTCCGCGATCTGTTCCGCGGACCCGACTGTGGCCGAACGCTCAACTTCGTCCATTGACGCTTCGATCTGGCTCACGAAGTCGACCCCTGTTTTGTCTACACCCCAACCAAGACCTGCATAAACCAAGTAGCTGGAACGCACCCATTCAAGGGCTTTACGCCGTTCGGTTTCCGTATCGACGATCCACAGGTTGCGAAGAAGTCCTATGGGAGGTGGTGTCCCGCCCGGCGGTCCTGATGTTTCCCATTCTGTGCGGTGAGCTGCGATGAGGCGATTCACGACATCTCGTGAAAACGCGCCCGAGATAAACAACCCAAGGCCGCGCCGTCCGGCCCGCCGCGCCGCCTTTTCGCTGCTGACTCCCACCCATGTCGGGGTGCTCACTGTCGCCTGGAGCGCGTCGAGACCAGAGTTCATCAGTTGGCGGCGGTTGCTGATGAGTTCATCTTTGATCGTAAATTCGATGGGCCGGTAGCCCATACCGACCCCCAGCTGGAATCGGCCTTGTGATTGCGCATCGAGAAGATTGACGGCGTTCGCCACCCGGTTCGGTTCGTGAAGTGGCAGTAGCAGGACTCCGGTGCCGACTTCTAAATGTTCGGTGGCTGCAAGCGCTGCAGATGCTGCAGGCAGCAACGCCGGGCAATACCCGTCGTAATAGGCGTGATGTTCTGACAACCAAAGACTATGAATACCGTTGTTCTCAGCTAAGCGGGCGTCATCGACGAGTTCTTGGTAAGCCTGTGCAAACGACCGCGGGTTTGTGGCAGTCGATTGCAGACACCAAAGCCCGATTCCCATGTCCATGCCACAGTGTGGCTCGCGAGGCGAGGTTCGCGCGGCGCAAAACATGGGCTACGGCATTTAGCAGTTATCGAACCTCTCTCGCGCTCGCTCGCGTTGTTCAGGTTCCACGGCAACAGCGATTTCATTAGCTGCAAACAGAAGACAGGTTTTAGATGCGCCTTGTTTGATTTTTGTGTCGATCTCAACGGCCAGCGGCGTGCACAGATCTTGTTTTTCGTAACCAGCCTCTCTTCTGCAGGCTCGTAAAAAGTTTATTTTGTGTGACTCATTCCATTGCGCGGCGTTACTACACGCTGATCCGATCAACAGAGCTGACAAGACAAGCAGGGCCTGCCAACGCTTTTGCCAATTCACCGCACCACGACGGTCTGTTTGGTTGCTGCCGCTTAGCGTCGTCGGCGAAGACGGACTTTCCACGGGCTAGAGGTGTTCGCCGAGAAATGCAAGATCCACCTCAATCACTTTGCGGAATAGGTCAGAGTCCTCATAAAGCAACCCAAAATGCCCTCCATCAATATTTTCCCAAACTTTCGCCGCGGCGATACTGTCGAAGCATTCTCGGGCAACTGCCGGCGACGCCGGTGCAACTTCGTCATCGGATGCAACAACGAACAACGTTGGGACGGTGAGTTGGGCGGCGACTACGGGCACTGAAAGTTCGGGCGCTTTTCGGACGACAATGTTGACGTCGTTCGACCAGAGTGAGCCCGGACGCTGGCCGTAGGTTTCCGCGTAGTCGCGAGCCCCATCAAAGTTAAGTAGAACGGGAGCTTCTGAGGTAGGCAGATCGGCGAAACGCACCGCAATCTTCGCTGCCGGTTCCTCGGTCAAATCGCCTTCCGCCCAGTAGTTCTTCATTTCGGCGAAGTCACTAGAGTGAGCGGCAGGCTCAGCGTATTTTTCTCCACAGCCTGGAGTGTGAGCGATGATCGCTGCGACTCTTGAGTCGAATGCTGCAACATACTGAACGGTCGCTCCACCCATGCTTTCACCCCAAACGACGACTCGGTCGGTTGCGACTCCGTCAAGGTTCAATGTGTGAGTGATGGCGTCGCTGTACCCGCGAATTTGGCACCACAGGTCGACATCAAATCGCGGTTCACCATCACTGGTGCCGAAGTTTCGATGGTCGTAAGCAAAAACGTGATGACCGGCGGCAGAGAGACGTTCGGCGAAGGCATTAATAGACATGTGTGCAGTCGCCGAGAAGCCATGGGCCATGATGACGAGAGGAGCTTCAGGAGATGCGGATTTGTGGAATCTTCCCCGCAGGGTCGCGCCTTCAGATTCGAATTCGATGAGCTCGTATTCCGCGGTCATGATTGTGCCTCGTTGGTCGTGGGTCTGATTATCTCGCGTCCTACAGCGCTCTCGCTACATAACTCAAATGCGTCTGAGTCACCGGTGAGGAATAGCCATCGAACGCATCGGCTCGCTCTGGGGATTCGTTATATGTGGCTAACGCTGACTCGAACGCGTCGATGTCGCCGGGATAGCTGACAGCCCAAATGAATTCACTGTTGTCCGTGTCCGCGTATGCGAATTCGATTTTGAATCCGTATTTGTCGCGAACTGCCGCAATGGTAGGAAACCAGTCAACCAGGCGTTCTAATTCGCCTGCTTCAACCTCGTAGCGTCGCAATTGGATAGTCATAGTTATCTCCGATCCCAGAGTGAGCATCATTTCACACAACGACATCACAGCATCCGATGACCGCCTGAGGGTAGGTTCCTTTCATGTCATCTGATTCTGGCTCTCACGTTTTGGGTCTTCGGTCTGCGCGCGAATTGTTGGCCATGCTCGCTGAGCGTGAGATCTCAAGCGTCGAACTACTTGAACACTTTCTAGAGCGAAACGAAGCCCTACATCCCCAAATCAACGCCATTGTGACACTTGATATTGAACGAGCCGTGGCCTCAGCGAACGCGTCCGATCAGCGCCGCCTCGATGGCAAAGCAGTCGGTGAACTTGACGGTTTGCCGATGACCATTAAGGACGCAATAGCAGTCGCGGGAGTTCGTTCGACGGGAGGGGCCATTGAGCTAGAGCATCACGTACCTGAACGTGACGCTGAGGTGGTAACCAAGGTCAGGGACGCTGGTGCAGTGATTTTTGGGAAAACGAATCTCCCCCGTTGGTCCGGCGACGTGCAGGCCTTCAACGAGATTTTCGGTACCACCAACAACCCTTGGAACTTGGACTGCGGTCCCGGGGGTTCGTCCGGTGGCGCGTCAGCGGCGATCGCGTCGGGGCTGACTGCATTGGATATTGGAACCGATATCGGCGGGTCGGTTCGCCTACCTGCCCATTTTGCGGGGGTATGCGGCCATAAACCCAGCTTTGGAGTGGTGTCACAGATCGGTTACATCGATCATGTTTCTTATGGTCTTAGCGAAGCTGACGTCAACGTTTTCGGTCCGCTCGCTCGCACTGTCGGCGATCTGGAGCTGTTGTTCGACGTCATTCGCG
>ERZ651768.1984-NODE-1984-length-14623-cov-13.428846_pt1 | contig 14623 bp, 8 predicted proteins | sample MGYA00514754_ERZ651768 | MGnify/ENA metagenome assembly ERZ651768 | reverse complement strand
GTGGTGTGGTCTTGAACCGCAACAGACCCCGATCACATCAGGATCTTTGTTTAAAATGGATGCCATACCCTCACTGAAATTAGATTCATCTATGGTTTCAAAATAATCATTTTCGTAATCTGTAGTCCCCATGTTTGGATAAGCGCCCCACTTACCCTTCCACGTGGAATTAAACTGATCAATACTGCTTAAGGTTGTTTCCAGTTGGTTACAATTGGTCAATAAACAATCCACTTTAAATTCATGAATCATAGATAATAAATCCTGGATGGGGGTACCATCCAGAATACGACCGCTGTCTTTCATAATCAGGCTTAACCAGAGCGGTATAGGCAAATATTGTGTCATATCCATGGCAAGTGTGACCTCGTGAATATTCCCCATTGTTTCAAACAGGATAAGATCCACACCTCCATCCCTCATCCATTCCAGGGTTTCGCCGTACGTATCTTCAGTCACTGTTTTCCCGGGAAATTTTTCTGGTGAGTAGCAGTCTTCTACCGCTGTGATGGATCCTGCGATTTTCACAGTCTTATTCGATGCGTTTTGGGCACACTCAACTGCTTTTAATAAACTATCTCTAGCCCGCTCCTTTGCTTTTATTGGTGTGTAACCTGCTCGCCGATAGGTCCATGTTGTAGTCCGAAAGGTATTGGTTGTAATGATATCCGCACCGGCTGAGATATAATCCGAATGAATGGTTTCTACAACTTCTGGATGGTCCAGGTTAGCATCTGCTGACCAGATTGGCAGTGGGATATCAATGCCGCGGTTTTTTAGTTCGGTTCCCATGGCCCCATCAAGAATCAGAGGCCTTCTCATGATGATTTGTTCAAGGCAGACATCAGGTAATACAGTCCAATACTCAACGTGATAATTCCAATTCCAATGAATGATTCAAACGTGGTTTCACGGATAGAATAAGCAAGGATCCACACATTTACGATCAGGAATACCAGCGGGGTTATTGGGTATCCCCAAACCCTGTATGGCCGATCAAGATTGGGTTCCTTCCTTCTCAGGACGAACAGTGAAATGACGGTCAATGTTGTGGTAATAATCAGGGAAATGCCTGCGTACATCAACACTTGCTCAAAGGAGGATGTGAGGATGAACAGGAATGATAAGCCCAGTTGAACGCAAAATGCATTCAGAGGAATATCATCGGTATTTCTGTTTTTTAGAAATTTTAAAAATGAGTGGTCTTCGCCCATGATTTGCATGATCCTGGGGCCGATGTAAACATAACTGCTGACCGTGGATAAAAGAAGGATCGATATTCCCAAACCAATGACCTTCGCCCCAATTTCACCAAATATTTGAACACCGGAAATATATCCAATATCGACCCTCCCCGCCATGGCAGCCATGGGTGCCGTATAGAGGAAAATATAATTAAGCAATATGTAAAGAATCATAACAAACCCAGTGGCTATCACCATGGATCTTGAAATATTAATTTTTGGATCCTGGATTTCACCGGCAATATACACAGCTGAATTCCAACCGGTGTAGGCATAAGAAACCCAAACCAGGCTCACAGCGAATCCAGAACCCAGCATGAGTGCACCATCGCCGGGTTTAGGCAAGATCGAAATGGACTGGGGAACATCACTAAAAAATCCGAATGCAATAAACACAAGGATCAGCCCAATTTTGACTGCTGTGGAACTATCCTGGAAAAAAGTGCCCCATTTGACACTTTTCATATGGAGCCCATGGAACCCTGCCAGAACTAGGGATGCCACAATTGTTTGGTTTAACCCGGGGAATACTGCTGACAAATAACTTCCTAAGGCCATGGCAGCCAAAACCGCAGGAGCCGTGAACCCAACTGTAGCTGAAACGATCCCGGCTCCAAAGCCAACAGATGGATGAATAATCCGGCTCAATAAATGGTATTCGCCGCCGGATCGTGGAAGTGCTGCACCCAGTTCACTGTAGGTTAAAGCACCGCAAAGTGCAACAATTCCGCCAATAACCCAGAGCATGATTAAAGGGAAAACCGATTGTATATCGAGTAACTGGAAGCCCAGGCTGGTAAAAACACCTGTTCCGATCATGGATGCCACAACAAACGATGCAGCGGTCCAGACTGAAATATGGCGGGCTGGTGAAATCGGCGTCAAGGATCAGGAACGGTAAATATTAAACGCAAGAAGGAGCCAACCCGCGATAAAACACGCACCACCAATGGGTGTAACGGCTCCGAGCCATCTCATATTCGTCAGAACCAAAAGATATAAACTTCCGGAAAAGATCACAATGCCAGCTGTTAGAAGATAGGCAGGAATGTGAATAAGATCGTGATTTAAGTGGAATCCTATTGCACCGATCAGAAGCAGCCCGATAGCATGGGCCATGTGATAGCGAACACCAGTCTTAAAAATTTCAAGGTCTTCAGGAGAAACCCTGGATTTCAATCCATGGGCGCCGAATGCGCCCAAAAGAACGGCTAAACCAGCCAGGAAAGCCCCAACAATCAGCCAGGTTTTCATGGCTTATTCTGAACGCTGGATGACGGTCCGCATTGGATAAGGAATCTCGATTCCTTCCTGGTTGAACCGTTTATGGAGTCTTTTTATAAATTCGTGTATAATTGGATTCTGATCGCCATATTTATTTCCGCGGAAATAAACCGCAAGATCTATACTGGATTCACCAAATCCACGAAATTTAAAGGAGGGCTCTGCGTCTTTATTCACTTCTTCCATGGTGGAATGGAGTTCAGTCGCCACTTCCATAACAACCTTTCCCACCTGATCCAGGTCTGAGTTATATCCAACACCTACGGGAATCTTTACAGAAAAACTGGGGTCACCGCTGTCATAATTCTTTATGATGGCTGAAGACAGTTTGGTGTTTGGAATGTGAATGATATTGTTGGACCGCTCCAGCATCTTGGTATTACGCCAGCTGATATTCTGGATATACCCCATTTCCCCGGAGTCGAGACTGACAAAATCTCCGGGCTGAACTTTCTTGCTCAGCAGAATATGCAGGCCGGCAAATACATCGGATAAGGTATCTTTTAAAGCAAGTGAAACAGCCAGGCCTCCCACACCCAGCGCCGTAAGCATGGGTGTAATGGATACATCCAAGGAATCTAAAATAATGAGCAGCCCAATAGCGTACACCGTGATCCACACAATATTGGTGAATATGGTTGTAGACGGAAAGCCGCTGCCCTGCTGTTTGGACCAGATGTCAAAGAGTCCAACCACCAGTTTTGCTGAAGCATGGGTAATAGATGCAATCAGTATAATTTTCAGAATCTTTGAAATATACAGACCGTAATGCTCATCGATTGGAACATCGCGAAACGCAAGCGACAGGGCTAATAGAAAAAACCAAAGGACAATCTGTGACTCCACGGCAGCGAGGATTACGTTATCCCCTTCCCACTTGGATCGTTCTGCAGCTTTTATTAGTCTGGAATGGACAACCCGTTTAAAAATCATACCCGCCAGTGTGCCTCCAGCAACAATAGCTAACGGCACCAGCCACTGATCGGTAAAGGATGTACTATTTAAGAATTGGGTGACGGCATCCATGTTAATCAAACTTCACGGATACCAGTTTTGAGATTCCCTTTTTCTCCTGGGTTACGCCATACATGTAATCTGCGATTTCCATGGTGAGTTTATTGTGGGTCACTATAATAAACTGGGTTTCGTCACAAAATTTCCCCAGCACACGGGTAAATTTGTGGATATTAACATCATCCAGCGGCGCATCTACCTCATCCAGGATACAATAGGGGCTGGGTTTGACCTGGTAAATGGCAAAAAGAAGTGAGATGGCGGTGAGGGCTTTTTCCCCGCTGGACAAGAGACGGAGCGATGTATTCCGTTTGCCCGGCGGCTGTGCTTCAATGCCTATATCTGCCTCCAGAGGGTCCGGGTCACCCACCAGTTTCAGTGTGGCATTCCCACCTTCAAAGAATAATTGGAATAATGTTTCAAAATTGGATTTGATCAGGTCGAACGTTTCTTGAAACCGTTTCCGCGCAACCTTATCGATCTTGCGGATCGTCTCACGGAGATTCTCCTCTGCTTCGAACAGATCATCCCGCTGGACCGATAACGTCTCAAGGCGCTCATTCTCTTCGTTATATTCATCCTGGACTGCCATATTGACCGGTCCAATATTTTCTAAACTTCGCTGAATCTTGGCAATTTCAATTTCGAGCTGCTCTTCGGAGTCATCCACAATCAAATCCCCAGGAACACTCTGATTATACCTGTCTCGGATCCGCTCTTCCACCAGGCGGATTCTTTGATCTGTTTCCGACGCTTCTAATTCTGCATTCTTCAAGTCCTCCAGGAGTTGTTCCCGGTCTCTTTGCTCCGCAGCAATTCTGGCCTGGATCTCTTCAATACTCTGGTAGGTCTCCCTGTACACTGATTGTTTCAGGTCTAAAATGGAACGCTGTTTCTGGATCTCAGCATTCAGGGTGTCCAGTTCTTTTTCACCTTTGGTGATCTCAACATCCAGGTCTTTCTTTTTTAATTGCAGTTCATCGATCTCCTGTTTGATTGATTCCTGCCTGTCCTTTAACTCAGCCCGGGTTTCTTCTCCCGATGATCTCTTGAACTTGAGCTGATCCCTGCGGGATTCAAGCTCAATCAGTTTAATTCTCGAGTCCTGAAGGGTGTGCTGAAACTCATCTCGTGTCTTTCTGGCTGAAAGCATAGCTTCATTCGCCTGATCAACTTTTTCCTGGAAGGAATCCAGCTTTTTCTGGGCCTTATCCATGGCGGGCTGAAGTGATTTCAGCGCCAAATGGGATTGTTTTAAATCAGTTTTCGTGTCCTTCAGTTCCTGCTTTGCTGCCTGGATCGATTCTTTGATCTGGGTATGGATAAGCTGGTCACGGATTAAGTCTGCTGCCAGCTGGGATGATACCTGGTGGTGCTTTTCAATCCTGCGGAGCTGCTCTTTCAGAAGAGCCTGGCTGGAATGAATGGTATCCATAAGTGTTTTCGATCGTTCTGTCAGTTCTATTTCCTGACGCAGAAGTTCTTCCAGCTCAATTGAAATCCTGTCCAGCTTTTTCTGCCGGCCAATCAGGTTCCCGTGTTCAGATGCCTGCCTGTTCTTCAGGATCATATCCCTGCCCGAATAGGCTCCGGTTCGGTCCACGAGACCCCAGCCCCGGAGATCTTTGGATTTAAGAGCAGGGCCCAGCTCTTCAACGATCAACAGGGATCCTAAAAGGTGATCCGCCAATGGCCTGAGCTGACTGCTTGTTTTGACCAGGTCAGATGCCCTGGACTGTACCAAGCCGGATCTTGGAAGATTCTTCAGGTCTGTTTTCAAATCAGCCGCCTCTTTCAGCGGTATGATCGTAAGATCACCCGCCTGGTTTTGTTTGGCTTTTTCCAGAGTTGAAACGGCGGACGCCCTGTCCTTTGCGATCAGGCAGTGGGACAGGTCTCCCAGCCCTGACTCCAATGCATCCCGATACTCTTCATCCACCTGGAACATATCGGCCACGGTTCCCAGCACACCGGGAAATAATTTGGGATTCTCCAATACAAACCGGGTCCCTTCCGGGAATCCTTCCCTGGATTCAACTAATTCAGCGTAAAATTCCCGCTGGCCCTTAAGCGACTTGGCCAAAGCCGATACAGAATGCTTTTCTTCAGAGACGGACTCACGATCATCTTTTAAAGCATTGAGTTTTAATTCCGATTCTTCCAGCTCTTTTTTAGCATTTGACAGATCCCTGTCTGCCTTCATCTTTTCCTCCGTTAATTCTTTCTGGCTGGCTGAATGGTTTTTTTCATCTGCTGTCCGATCAATAATGTGCTGCTTTAATGTTTCAACGGCACCTTCCTTTTCCGCTATGACAGCCTGTGTACGGTCGAACAGGGAACGGTCGTCTGCCAGTTTACGCTGCAGTTCCCACCGTTCATTCTGGGCATCATCCAGTGCCTGTACCGTTTTTTGATAGGACTCTTCTATTTGTCCAAATTCATTTTTCTCAGTTTTATAGGCTTCCAGCAGGTCATCAATGGCCGGTTCCAGTTCAGTCATCTCCTTGTCAAAATCAAGACTCAACTGTTTTAAACTTTCTATTTTTTGGAAATTGGTGCTTTTTTCCCGTTCCAGGCGATCGATGGTCAATAATGCACCCCGGCCCTGCTCTGAACAGACCAGGATCCTATTGCGCATTGATTCACGTTTTTCATTCATCTCAGTCATGATAGACTGCAGGTCGTTCAACTTGGTTTCCTGGGTCTTGTACAGGGTGCGCAGCTGGTTTAATTCTTTCTCATGAGCAGATGATTCCGATGTTTGCGATTCCCGTAAATGACGGTATTCATCAATCCGGGCCTGGAGCGGGGCCGCTAGGGACCGGTAATGATGAATCTGTAAAAATGCCAGTTTAATATCTTTTGCTTCAAGGGTTTCAGTGAGATCCGCATGCCGTTTGAATCTCTTGAGCTGTAGGCCAAGATGGTGCACCTTCTGCTCTACTTCTGCAATAATATCCTGGATACGTTCCAGGTCTACCCGTGTGATCTCAAATTTTCTTATGGTAGATTTACGCTGGGTACGGTATTTATGAATGCCAGCAGCTTCTTCGAACATTTTCCGCCGGTCATCTGCCATTTCTGAAAGGATCTGTTCAATCATTTTCAATTCAATGACAGAATAGGCATCAGCACCCATCCCCGTATCCATAAAAAGATCCATAATATCTTTCAGGCGGCACTGGGTTTTATTCAGGTAATATTCTGATTCACCGCTGCGGTATACCCGCCGGGCGATTTCGATATCATTGTATTCGATGGGGAGTTTACCGGCATTATTGTGAACGGTCATGGACACTTCGCAGACGCCCAGGGGCTTGGCGCCTTCAGCACCGTTAAATATAACATCTTCCATTTTCCTGCTGCGCAGAACACGATACTTCTGTTCCCCCAGGACCCATCGAATTGCATCAACAATATTGGTTTTTCCGCACCCGTTTGGCCCCACGACCGTGGTGATGCCCTGGCCAAGTTTCATGACTTCCTTATTGGCAAAGGATTTAAAGCCATGCATTTTTAATTCTGATATATACACAAAAACTGGTTTGGATGTGGAGTATAAATTTACGTGAAATCCGTCTGGAATTCCACCGCTGGATTGTACATTATTGTATCAAAAACACAATTCCCAGCAAAAAAGTTCGAATTAAAAAAATTAAAACAGCTTGGGAATAAGCATACCGCTCCGCTTTTTATATTCTGCCCATTCTGGATAACGGGCCATGGAAGCTTCTTTCTGAAGAATGTTAACCAGGAAAACTCCGATCCATACCCAAGCCAAAATGGCCCAGGGAATCCAATGCTGTACAATCAGTGCATACGATGCATAAAGCATGACCTCTCCCAGATAATTTGGATGGCGGATATATTTGAAGAGACCTTCGCGAATAAGTCCCCGGTGATATTTCAGGGTGAAATATTTCTGGCAGTCGGCAGTCATCATGATCACCACGCCTAATGTATGTAAGGATATAGCAGCAGTTAAAACCGTTAAACTGGCCATTTTCTGATCAGGCCCCAGGATGCCTGAAATTAGCAGAAAGGGGAAAACCCAGTACAGTCCCAGCACTAACATAAACGCCATTAGCCCGCCGCCAAGGGTAACCTTCTTTTCCCATCTTCGATCAGGAAATGCAAAATGCTTAAGCATCCAGCAAAAACCATACATCCCGTGCAAGGCTAAATACACGTTTGCAGCTAAAGAAAAGTTTTGATAATAATACATTAAGAATAGTATATAGAAAAATGTGCCCGTCTTTTGGAAATTTATTACCCAGGCTAACTTCAGTATTTGGGGGCCGCCCAGAAAACGCTCTGTGATAAATGCGGTAAAACGGGCCCAGTGGGACCATAAGGGTACATGTGTTTGTTGATCACTCATACTACCATCCTTTTTTTGAATTACAACCGTACTAATTTATGAAATGGATTTAATCTGACGCGGGTCTTGATTGAAATAACTATGCTTTCTTTTGTAATTAAATAGATCAGGAATGATGTTCCATTTTCTATATATCTCCCATAATAAAATATCCTAAATAACCCACCAATTCGTATAGGCATCCCATTGTGGATTTCAGCCCTTTAGGGCTTGGCACATAATTTTTCAATTTTGTCAGTGTCACCAGGATCGAGGGTGTTCGTAAAACAGAATAAAGATCAGGGGATAACCCCTGGTTCCTAAACAGTGCAGCAGCCCGCCGCATATGAGATTCACTTGTAACCAGCAGTATGTCCTGGATTGAATTCTTTTCTGCAAAAGATTTCAATTGCATGGCTTCATCAAGCGTCCTTTCTACTCCCTGTCCATAGATGATGAATTTTTCTTCCGGAACACCGTGCTGAAGTGCAAATTTCTTTACCAACTCACTGGTGTTAAAAGACTCATAACGGTCCTGGATAAAAATCCGGGGGATCCATTTGCCGTACAGGAAAAGTTTTGCTTGTCCCGATTTAACAAATTCAATGCCGGCATAAATTCTCTCCGCGTGGCGGGTGAAACGGAAGTACTGTTCAGGTTCAAACAATAATTTTCTGTATACCCTTTCATCAATGTACCAGTTATAATCAACCCCTCCAGTGAGAACCACAACCCCATCATACACTTTTTCTGGTTTGAACGTATTTTCTGTCTTCCAGCCACTCCAGAATAGTGCCCCGGTAATGGGAATGCTGACCAGGTAGAGATATAATGTGATAGCGATAACCAGTTTCCTTTGTCCCTTCAGTTTGATCATGAGCCATAAAAGTCCAGCAAATAGAACCAGCAGGGGATTAATCAAAAACTTTGCTATTAACTGTATATCAATACCTATCTCCTTAAATCCAACAAACCATCTTTATTTCCTTGAATCATTCCCCGTAATAAGATAGATGTTTTTTATTCTAATGAGAATCCTCTGCTCTTTATTTTGTCTTTTATAGCACCCTCATCAAGCCCGCTTCCTATAACTAAAACTAAGCCTTTTAATAGATCAACAGATGCACTCTCCACACCGCCGCAGCTGTAAACTGCGCTCTCAACGCTCTCCTTGCAGTGGCTGCACGTCATACCATCAACCTTGATTGAAAGACGGTCCTGTGATCCATCAATAACATCCTTACTCTCATCAGGCTTTGGCATCTCCCCTTTAAGCTTGTAGAAATAGGCGTTAAGTAAGATCAGAACAAATAAAATCGTTAAGAAAAGTGACATATAGCTATCATCTGCGTGAACATGTGCATTGCTTGACATAGCAGGTAGACCGATGGTTATAAAAGAATCAAGAATAAAACCGAATACAATCGCTGTAGATGAAATCAGAAACAGGTAGTGAGCCATGGTTCTGCGTCCAAGTATATTTTTTACCACGGCAATTGAAGACGCATTGGTTGCAGGCCCTGCCATTAAAAACACAAAAACAGCTCCTGCTGTTACACCCTTGGCCATAAGAGCCACAGCAATCGGTATGGATGCTGTTGCACAGACGTAAATAGGCAGTGATACGGCAAGCATCATAAAAAGCATGATATACGAACTAGAAGAAAAATTTTCTGCAATAAAATCAGGGGGAATAAAAAGGGCTATCGCTGCCGCTACAATAAGCCCTTGAAACAGGGGAACTACTATATCAGATGGCAGAGTTAAAAAACCATACCTAAGTCCTGATTCCAGCCTCTCAATCAAGGGCTTTTTGGCATCCGATACATGGTCTGAATCAGGAAGATGGTGATGCACATCATCATCAAAACTGTTAATAACCAGACCGCTAAAAACCCCCGAAATAAAGGCAGCCAGGGGCCTGAACAATGCAAAAACAGGACCGAGCATTCCATACGTTAAGAAAATGCTGTCAACGCCTGTCTGAGGAGTAGAAACGAGAAATGATACGGTGGATCCTTTTGATGCACCTCCATCCCTGAGGGTAGCAGCAACAGGTATAACGCCGCAGGAACATAGAGGAACAGGTATCCCCAATACCGTGGACTTTAAAATAGATGAAAAACTCTTTGAGCCTATATGCTTCAGAATCAAACGGCTATCTACAAACATAGAGATAAGCCCGGCAACAAACATTCCCGTAAGAAGAAAAGGAGACATCTCCAGACAAAGAGACCACATCTCTGAAAGAAAAAGACCAAGATAATCAACCGCTAAATTCAACATGATACCATTTTAAGAAAGTTTTTATATAAATAAATACAAGATAATCTAAGGACTAAAAGATAAACTTGATCATAAAATACCACCCTTCGGGTTATGGGCCTTACGCACCTTCTTCTATTTTAAATTAGCTGGAGGACGAATGGGCATCGAATCATCCCACAAACAAAAAACCCCACGAGTGTGGGGCTCATTATTTACTTCAGTAGTACAATCCTATATTTCTATCATAAAACCAACATAAATAAAATTACTGAAATAGTAATCATAGATAAAATGAACACGTATGGAAGCGATTTGATAATAGCAAAATTTCGTAACATTTCAGCGGTATCATTAACCTTTGGGAAAGGAATTTCAGGCACGTCAACATTGAGAAATTCACATAAAGGACCCCAGCCCTCATTTACATGGTAGATTAATAGTCTATCAGAGGGGATTGTTTTTTTTACTCTCTCTATATGTTCATAGTAAACTAGCTTAGTAGACTCTCTATCAGAGAAATTATTCTTAAATAGCCCAACCCAAATTAGGTTAACCTGCATTTCTATGAACATTCGTATAGGATACACCACCCGTTTAAACCAGTCTGGTAGCATAGTGGGAACTTTATAGATTGTATTTGCTGTACTTTTGTACCATGTATCAAAATCTCTTAAGGTTAAAATAAATTTTGCTTCAGGGAATTTATTTATTAGTTCTTCATAAAATAGACTTACTGGGAAATCAACGGCAGAACTGAAGTCACTGAATAACCTATTCCAGTTTGGATGTTCTCCAAGAGAGATATCATACCATATTTTTATGTGAGATGGATGTGAAACTACCTCTCGCATATGATAACATGGTCCTATCCCCAATTTTTCCAGTGCAATTTTTAAAGACATTGTACCTGTACGACCAAATCCTGTACCAAACACTTTCATTTAATTTAATTTAAAAACTATCCTTTCCGAATCTATCCATCATCACATAAACAACAATCCACCCATCAGGTTATGAGTTTCACGCACCTTCTTCTATTTTAAGTTTGCTGGAAGGTGTATGGGCGTCGATTTATCCACAGAATAAATTTTGATACTAATTATTAAAATTCAATAACTACACCAGCAGTGGGAATTGTCTTATACTGGTAAGCTATTTTTATTGTTCCATTATCTAAATATATATTCTCCCATTCGTTATTTTTATTAAATAGATTTAGAAAATCATAAAAGATGACCATATTGATCTGGTCAAAGTAGTACCGTTGTTGAAGCATTAGATCAAATCGAAGATATGAACCATATCTTTTAGTATTCCAATCTCCTTCAGAGCTTGTATACCATTCACGTATATTATGATCATAAGTTTTAGGTGTATACGGTCTTCCTCCTAGATAACGAAACTTAAAACTGATCTCATATTCATCGCTTGGTGAAAATGGGAGCAAGCTAAATAAATAAGACCAATATGTTTTTTTATATTTTTGGTACCAATCATATTTTTTGTACTCGATCTTATACCCACCAATGACATTGATCACGTCCCCATAATCATAGTCCCAATTATAATATTTACCTTCATCACGGTCATCCCACATCTCAGAGATTGAATGAGACCAGGCAAGAGAACCATACCAGTTGTCAAAATATTTTTTTTGAATGAAAAGTTCTAGCCCCTTACTCCTGCCTTTACCAGCATTTATGATCTTTTTATAATTTATACTATCCCTGCCATCTGAGTCCTCTAATATTTCATTTATGACTATATCACCCATTGTTTTAGTATAAATCTCCAGCGTAATTCGTTTATCTCTTGCGGAAAAATATTCAATACCAATAGCGCTCTGATCCGCATAGTAACTGGTTAAGGAACTTTGACCCAATTTATTTGAATTTAGATCTCTATTATCAGGAAACTGAAAATACCGTCCACCAGAAAAATTAAGAGCGAGAATCTGGTTTACATGGAATGAGAGTCCGAGGCGTGGAGAAAAACTCGCTTTATTTGTGTAGCTAAGATGATCATACCTACCTCCAACCAACACATCTAATTTTTTAGTTGGTTGATAAGTAAGATGAATAAATCCCCCTGTTTTCCATAATTCGAGAAGATGATTAGTTATATTAGTATCCGGTATACCAATTGTGTCTAATGGTGTGGCGATCGTATTTTTATTATTAAAGTATATATTATCAAACTCAGCCCTACTGATAATTGATGGAATATCTCCGGGAAAAGAATAACCATATATATAGTTTGGCCTGATCTTGAACCATCTGTCATAGTCAAGTCTTAATAACTTTGTAGAAAAACCGGTATTTAGATTAAACCTCTTTGAAAGTGAATAATTGATCTCTCCTCGTAGAGTATTTTCGATCTCTATATCATTATTCCGAGCATAATCATTTTTATATGAATTATCATTATCGTTTAATTCCAGCTCATAAACATTGAGATCTAAGATAAGTGCACTGCTGGATATTGATACTATACCAAAACCCTTTTTAGAAAAAAGATCTTTATATGTGATACCTGATGTGATCTGTTTGGAACTATAATCAACATTCTCTGCACCTCGCATGGAGGGGTCATTCTCGTTTTCCAAATTAACCGCATCTATTCCTCCTAAATAATTATACATTAATTTTTTAGTGGGTGAAATGTTAAAGGTTAGTTTGCCCTGACTGGTCCAATACTCCGGTATGGCCTGCAGACCGGTCCCGCGCATCACAAAATCTAAAAATGAACGTTGCAGGGAAAGTAAATAGGATCCATCTTTCATCAGTGGCCCTTCAATATTTCCGCCAAACCCAGCCATATTCATACTAAGTTGACCAAGATGTCTTTCACGGTTACCATCTCTAAGTTTGACATCCATCACTGATGATAATTTTTCACCGTATCTTGCTGGAAAAGCACCCGCATAAAAATCGATTCGTTCAATAAAATCTGTTTCAACCATTGTGACAGGACCACCACCTTTACCCTGTTGTGGAAAGTGGTTAGGAAAGGGAATTTCTAAATAGTCCATCACAAATAGGTTTTCATTGTGCATCCCACCCCTTACAATAACTTCATTGCTCTGGTCATTCCCAGATATAACGGAAGGAAGAGCCTGCATCATTGCCATAATATCATATACCCCAACAGGATCAGATCGGATCTCTTCAATATCTATTGTTCTATTACTGGTGACAGCATCCTTTGTTTTTTCAAAATAATTACCCGTCACAACTATATCCTCACCTTCAAGCACTGTTGGGTGTAGATCAAAATTTGCAACGCTTGCCCTTTTAGGTACGATATGAACATTAGGGCGAATTATTGGTTTATAACCGATCATAGAAGCATTCACATCGTAACTCCCAACCGGAATATTTTTGATCATAAAATTCCCAAGAGAATCAGTCGCTGATCCCAGATCAGTTCCGCTTATAATAATATTAACGCCTATTAGAGGCTGGTGCGTATTAGTATCGCGAACTCTACCAGTCAATAGACCATCTGCTCCATTAAGGATAGAAGATAGCCCTATTACAATGATTATACCTGCTATCCAAATTTGTTTCATAGAATTCTTTAATTTTTCGCCGTTAAACCATAGTTATACTAATTATTATTTATCACTTCCTATGCTGCATTCTAACCCATCGGGTTATGAGCCTCACGCAGCTTCTTCTATTTTAAATTAGCCGGAAGACGAATTGGCATCGAATCATCCCACGAATGAAATCATGTTGTTGAAGAAATTGTCCATAATACATTGCTTAGAAATGTCATAATTTCTTATTAATAAATGAAACATATCGATCTTTATGAATTTCATAAAAAATAGAACTTTACTTTTTTTCTTATTGGCATCTGCTATGTTCCCGAGAGATATGAACTATTTAGACTTTGAGATCATTGTTAATAATGATCCATATCCAGCAAACATGTTCATACACACTATGGGCTCCCAACCAAGATACATGGCAATAATCGACTCACTAATTAATCCTTCTTGGTTTATCAACTCTGGACCTTTGGGGCTTGATTTCAAGGTTAACCAGAATAAACTATCTTATTTCAATAATTATAACAAGTCATGGATAATACTAAACGAATATATGAACGAAACAGATACACTAGAATGTGTTAATGGGTATCTTGCAGATTTCCATGATATACAGTTTTTGGCAAATGGTGGCTATTTATTACAAACCTATGACTCAATATATGTAGATATGAGTCAAATAGATCCCGGCGGAAATACTAATGCACTGATAATCATACTGATAATTCAAGAATTTGATTCCAATAAAAACCTGATTTTTGAGTGGAATGCATGGGAACACCTGAATATTGCTGACTACCATAATCTAAACCTAACCTCTAATAGAATTGTATGGATGCATGGTAATAGTATTCATATTGATCTGGACTCCAATATACTTGTATCAAATAGAAGGAG
>ERZ651768.1980-NODE-1980-length-14647-cov-16.303912_pt1 | contig 14647 bp, 13 predicted proteins | sample MGYA00514754_ERZ651768 | MGnify/ENA metagenome assembly ERZ651768 | reverse complement strand
TGATATTCAATCCTCAATTGACTCTTTAAACACTGTTTGGAGTGAGCTAGCAACAAAATTATATGATGAAACAAAAGGAACTCCTGATGATGATCAAAATGACGATGGAAAAAGCAAAGGAAGAAGTAAGTCCAAGGGAAAAGAGGAGGGTGAAATTGAAGATGCAGATTTTGAAGTAGTGGACTAAAATACATTAAAAGTCAAAATAAAAAGCGTCTACACAGACGCTTTTTTTGTTTTTGGAACAGGACGCATGTATATTCGTTAACTTAGTATATATACGAACTATAATGAAATTACTGAAAACACTTATATTGACCTTAGTAGTTCTGTTGAGCATAACAGTACTGGTTTTATTAACACCATCCTTATGGAAAGAGTTCATTGAATATCAAATAAATGACCAATTAACAGAAAGAGGTGATTGGGAAATATCTTTTAATAAAGTAAGCGGTCATTTACTAGCCAATGTTTCCATCCAATCCTTAAGATTAACCAATCTTAATAAATCAAGTATCTTTATTTCGAATGTTGATCTCCGTTTAAATATATTGGAATCATTGTTTGGATATCCAAGTTTCAAATACTTGAAACTAAAAGAAGTTACAACTACTCTTTTCCAATCAACAAAATCATCCGATTTAAGATCAGATCCCTTTGATTTGAAAGAAATCCTGGAACAACAGGTTACTGTTGATCGTCTTCAATTTGATGGTAGGATTACAATACCCGAGATTACAATACTTAAAGACTTCTTATTTCAATTTGATGGGCGTTTTGATCTAGATATGAATTCACTCGACCTTGATGTTAATGAATTATATTTTGCAATGGAAGAAACAGGATTTGATGTACGGTTGGTAGAATCACGAATATCATTATTTCCAGCAAAACTAGTGTGCGAAAATATAAATGGTACGATCGATTCATTGGGTATTAAGGGAAAATTCAGTTATAACTGGTTAGATGATAAAGACATGAGAATTGACGTTTTTCTTGACCAATATCAAATCCCAAAAACATTTTTTGATAGATTACCTCTTCAACCAAAACTATCTGCCTTAGAAACAGAGATTCATATCCAGTCTGATCTAAAAACATTTGAAGGGAATATTACACTGACGAATGATTTAGGCTTACAAACCTCTGGTAATATTTCTTTATCGAATTTTGATGATTTCTTTTCTTTAGATCAGATGAAATTAGATGGAGAAGATGCCAGCCTGTCAATGAGTGGTATTTATCAAAAAGATGGTCATTTTAATGTATCAATAGAGCTAACTAATTTTGATCTGAATAAATGGATCATAGATGATCTTCCTACGGATTTGAATGGTCTTGTAGGAATTGAAGGCACTGTAGAAGAAAGTAGATTAGATCATATTACACTTACAATGGAATTATTAGAGACTAAGCTGTATAAAGGTCGGGATATATCAGTATCTGGTACAGCTGATTATGTGAATGAGTTATTAAATATTGAGGAACCGCTGGAATTATCAATTGGAAGTAGTAGAGTAATAGTAACCGGGACCAGTGACTTTAAGAATGAAGTTTATAATTTGGATTTAGATCTAGATAACGCTGATGTTTTCATTATTAACAATTTTTGGTCCGACAGTCTAGAAAATGGTAAAGCAACTGGCAGTCTTTTTGTATCTGGTCCTTTTAATAACCCTAGCCTGAGCGCTGAACTTGTACTGAGAAATATAAGCTATAAGAATTTTGATTTAGAAAGTTTTGAATTCTTTGGGAGTTTAAATAGTTCAGACCAATATACTATTGGAGATTGCCAATTACGTATTGGATCAGGAACCTGGAATGAACAAACTTTCGAAAGTGGTGTAGTTGATTTATCGTATACACAGGATGGTTTAGAGATCCAGAGTGCAGAATTCAAAAATAATAATGATTTTTTTCAATTATCTGGGTTTTTGAAAAATGATGGCAATGGAGTATTTGATCGTCTTCAGATTGCTGCAAATCAGCAATATTTAATCAATACTAAACCCATAGAATTCACCCTGGGTAATGGAGTAGATTTACTCGATATGGATTGGGCGGAAAATGAATTGACTTTGAAGCCCTTTGAATTTCACGTTAATGATGGGATTCTCACTGGTTATTTAACACTAACTGATAAAGTAGATGGTTTATTGAAAATATCAAATATAGGCACAGATATAATAGATTTTTTGATTTCTGATGAGCGAATTAAAATTCATGGCCAGGTATTTGGTGAATTGTCTGCTACGACAAGGGAAAATTCTTTGGATTACGCAGTAGATTTAGCGATAAAGAATGGTGAGATTGCTTCTCAGGCATTTGATGAATTAATCATATCAACTTTTTACAGTGATTCTATTTTACACATTGATGAAATTACATTGATCCAAGGTGATAAAACTGGCATTCAGATTGCTGGCGTAGTTCCACAATATTATGGGGAATCCAATCCAATTGAAATAGACGCTATGATCAACATGAAAAAGGTTGATATTTCAATTTTCACTCAATTTATCCCTGACTGGTTCACACTCGATGGTTTGGTAAGTGGGGACATTAATTTTGGTGGTATTCCAAATAAAACTAAATTTAATTTTGATCTGTCTATAGATGATGGTGTTTTTGAGGGATTGGATCTAGGTCATGTTACCGGAATGGGGCTCTTCGATTCAAGACGTTTATATTTTAACCAATTCACTGCAGTGAGGGGGAAAGACCACGTTATTGCAGGCGCAGCTTACCTACCCATGGATTTAAACTTTAATTCAGAGAATTTAGGAGAAATGTTTATGACTGATTCGATGTGGGTTGATGTAAGTGGTGATTTCAACCATCTCGAATTTCTTTCTGAATATTTAATTGATGTAGACTCCTTACCGGGGAATCATAATATTTCTATGCAGATTACTGGCCCACCTGATAAAATCCTCAGGAACGGAAAAATTTCAATCATAGATGGTTCTATCTATACGGTTTTATTAGATGAACCAATAAAAGGCATTAATGGTAAAGGCATGCTAGTTAATAATCTGCTATCACTCAAAAACCTTGTTGGTTCTGCGAACATTAAACCGGAAAATAATAAAGCAAATATTTTTATTGGTGGAAATATAAATATGACAAGGTTCTTCGAGCCCTACTATGATCTCAGCGCTAAAGGAAGCGATGTCTTTTTCAAAACCTTATTAGGCGATATCGAAGGTATGGTTAATATTGATGTAGGTATTACTGGAAGAGATACAATTAGAATAGCGGGTGAAATAGAAGCTATCGATGCTGTTATGTACCAAGAGTTTGAAATTAATACGTTACCTACTGCGGAACTCGATCCTAGCAATACGATTATCAACTACAAATTAAATTTCCCAATCACTGGTAAATTTGTTTTAAGAAATAGTCAAATTGATGCACAATTAGGTGGTGAGTTGAGTATATCCAAGTTTGGAGAACAAAGTGCTGATTACACCGGAGAACTATTCGTTAGGGAAGGAAAATTTTATTATTATGGTGATATATTCAACATCACCAATGGATATTTGGCTTTTGATGCCAAAGGATTTAATCCATATTTAGATTTATCTGCATTTACTACAATAAAAGAGGAAAACATCACCATTACTCTTGTTGGACCATTGGATAATCCAAAATTGGGTTTAGAATCCTCTAGCGGTTTTTCGGAAAGTGATATACTTGAATTACTTACGATAAGAAGCCGTTTCGAAGATCAAGAGATTAGTTCGTCAGGTCTAGGTAGTCAAGCCCAGTCAATATTTGTTGCTTATTTGGAAAAGGAATTGGAACGAAATTTTATGCAGATTAGTGGACTTAGAAAATTAGGTATCGTAGAGGACGTTAGTATATCTGGTGCTTCTGCCTTGATTGACCCTACAGGCTCAGATGATTTAGTGATTAAGGCACAGGTTTCGAGAAATTTATCCTTGAACTATTCTTACAAACGGTCATTCTCATTTGCCAACCCATACTTGAATCAGGTTGGTGTTGAACTCAAATTAAATCCTTACTTTTCCCTTATTGGAAATGTTGATGAATTGGGTAATATGCACGTAAAATACCGCCTGCGTTATTCTTACTAGATAGTAATACCAAAATGAAATACTGTTATTTGGTTTTAACAGGCTTACTTAGCCTGAATCTATTGTGGGCTTTAACCGATGATGCTCCCCAGGTTAGTAGTGTAAGTTTTATCGGTAACTCAAGGATTAAGAGTAAGCACCTCGAGCAAATTATCAATATTCAAAATAAAACTTTTTTCCCTAATCAATCTTTTGATCGACGTATTATAAAACTTGATGCTATTAGCATTAAAAACTTTTACCTAACAAAAGGTTATTTGGATGTGGCTGTCATTGATTCATTTACAATTAGCGATAATAGTGCAAATATATTCTTTAAAATTCAGGAAGGTAAACAATACTTTCTCCAATCTATAAATCTATCAGGCAATGTTAAACTTACAGATAAACAAATAATATCTATTTTTAAACTAAAAGAAAATAAACCATTTGATCCGGTAGCTATTCAGATTAACAGAAGCGGCCTAGATGAAGCCTATCATGAGGAAGGTAAATTATTTCTGGAAACAACCATATCTCAACTTGTAAATGATTCAGTAGTTGTAAATATTGAAATCCAAGAAGGACCGGATGTACATATTAATAAAATTTACGTCGAAGGTATGAAAGGGAATCTTGACTCTAATGTAATATTTAGAGAATTAGAGTTCAAAGTTGGGGACAAATATGTAAAAAGTAATATAGATGCCAGCCAAAGAAATTTAATGGAGATTGGCATTTTTTCAATGGCTGCAATAATGCCTGTAAAAAATATAACTAATGATACTACGGTTAATTTAGTTATTGAATTAAGAGAACTAAATCGAAGAGAGATATTATCTTCCGGTGGTTTAATAGCAGTAACAGTAAATGAAGGTGTTGACCCAGTTAGTGCACTCGGTGGTGATGTCGCTTGGAAAGACCGCAGGGTTTTTAACTCCGCTGCTAATTTAGAGATAAAATCATTGCTTGCATTACCACTGGAAACTGAATGGCAATGGCCCCGCGCTACAGTTGACGTGCTTTTATCAAATCAATGGATTCTCGGATTACGCATACCAACTGAATTGAGTGGTTTTTTTCAATCATTTCGAAATTATGAGCAAAATGAAGGTATATACCGTTACGGTTTTCAGTTGGCCAATATTTTACGATTAGATGATAGGTCATATTTAAGAACGATTTTACGGTGGGAATTATTTGATGATAAAAAACGGGATGATAAGAATGATATAGAAAATCGATCTTTCAGGATAATTGGTAGATTGGATAAGGCTAATAACCCTTTATATCCATCAAGCGGATATGTCCTTTTTACAGAGTTCATTAGTGTTGGTGGTTTACTTGGTGGAAATAGAACTTACCAGAAAATTGATACTGGAATTCAAGGATATTTACCAATAAGGAAGAATTGGACTATGGCTAGCCGTATAAAGTTCGGTATGATCTTTGATTGGGATGAAAACTATGATGAATACGAAACAACTTTATTATATGATAAATTTTACTTGGGTGGAAGTTCAAGCCTGAGGGCCTGGGAAGCTCTTAAATTTCTTACAGAAAATGATGAAAATACCCCTAGAGGTGAATTGATTCGACTTTTGTTAAACTGGGAGATTCGATTCCCAATAGTTTGGTTATTGGGTGGCGAAATATTTTTAGAAGGAGGGCAACTTACAGATAAAATAAATAATGTGGCTTTGAAATCAATCCATTGGGGAAGAGGGTTTGGGATTACACTTGCATCACCATTTGGGCCTATACGCTTGGATTATGCTGGCCAGGTTGATAAACCTGGATCCGGGCAACTTAATCTTGGATTCTTATACATATTTTAAGAGGAACATTTAATTATTTATTATGTATATAATTGTAGTTCTTTCTTGAAGATGGGTATACTAGCGTATAAATTCCGCAGTTTTTAAATACAGGTATTTATCTAGAATGAGGAAAACACTTTATATTCTAACAATTATTGGAATTATTATCATTGGCTGTGGTAATAACCAGACTGCAGATGAATTATTTAGCGGAGCGGAGAATGCTCGAAATGAAAAAGATATTAAACGCGCATTATCTAATCTCGATTTGCTACTAATAAAATATCCTGACCATGTTCTGGCCGCGAAGACGCAATACCTAATTGGTGACATTTACATGAATGATTTGCGTGATTTTGATAGTGCAATTGCTGCTTATGTCGATGTGGTTAACAATTTTTCCGGAACAAATCAAGAAGCACAAGCGCAATTTATGATTGGTTATATTTATGCTAATATTTTAAACGACAATTCTCAAGCAGAATTAAATTATAAGAATTTTTTGGATCGATTTCCGGATCACGAATTAGCGCCATCGGTCCAATTTGAACTAGATTATCTTGGTAAGGACATAAATGAGATTGATGTCCTAAAGCATATTACATCCTAAAATATATCAATAATATTTTATGTCAGAGTTTAGTTTATCAGAAATAAATGAACGTATATCTCGCGAATCGAGCTTTGTGGATACACTTAAGGAGGCTGTTAGCGAGACGATTGTAGGTCAGGCTGATCTTGTCAATCGGCTTTTAATAGGTGTGTTGGCTAATGGACACATCCTCATTGAGGGCGTGCCGGGCCTGGCCAAGACTTTGCTGGTTAAGACAATAGCGCAGCTTATAGATTCCAAATTCCAGCGCATTCAATTCACACCTGATATGCTTCCAGCAGATTTAATAGGTACTCTTATTTATAACCAAAAAACAGGCGGGTTTGAAACAAGAAAAGGTCCAATATTTGCTAATATAATCCTAGCCGATGAGATCAATCGTTCGCCCGCGAAGGTTCAGAGTGCCTTATTAGAGGCAATGCAGGAAAGACAGGTTACCATTGGAGAGGAGACTTTTGTTCTTGATAGTCCATTTCTTGTTCTTGCTACGCAAAATCCAATAGAGCAAGAAGGTACATACCCGTTACCAGAGGCGCAAGTTGATAGATTTATGCTAAAGCTGAAAGTAGATTATCCAACAAAAGATGAAGAAAAACAAATATTGAGGAAAATGGCGAAAACATCTGTTAATCAATCAATTAACCCAGTTGCAAAGCCAGAACAGATTTTAAGGGCACAAAACATAATAAATGATATTTATGTTGATGAAAAAGTTGAAGAATATATATTGAACCTCATATTTGCTACACGAAATCCTGAAGATTTTGGTTTAAATGATTTGCCCGGCCTTATTGATTACGGGGCTTCACCAAGAGCTTCAATTAATATTGTATTAGCTGCGAGGGCCCGTGCTTTCATAGAACACCGTGGCTATATCACGCCTGAAGATGTTCGTTTCGTAGGAGCAGATGTACTTCGTCATCGCATCATTTTAACTTATGAAGCAGAAGCAGAAGAATTAACATCTGAAGAGATTATCCAACGACTTTTCGAAACAATCGAAGTCCCCTAATTACTATTGTAATATGATCCCGAAAGAGATCATCCAAAAAGTACGTCATATTGAGATCAGAACCCGTGGTTTAGTTAATGATCTTTTTGGCGGTGAATACCACTCTGTTTTTAAAGGTAGAGGCATGTCATTTTCTGAGGTAAGAGAATACCAGTCCGGGGATGATATTAGTTTAATTGATTGGAATGTGACCGCGCGATCTAATGCGCCATATATTAAGGTCTTTGAGGAGGAAAGAGAATTAACTGTTTATCTCATAGTTGACATGAGCAGATCAGGAAATTTTGGCACACTAAGGAAATTTAAAAATGAAATTGCCGCAGAAATTGCTGCAGTTTTGGGCTTTTCAGCTATAAAGAATAATGATAAGGTTGGATTAATCCTATTTAGTGATGATATTGAAAAATATGTTGTCCCAAAAAAGGGAAAATCACATGTCTTACGTGTAGTTAGAGAACTACTTTACCACAGGCCAAAAGGACGGAGAACCTCAATTCAAAATGCAATTGATTTCTTACTGAAGGTAGCAAAACGAAGAAGTGTCGTATTTCTAATCTCTGATTATATGGATGAAGGATATTGGAAATCGCTTAAGATTGCCAATCGAAAACATGATCTAATTGGCATTCAAATGAATGATTTAGCAGAATCAGATATACCTAACTTGGGATTGTTAAAGGTACATGACCCAGAAACTAATGAGCAATTCTGGATTGATACGAGTTCAAAAGAAGAACGTTTACTTTTTAAAAAAGAACAAGAAGAAAAATGGATAAAATTCAAGAAGGATTGTGATCGTATAAAATTTGATCTAATCCAAATTTTTACTACAGGTGATTATGTTGACCCATTAATGAATTATTTTAAGCGCCGTGAAAAGCGTATATAACTGGTCATGGCACCAAGAATAAAACTTTTCTTTATTGGCCTGATAATTATTTTAAATGCCTGTGGAAAAGACGAGAGTTTAAATGGTTCTTTTAAATTACATGTATCAACTGATACATCTTCTGCAGCGATTGGAGATTTGATAAAATTCAGGATTGAGACCGAGTCCCTTGGAGACAATTATTTGATCATACCAGATCCTCAGTTTAATGAACCATTGGAATTACGACAATTAAAACCGATATATAATGAAAATGGAAAAATTACTGGATTAGACTATATCTTATCGGTATGGGATACAGGTAAAGTGGTTATCCCAACCGTCGCTGTAAATATTTTTAAACAGGACAGTACTTTAGATTTTGTAATGCACACCGATTCACTAGAAATCAATGTTGTATCAATGGTTGTTAAAACCAGTTCACAATCTATGAGACCAATAAAAGGGCCAGTGCCTGTTTTTAGGATGTGGCCAATGACGACAATTATCTTAGTCTTGTTGTTGGCTGGGATTTTATTTGGATTGCACTTCATTTACGGTAAACGTATACCTGCTAAACATATAGAAGTAGAAACTGTAGGATCTACCAGGTCGGCTGATGAGATGGCACTTGAGAAACTTAACCATTTAAAGGATAGCACATATCTTCAACGTGGCGAGATAAAAAAGTTTTATGTAGAGCTTTCCTATATTTTAAGAGAGTATGTAGAGAACAGTGTGTACATAAAGACATTGGAAATGACTACTGAAGAAATAAAGCTGTACAGATCAGTAATTCCTTTTGATCATGACCAATTAGGTATATGGATGGATATTTTGCACCGGGCTGACCTAAGTAAATATGCGAAATCTGATCCGGAGAGTATGATTTGCCATGAAGACCTAGCTGCAGGTGAAACATTTGTGAAAAATACTGTGCCATCCTGGAAAATACAAAACACGTAAAATGGAATTATAGGTGTGTAACTAAAATTTGAGATAGCAAAGGAAAAGGTTAAATTCAAATTACAAAACGAGATTATCTATGGCCACGACAAGTGATATAAAAAAGGGTGCTATTCTGTTGGAAAACGGTAAGCGAATGAAAGTATTGGAATTTCTACATGTTAAACCCGGTAAAGGTAACGCATTTGTTCGTACAAAATTGCGAGATATTCAGTCAGGTAAAATAGTAGAAAAAAAATTTAATGCTGGTGCAAAAATTGAATTAATTAGAATTGATGTAAAGGCAATGCAATACTTATATAAAGATGGTGATAGTTATGTATTCATGGATAGCCAGACATATGATCAAATCAATATTCTAGCGGAAATTATTGGCAATAAAATAAATTTTCTAAAATCAGGTCAGAATGTAGATATATTATTTGATGGTGCTTTAATTATCGATATTCGTTTGCCTGCACACGTTAATCTTGAAGTACAACATACTGAGCCAGGCGAGAAGGGAAATACGGCAACAGGTGCTACTAAACCAGCAACAGTTGAGACTGATTATGTGGTAAATGTTCCTTTATTTATCAATAGTGGAGATGTATTAAAAATTGATACAAGAAGTGGGGAATATATTGAAAGAGCAAGATCTTAGGGTTAGTTTTCCTACTTGAAACCTATGTAAGTATATGTGGCAGGATAGGCTAAAAGAAATTCTTTATATTCTTGAAAACAGCAATGTTAATGAAATCGATGTTACTTTTTTTGGCATTCGGTATCGTGTGGTAAAAGAAGCACCTGGAGTGGATGCAGGCTTACCGAAAGCTACGGTAAGTCCAAAACAGACCTCTAGCCAATCAAATATATCCGAAATGAGCAAGACAGCGACCGAAGAACCGGACTCATCTTCTGGAGATGAAGTATTATCACCGATGCCAGGAACATTCTACATTGCACCATCTCCTGATACTCCTCCCTTTGTAAAAGAGGGTGATTCTATTAAAAAAGGTGACACACTCTGTATCATTGAAGCCATGAAAATCATGAATGAAATTGAAGCTGAGGATAAAGGTGTAATTCAGAAAATTCTTGTTGAGAATGGACAGGCAATAGAATTCAATCAGCCTTTGTTTATTATCGAACCTAATTAATTTATTATGTATAAAAAGATCCTGATTGCTAATCGGGGTGAAATTGCACTGCGAATTATTCGGGCCTGTCATGAACTTGGCATAAAAACTGTAGCTGTTTATTCCACTGCAGACGAATACTCGCTCCACGTAAAATTTTCTGATGAAGCTGTCTGTATAGGCCCACCTGCTAGTAATGAAAGCTATCTAAATATACCTCGTATCTTGGCCGCAGCTGAAATAACCCATGCAGAAGCAATTCATCCTGGATATGGCTTTTTAGCAGAGAACGCAGAGTTTTCACGTATTTGCCAGGATAATGGTTTCGTATTCATTGGTCCCACATCACAGATTATTAACGCAATGGGAAATAAGTCAGAGGCGAAAAAAACGATGAAGAAATGCGGCGTGCCTGTTATACCTGGCAGTGATGATGTAATTAATGAAGTAGTTGAAGCAAAAATCCTTGCAGAAAAATTGGGCTACCCTATCATGGTAAAGGCTTCAGCGGGTGGTGGGGGTAGAGGAATGCGCCTGGTTAAATCGCAAGATGAATTGAAATCTGCTTTTGGCGCAGCACAGGCTGAAGCAAAAAAAGCTTTTAATAACGGTGATCTATATTTGGAAAAATTTGTTGATAATCCGCGCCACATTGAGGTTCAGATATTAGCTGACAACTCGGGCAATACAATTCATCTGGGTGAGCGAGAGTGCACGATCCAGAGAAGACACCAAAAATTGATTGAAGAGAGCCCCTCAGTTATAATCGATAGTGATTTTCGAAAAAAACTTGGATCATCTGCAATTAACGCTGCCAAGACTGTGAATTATATCGGTGTTGGCACCGTGGAATTTCTTGTTGATAAAAGTCTTAACTACTATTTCATGGAAATGAATACGAGAATCCAAGTAGAGCATCCAGTTACAGAGATGGTCTCAGGTGTAGACTTAATAAAACAACAAATCAGAATGCATGCTGGTAAATCTTTCCCATCTTTCCTTGAAAATTTTCACTTAAGGGGGCATGCAATAGAATGCCGCATTAATGCAGAAGATCCAGCTAATGAATTTGCACCTTCACCAATGGAAATAACCAGTTTTCACATGCCTGGAGGAAAAGGTGTCCGGGTTGACAGTCATGCTTATGCGGGATATAAAATCCCCACATATTATGATTCAATGATCGGAAAATTGATTGTTTCCGCGAGTTCCAGAGAACGGGCAATCATTCGAATGGAGCGTGCATTGGAAGAATGTATTATTGAAGGACCGAAGACAACAATTCCATTTCACCTAGCCATCATGCGGGATGATCAATTTAAAAGTGGTAATTTCGATACGAGTTATTTGGAAAATTTTCATTTTAGTGACGCAGATTAACTTTAGAGGAATAAATTAATGAATGTACCAAATGATTTATTATACACCAGTGATCATGAATGGGTGAGTGTTGAAGGAAATGTGGCCACCGTAGGTATAACTGATTTTGCCCAAAGCGAACTAGGCGATATTGTATTTGTTGAATTTCCAGAGTTGAATTCAACTGTGGAAAAAGGACAATCCACAGGTTCTATAGAAGCAGTAAAAACAGTTGCTGATCTTTATATGCCCATATCCGGTACCGTAATTGCAGCGAATGAAAACCTTGATAAAAATCCTGAAGCTGTTAATGATACACCATATGATGATGGTTGGATGGTAAAGATCGAGATAGCTAACCAAGATGAAATAAATGACCTATTAACTGCCACCGCATATAATGATCTAATTTCGTAAATTTAACTATAATGATGAATTCAAAAGTCTTTAACCATTTACTATCCGTTCGAAAAAAGAAGGGTGCCGGTTATATTGTACTCATTGACCCTGATAAAAAAAGTGAAAATGATCTACAAGAAAAGGTCAAATCAATTAACGATTCAGGTGTAGATGCAATATTCGTTGGCGGTAGTCTAATGATGGATGGTCGTTGCAGTGACCGTGTTTCTCAAATAAAGTCCCTGGCTGAAATTCCAGTGATATTTTTTCCAGGTGGTATTAGCCAACTTAACAGTCATTATGATGCGATTCTTTTTATGTCTATTATATCAGGCAGGAATCCCCATTATTTAATCGGTGAACAGGTTATTGCTGCACCCATCATAAATGACCTGGGTATTGAGGTTATACCAACAGGGTATTTATTGCTGGATGGAGGCAGTAACTCTGCGGTACAGTTTATGAGCGGTACGGCTCCTATTCCTATGGATAAACCGGATATTTCAATAGCACATGCACTTGCGGCCCAATATTTAGGAAAACAATTAATTTATCTTGAAGCCGGTAGCGGTGCAAAACAGGCAGTGACAAATGAGTTGATTAAAAAAGTATTTGAACAAGTGGACATCCCCATGATAGTTGGTGGAGGAATTCGAACGCCGGAAGTCGCCAGAGAAAAGGTTGAATCTGGAGCTAGTTTTGTGGTCACAGGGACTATAATTGAAGAAAATAATAATGGAAACATCTTGAAAAATTTTGCAGAAGCTGTACATGTGAACGAAACATGAGTGCTAAAATAGATTCTAGGCAGATAATTTCCATTAGTGCAGATGTTAAACGGGCCATGCTTGACGCTTGTGCAAAAGATATTGACATCGCAGCAACTATTTTGACTGACGCTGTAAAAAATGGTAGTAAAATACTATGGTGTGGTAATGGAGGTAGTGCTGCGGATGCCCAACACATGGCCACTGAACTTATGGGAGGGCTTCGAGTTCATGATCGACCAGCGATCGCATCCATTGCATTAACTACAGATTCATCTTTTCTTACGGCATGGTCTAATGATACAGATTTCAATACAATATTTTCCCGGCAGCTTGATGGCCTGGGAAAGGCTGGCGATGTGCTTGTTGCCATTTCCACCAGTGGTAACTCAGAAAATATTGTTCAAGCCGTTGAAAAGGCGAAGGAAATGGATATGGCTGTAGTCATTTTAACCGGTCAATCCGACGGAAAATTACGTGATAAAGGTGATGTAATAATTCGTATACCAAGCAATGATACTCAGCGTATTCAGGAGGGTCATTTACTGGCTGAACACATTATGTGCGAAATGGTGGAAAATGCCATTTTAAATTAGGGATATTAATAGGTTGAAAACCTATCTTGAGGATTACATTACTATGCTTCGTGTTGAAAAAAATCTTTCGCCCAATTCTATTTCCGCCTACAAAGGTGATTTAAAACGTTATCTTGATTTTTTATCTAATGATCAATCATTAATGGATCTCGATGATATCCGACAGATCCATATCCGCAGTTTCATCCGCTATTTAAATGATGTCCATCTGGCACCAATAAGTATCACACGATCGTTTTCATCAATACGATCTTACCATGAATTTTTATCAATGGAAAAGTTGGTAAAGAAAAATCCAACCCAGTTATTGGATCCCCCAAAACTGCCAAAAAAAATACCGCAGGTTTTGTCTGTTATTGAAATAGAAGCAATTATTAATGCAGTGGATAACGAAGATTTAATGGGTTACAGAGATAAGGCCATTCTGGAAGTTTTATATTCTGCTGGATTACGTGTGTCTGAATTATGTCAACTGGTAGTGCAGAAAGATTTACCGGATATACAAATGCTTCGCGTAATTGGGAAAAAAAAGAAAGAACGATTTGTTCCTATCGGTAATAATGCAATCCAAGTGATTGATAATTACCTTAAATATCTTCGACACAAACTAGCAGATAGAAGTAAACATGATGGATGCTTATTTCTTAGTAATAATGGTAAACCATTGACACGTATGACTGTAAATAATATCTTGAAAAAATGGACAGAAGCTGCAGGAATTACTAAAAGAGTTTATCCACATATATTGCGTCATTCCTTTGCGACCCATTTATTGGATGGTGGTGCAAATTTGCGGGAAGTTCAATTAATGTTAGGTCATGTTGATATTTCAACTACTCAAATCTATACTCATCATGATAAATTATTTTTGACATCAGAAGTTCAAAAATTTCACCCACGATGGTAATATATGTTATTTCGGTTACCACCTGAAGTACTAGTTCTATTAATTCCTGTACTATTATTTGCTCTGGTATTTCATGAATTCTCTCATGCCTGGGTTGCGAACAAACTGGGAGATCCAACTGCACGCTATGCTGGGCGCTTAAC
>ERZ651768.1979-NODE-1979-length-14649-cov-3.143906_pt1 | contig 14649 bp, 14 predicted proteins | sample MGYA00514754_ERZ651768 | MGnify/ENA metagenome assembly ERZ651768 | reverse complement strand
TAAAAATACACAATCGTCAACAAAGAATTTTGTTATTCTGCTGAATCCGTTGGGCAATCCTTCTATGACGCCCAATGCTTTCCAATATGAAAGCATTCTATTTGCCAGACCTGCCTTTGCATTTTGCTCATGAATGACTACAACAGTCTTATCAGATCTATCGACAGCGCTACATATGCTAAGGGACGGATAACCACCCATACCTATCACCAGATCAGGTTCAAAGTCTTTAAAAAAATTAATTACTTCTGCATCATGTTTGAATATTGTTTTATAAAAATTTTGGTAATTAATTGGATCAAAGAAAGTCATTAGACCCTTACGCTCTATTTTTCTAGCTTTAAAATACTTAACTTCAATATCGTTTTGACCAAAAATTTTCCTTTCTAAATCATTACCAGTTCCAGCAATAATGACCCTGTGACCGTTTGCTTTAAAATATTTACCAATCGCTAAGGCAGGAAAAATGTGGCCACCTGTTCCTCCTGCGGCGATGATAATTGAATAAGTTTTCTTCTGATTCATCAAATTCTTCTATTGGCCTTTATAACCGGATTCTCACAGCCAATTTTTAAAACAATGAACAAAGTTATTAACGTCATTGTCATAGCGTTACTTCCATAACTGATCAGAGGCAGAATCAGTCCTTTTGTTGGCAAAACTCCCATGTTAACCCCGATGTTTATTACAACTTGTGCTGTTATCCAGATGCCAACAGAAAAAGCGAAATAGCCTTGAAACACCCTATTGTGTTTCATTGCATGCAAAGAAATAGAAAAAATTCTCCAAATCATTAAGGCATATATGCCAATTATTAATACAACACCAATCAACCCCAATTCTTCAGCAATGACAGCAAAAATAAAATCTGTGTGGGCTTCGGGTAAATAACCCAGTTTTTGCATACTTTCACCTAAACCGACTCCAAACCATCCACCACTGCCGATAGCAATCAATGAATTCACCAGTTGATAGCTGTCCCCGAGTGGGTCTGCCCAAGGATCAAGGAATGAAGTAATGCGATCCAACCTGTATTGAACTTTGTATACCAATAACCAAAAAACTGAAGCTAACGATAAAAGAAGAACAAAAAAGTATCTAAACTTAAAACCAGCAACAAAAAATAAAGACGCAACAATCGCAAGCAATACCACAGTGGATCCAAAGTCAGGCTGCAATAACAATAAAATACAAGCTGGTAAAATAAAAATCATCAGTTTAATGAGGCTTAAAAAGGTCATTTCTACCTGTTTTTGTTGCCTAAAACAATATCCTGCAATATAAATTATCAAAAGAAATCGAGCAGGATCAATAACTTGAATGGTAGGTAGGGGTCCTATATCAACCCACCTTATCGCTCCATTGGCTTCCAACCCTATGCCTGGAATATAGACTAATGCCAATAACCCAATTGCAATTAGAGCTGTAAGAATACCCAGCTTTTCCCAAAAGTTAGTCGGTATTAAAAAGAATAAAAACCCAACAATCAAGCCCAAACATGCTGCAAAACCTTGCTTATAAAAATAGTGAAATGGGTCGTCAAATTTTAGATCCGCGATCGGCATGGATGCGGAAGTCATCATTACCATTCCACCCATTAACAAAAGAGCAACTGAAACAACAAACAGATTGTCAATATTCTCAAAGAATGAAAATCTCTTTTTCTTACTAAAGGGTTGGTTCAATGTAATACCTAGACCTCTCTTTATTCGATCATCTAAGCTTTAAACTCGATAAGCCCACTAATACCAACATAACAGTGATTATCCAGAATCTAACAATGACTTTGGGTTCTGCCCAACCTTTTAATTCAAAATGATGGTGAATTGGGGCCATATTAAACATTCTCTTGCCAGTTAACTTGAAAGAAACAACCTGAAGCATTACTGAAACTGTCTCCAAAACAAAAATACCGCCCATTATTACCAAAACAAGCTCTTGTCTCACTATCACTGAGACAACCCCCAATGCGGCACCAAGAGAAAGTGCGCCAACATCACCCATAAAGACTTGGGCTGGATAAGTATTAAACCAGAGGAATCCCAACCCCGATCCTGCAATTGCTGCGCAGAAAATAAACACTTCGCCAGTATCTCTAATATAGGGAACACCTAAATAATCTGCAAAATATATGTTTCCAGCAACATAGGAAAAAATCCCTAAAGCAACTGCTATCATTACTGTGGGCATTATGGCTAGTCCATCTAGACCATCAGTTAAATTCACTGCATTGCTTGAGCCTACAATAACCAAGATGGCGAAAGGTATAAAAAATACACCCATTTGGATTGTTAAATTATTTGTGTAGGGAATCACCAATTCTGTCTCAATTGGGGATTGAGTGTAGTAGTACAATACAACTACAGATATGAGAGCAAGAAAAAACTGTATCAAAATCTTTATTGAAGCCTTCAAACCGTTTGTAATTTTATTCAGTTTCATATAATCATCCAAAAAACCAATCAACCCGAATAAATTCATTAATATCAACGCATTAAGTACGTATCTATTGGTTAGATCTCCCCAAATAACTGTGCTAAAAGTAATTGAGAAGAGTATTAATACTCCCCCCATTGTTGGAGTTCCCTGTTTAACAGCATGCGATTGCGGTCCATCTGTTCTAATGGATTCACCAATTTCATTGGAAGAAAATTTTTGAATTAATACTGGCCCGACCAAAAAAGAAATGGTTAGTGCCGTAAGTGCACTTAATATTCCCCTGGTTGTAATATAGGTCAGCGCATTAAATGCTGAAAACAGCTCAATAAGATCATCTGAAAATAATAGAAACACTTTTTTTAACTAGTTATATTTTTTAATTAAACCAATTTCAATTTCTTTTTACTACTTCATTATCTGAAAATTATTCGATCAAGATTTTACATTACCATCTGGTGCTATTCCCATAATTCTCAAGGCGCCTGAGACGATTGAAGAAAAAATAGGTGCTGCAACTTGTCCGCCAAAATACTTCTGACCTTGAGGCTCATTTACCACTACTACTGTGACAATTCTTGGGTTGCTAATTGGAGCTATACCAACAAAAAATGCATTGTGTGCATCTCCAGAATAATCGTCTGAAAATGTTTGTGCTGTACCTGTTTTACCACCCACCCTATAACCTTTCACCTTAGCTAGCTTCACAGAATGCTCTACAACAGCCTCCAACATCATCAATAAATTAGCAGTAGTACTCTCAGATAGAGCTCGCTCGCCATTTGGCTTCTCCTTAATTTTTTCAATGCTAATTTGATTCACAATACCCTTGTTAGCGATTGCAGAGTATGCCTTAGCCAATTGCAAAGATGTCACTGAAACACCATAACCATAAGACAGTGTAGCTTGCTTAATGGGTCTCCAATTCTCATAACAGCCCAGTTCTCCTCTTGCCTCTCCTGGAAACCCGGAAGCTGTGATTTCGCCAATACCTAATTTTGTAAGGGTGTCACAAAATATTTCCTGTTTAATTGCTAAGGAAATTTTTGCAGCACCTGCATTACATGACCTAATAAGTATTGCTTCCAAGTCTAATTGACCCTGACAACGGTCATCACCAATTAATTTTGTTCCAATTTTGAAAGGTGTAGTATCAACAGTTGACTCTGGTTTATAAATACCATTTTCCAGAGCAGTCGCAACGGTTAAGGTCTTAAAAGCAGAGCCAGGTTCTAACTGATCGGTAACTGATCTATTCTTGAAAAATTCGGGTTTTCTGAGACCACGGATATTTGGGTCCGCTGAAGGTTGGTTAACCATCGCTAGCACTTCACCTGTCAATGCATCAAGCACAACTGCGGAACCAGCCTTGGCTTTGAACTCTGTAATACCTGCCTGCAATGCTCGATGAGCAAGATACTGGATTCTAAGATCTATACTTAAATAGAAATCTTCACCATCAACTGAATTCTTTATTAATTCAATATCAGAAATAAGATTACCAAATCTGTCCTTCAATACTAATTTTGAACCATCTTCACCAACAAGAAAATCCTGGAGTAATAATTCCATACCTTCTTGACCGTGATCATCAATATTAGTAAACCCAATGAGATGGCCAGTGACTTCTCCTGCTGGAAAATAGCGTTTGTATTCCTTTTCCAACCAAAGACCCTTAATGTCTCCCAGTTGATCGATTTCCTTGCTTTGATCCTGACTGATATGACGCTGTAAATACATAAAGCTTTTATTTGATTTTTTCTCAATCTTTTTCAGAATCTCCTTAGAGTCTGATGACAAGATTCTTGATAATAGAAATAATTTTTCTTTATCTTTTAAATATTCTTGAGGGTTGATGACCACACTATCAACAGGAGTGCTTACTGCCAATGGTGTACCTCTCCGATCAAAGATCGATCCTCTATTGGAGACCATTTTCTCTACTTTGATATGTCTATTGTCAGCTTTTTGATTGTAAAATTCCCTATCAAGGTACTGAAGCCGAAATGAACTAACAATGAGTACGCAGGTTGCACCTATGATTAATGACAAGATAATAAAAAAACGTTTCCTAAAAGGATTATTATGGGGTTTCTTGTCTTTAGTTTTGGTTTTCACTTGCATCGATAATATTTATTGCACCAGCATCAAGAGTCTTCATATTTGCCTTAGATCTGGCAATTTTCTCTAAACGTAGTCCAGAAAACGATTCAGATGATTGTATCTGGAGTTTCTTCCATTCGATTTGGACGGCATCTCTTTCTTTAATCAAGTTCTGGTAATCAGAAAATAACTCTCTTTTCTGATGCTCCAAATAAACTATCCCCACACCAGAAATACAAACTAAAGTGAATAATAAAAAGGCCCTGATGTACCATTTGTTTTCAATATTCATCTAATTCTTTCCACAACTCTCAGAATGGCGCTCCGGGAACGAGGATTAAATTCAATTTCCTCGTTAGAAGATTTTATACGTTTTGTAATAATTTTTAACTTAGGCAGGTCTTGCTCAGGTAAATTGGGCAATTTTAAAAGATTTGGATCGACTCTTGATTGATTACGGAAAAATCGTTTTACGATTCTATCCTCTAGCGAATGGAAACTGATGATGCATAATCTTCCACCAATTTTTAATCCATAAAGACTAAAATCTAGTAGTTGCTTGAGTTGATCAAGCTCTTGATTAATATAAATTCTAATTGCTTGGAAAGTTTTTGTAGCAAGATGCTTTCTACTTTTTGTTTTTTCACTCTGTTTTGCTTCCATGACAATCTCTGATAATTGCTTGGTTGTTATTATCTGATTATTTATTCTGTAATTAATTATGGCCTTGGCAATTTTTCTTGAATAGTTTTCTTCTCCAAATCTCCAAAGTACTTGAGATATTTCATTCTCACTGGCTGTATTAATCCAAATCTGAGCATTAATTCCATTGCTTTGATCCATTCTCATATCCAATGGCCCTTCTTTTTGAAAACTAAAACCTCGCTCAGCATTATCCAACTGAAAAGAAGAGACTCCCAAATCGGCTAGTATCCCACTGCATTGAAAATCTGAATCATGAAGCCCTAATGTTTGTTTTAAATCTCCAAATTTTCCTTTGACAACGGTTATTCTGTCCTCATTGACAAACTTATTTTTGGTAAAATTGATTGCATCTTGATCCTCGTCAATTGCAATAACTCTTCCTTCAGAGTTAAGTTTTTCTAGAATTGCTTCCGTATGACCACCAAAGCCACAGGTTGCATCAAGATAAATACCAGACGAATCCTGAATAAGGTGTTGGACAACTTTATCGACGAGAACAGGATGATGCATATTGATATTAACCTAGACTGATTCTAATTGAATCATGCCACATCAAAGAAGATTATGCCTGTGTTCGTCTTAAAAATGAGGGGACATCCAGAATGTCAATTTCCTCTTCTTCCTCAGAATACAAATCTTCAAACAAATCTTTATTACGTTTAGTGATCGGCACATCTAGAATGTCAATTTTATTATCAGTAATAATCTCACTCCGATTTTCAGTTTTGGGATCCAAACCGGTGGCTACCACTGTAACTTTAATCGAATCCTGCATTGATGGATCAAGAGCGGTTCCTACAACAGTTATAGCATTCTCCGATGCATAACCTTCTACAATTTTTCCTATTTCCTCGAATTCTCCCACCGTCAAATCGGATCCTGCTGTAATATTGAGAAGGATTCCTCTAGCACCCTCCAAATTAATATCTGCAAGTAAAGGGCTTTGGATAGCACGCTCTATTGCATCCCTGCCTCGATCATGACCGGAAGCTGATCCCACTCCCATAATACCTCTTCCTGATGCTGTCATCACGGTTTCTACGTCAGCAAAATCAAGATTGATAAGACCAGGAATCGTTATCAATTCAGCAATACCCTGCACAGAATTCAAGAGCACATCATTAGCGGCTCCAAAAGCATCAATCATAGTGGTTGCTTTACCCAAACTTTGAAGTTTATCATTTGGAATAAGAATCAATGCATCGACACATTTTCTAAGATCTTCGATACCCTTTTCTGCACATTCTGCTCTTATAGATCCTTCCCATGAGAAAGGTGTGGTAACAACAGCTACTGTTAAAATATCAAGTTCTTGAGCAATTTCTGCAACCACTGGGCTAGCCCCTGTACCTGTTCCACCGCCAAGACCGGCTGCGATAAATAGCATATTTGTTTTTTCTTCATCTGTCCCTTTTATAGCTGATGCAATTCTTCCGCAATCTTCTTGAGCGGATGCTCGACCTTTTTCAGGTTTGCTACCAGATCCTAAGCCCTTGGTTTCATTTATTCCGATTTGTAATTTATTCTCTACTCCTGTAGCAGCCAATGCTTGTGTATCTGTATTTGCACACAAAAAATCAACTCCTTGAATTCCTTGTGAAGCCATATGGGAAACTGCATTTCCGCCACCACCTCCTATACCAATAACCTTGATATTGGCCTTCTGTCTATCAGTATCCATTAATTCATAAGCAAATTCTGGCATGATTGAATGTTCCGATTTTTCCTATAAAGACAATGTTCCCAGTTCAGAAGGCAAATTTGATAAGTCTACATCTTTGGTCGAAAGCCATTTCTCCCTTCCCTTGTTCCAGTCATCATAATTCCATAATTCAAATTTCTTGCCCTGTCCAACCAACATCACTTGTTTTCTTAATTTGGCAAAAGTTCTCAACTCTTTTGGAATTAAAATTCGTCCGTTGCTATCCATTTCAAGTTCAGCGGCATGACCTACCATCAATCTTTGCAATCTTCTTGAGGTGGGGTTAAGTGTGGGGAGTTCTATTATTTGTTTTTCAATTTGCTCCCAGTATTTAAATGGATAGAGCAACAAACAGTGATCTTGATCAATCGTGCAAATCAATAAATTGCTCGACAAAAGACTAAGACTTTCCTTATAGCGAACAGGGAAGGTAATCCTACCTTTTGTATCTAAACAAATTTTATTTAAACCACGAAACATCATTAATAACAATAGGATCAACACATTTATCCCACTTTTTACCACTTTATGACACTATATGTGATTACCAACAATTGTCAATAAAAACAGTCAATAAACACATCAAACAAATGTGTTTAGAGCATTCTTCTAGAAGATTGGAGTTAACCGATAAGCCGGGTTCTGTCTTGGACAATCATTCATCTGGGATATTTGTCACCAAATACCTCTAGCAACCTACCCTGGAGCGATTACGGGAAATCATTACTCCTCTATTTGGTCTTGCTCTCGATGGGGTTTACAATGCCATAAATGTTGCCATCCATGCGGTGAGCTCTTACCACACCATTTCACCCTTACTTCAAATTGAAGCGGTATATTTTCTGTTGCACTTTCCATAGGCTTACGCCTTCCAGGTGTTACCTGGCATCGTTCCCGCTAGAGCCCGGACTTTCCTCCTAAATCCAAAGATTTAAGTGATTGTCTAGTTAACTCCAAGTGTGATTATTCATTACGATGAATGAAAATACAAGTTTAGTGTGGCTTGATCTCCAGGGCCCTATTATAAATATCATTTCTACTATACCCAGTAATGATTCTACAAATTTTTACTGCCCTTTTGATTGACATTTCTGATAATAATTCCATTAGAATCTTATCCACTTGGCCAAAATCGATCGAGCCTTTCTGATGCTTTACACCATCAATGATTAATACAAACTCACCTCTGATTTTTGTTGGATTATCGCTAATGAATGCCTCTATCTTTGCAAGAGTATCCCCAATAAAATGCTCATGAAGTTTGGTTATTTCTTTACAAACAACCCCTTTCCGACCTTCACCAAAAACTTGACTCATGGTTTTTATGGTTGCCTGCAAACGATGTACCGATTCATAAAAAATCATAGTTTCTTGACGCGTGCTCAGTTGCTCCAATTTCTTTAATTTTTCTGATTCGGCTTTTGGAAGAAAACCGTGAAAGTAAAATCTATTTGTCGCCATACCTGAAGCCGTTAGAGCAGCGATTGCGGCACAGCATCCTGGGATTGGAATGACATCAAAAGAATGCGCTCTGGCTTTCTTGACTGACCTAAAACCAGGATCACTGATGAGTGGTGTTCCTGCATCTGAGACTAATGCTACTGTTTTCTCATTAAATAACTCTGTAAGGATTTTTTCAGTGACTTTTTCTTCATTCTGCTCATTGAGCAAGTGAATCTTTTTTTTAATGCCCAAATGACTGAATAACTTCTTGGTGACCCTGGTATCTTCGGCAAAAACCAGATCGGCAATTTTAAATGTTTCAATTGCCCTAAGAGTGATGTCTTGAAGATTGCCAATCGGCGTGGAAACTAAGTATAGACCACTCATTAAACACTTAGAATTCAGTTAATTGAGCCTCATCTCTTCCTCATCCTCGGTTAAGCTTTCTTTGAATCCAGGCCGAGAAAATACCCGCTCCATATAACTATTCATAGCCTTGCTAAATTTAGACGAATCAATTCCATATAAATTAAGTCGCCATAATACTGGTGTTATAACACAATCAGCAACCGTAAAATCATCGCTTAGGAAAAACCTCTGGAGGTTAAAAAGATCTGAAGAAGATATCAAAACAGATTTTAATTTTTTTCTTTGTGCATTTTCAACTCTGGTTCCAAGAGCAAGATCAAGCTCCATTGCAGGTTCAATAATATCTTTTTCCAGTGTTCTAAGTGCCAATCTTAATTTGGCCCTGTCTACAGGACTGACAGGCATTAAAGGAGGATGAGGATATCTTTCATCAAGATATTCAATTATTACACCAGATTCATAAAGAACCAACTCCCTGTCCACCAAGGTTGGTAGACTGGCATAAGGATTTAAAGTCATTAGGTCTTCTGAAACGACATTGCCCTCATTAAGATTAATTTCTGTTGAAATTCCTTTTTCGGAAAGGACAAAACGAACCTGATGCGAACGAATGCATGTATTACCAGAATACAATTCCATCATCGAACGTCTATTTGAAACGCTTGTCATACCTAAATCTCCTATTTATTTCAAAGGGAATGAGCTCAATAATATATATCTTTTAGTGCACTTCTTTCCAGATATCTTTGTAGAGTAAGTAAGAAAAAATAAGGAATATCACTAAAAATAAGATAACCCAGATTCCAATATTTTTTCTTTTCAATTGTACTGGCTCTGCTACATAATCAAGAAAATTAACAATATCCAAAGCAAATTGGTCAAACTCTTCATCGCTCAACTGCTCTTGAACTAACCATAAAACATTCGGCATGCTCGTTCCAGGAAGCACCTGATTATCCGTCCCTGTAGGTGAAGATTCATCCATAGTAAATCCTCTTAGGAAATTATAAACATGGTCAGCACTCCTACTTCTAATTATCAGTGAAAGATCGGGAGGAGATTTACCGAACCAACGATCACCATCTGATGGCAACATACTGGTTGTTATAGGGTCCTGGGTTGCTGCTTGTGTAAACATCATATTCTCTATCAATTGACTCTCTTCGATATCTAAATCTTCGGCCATCTGATTGTATCTCATGTATTTTAGTGAGTGGCAACCTGCGCAGTAGTTAAAAAAGTTTCTAGCTCCCCGTTGCAGGGATCCAATATCAGATACATCATTATTAGCAGTTTGAAAATTGACAGTTGATGAATCATCAGAAGCCACAGTCAATTCAGATTGCATAAACAACAAATACAAACATGTAACTATTGTTGTCTTAGCAATATTCATTTCTTGTAAATCACTCTATTGGGAACAGGCTTGGTTTTTTCAAATCTGGTATAAAAAGGCATTAGTAAGAAAAATGCAAAATAAATAATTGTAAAAACCCTAGCTAGAATTACATAGATGCCGGTAGATGGCTGCATTCCTAGATATCCTAAAACTAAAAAACTAATGGCAAAAAAATACAATGCTACTTTATATTGCCAGCCTCTGTAACGAATGGATTTAACCTTACATTTGTCTAACCATGGCAGGAGTACAAAACATAAAACTGCTGAAACCAATATAATTGCTCCTATTAATTTATTTGGAACAGCCCTCAAAATTGCGTAATAGGGCGTGTAGTACCACGCAGGAACAATATGTTCTGGGGTTTGAAGAGGATTAGCAGGTTCAAAATTATCAACTTCTAAAAACAATCCTCCCATCTCGGGTACAAAAAATACTGCTATACAATAAAAAATAAGAAATATTGTGATCCCCACTAAATCCTTACTCGTATGATAGGGGTGAAAAGCTACCCCATCAATGGGTTTGCCTTCCTCATCCTTGTATTCTTTGATTTCAATACCATCCGGATTATTGGATCCAACATGATGCAATGCCAAGATATGAGCAACTACTAAAGCAATGAGTGCAATAGGTAACGCAAATACATGGAAAGCAAAAAACCTATTCAGAGTAATGTCTGAAATATAATAATCTCCCCGAATCCATTCTGCCAAAGTTTCACCAATGACTGGAATGGCGGTAAACAAATTTACGATAACCCCTGCGGCCCAATAAGACATATTTCCCCAAGGAAGCAGATAGCCAAAAAATGCTTCTGCCATTAGGCAAAAATAAATCAACATACCAATGATCCAAATGAGTTCCCTTGGTTTTTTATACGAACCATAAAGCATGGCTCTAAACATATGTAAATAAACAACAATGAAAAAGAACGAAGAGCCCGTTGAGTGCATATATCGAATTAACCATCCCCATTCGACCGAGCGCATTATATATTCAACGGAGTCAAAAGCTTCTTGAACGGAAGGCTTGTAACTCATGGTCAAAAATAATCCCGTCAATAGTTGAATTATCAAAACAACGATTGATAAAACACCAAATATGTACCAAATATTAAAATTCTTTGATGCGTAATATTCGGTTGCATGGTCCCTGATCATCGAAGACAAGGGAAATCTTTCATCAATCCAAGTCAACAGGGCATTGGTGAAAATACTTTGGTCTTTTTTCTGATCATCAGACATTCACAACCTCCTCAGATTCTCCAATGATAATGGTATTTTCATCTTGATATCGGTGTGGTGGAACCCTTAAATTAGCCGGGGCTGGGAAACCTGAAAATACTCGACCGGATAAATCAAATTTTGACCCGTGACAAGGACAGTAGAAGCCACCTTCCCAGTCAGATCCCATGTCAACTGATGGTAAGGTCAATTTTTCTATCGGAGCACAACCCAAATGTGTGCAAATTCCTTCCACAATAAAAAATTCTGGATTTAACGATCTAAATTCATTTTGAGCAAAATTTGGTTGAACAGACATTTCTGATTCAGGATCTGTTAGTTTTGGATTTGTGTTTTGCAATGTTTTAAGCATTGCTTCAGAACGACGTAAGACCCATATCGGCTGACCCCTCCAGATAACTTTGAGGATCGAACCTGTTTCTAGTTTGCTGACATCAATTTTAATAGCAACGCCAAGGGCTTTGGCTTTCTTATTTGGTTGAAAAGAGGATATAAAGGGTATTGCTGCGAACAAAATACCCACTCCACTGGTCACGCTAGTTGCGATTGACAAAAATTTTCGACGATTAGGATTGGTCTTGATTTCCTTATCTTCTTGATCCAATGTTTTCTCCAAGTCGATTACCATCTAAATTGACGGCGATTATACACCAAATAAATAAAATTTAAGATTCTATTCTTGTGATTCTGGCCCCCACTCCAGTCAGTTTATTCTCAATGTGATCATAGCCTCGATCAACATGATAGACCCTATCAATAACGGTTTCACCCTCTGCAATTATTCCTGCTAAAACCAAAGCAGCAGAAGCTCTTAAATCCGAAGCCATTACAGGTGCTGACAGCAATTTTTCTACACCTGTTATATACGCCTTATTTCTGCTTAAGCTGATATCAGCACCCATTCTTTGTAACTCAAGAACATGCATAAATCTATTCTCAAAGATTGTCTCCAGAACTGTGGAGCTCCCAGAAGCGACTGTATTTAGAACCATTAACTGCGCTTGCATATCAGTTGGTAAACCAGGATATGGCTCTGTCACAAAATCAATGGGCTTGATTTTTTCTTGATACATGCTGACCTCAATATCATTGTTATTAACAATAATTTTGGCACCAGCTTGCCTCAATAAATTTATCACAAATTTTAAATGTTGGGACTGTGTTCCTCTAAGAATGAGATTTCCTCTAGTGAGGATAGCTGCAACTAAGTAAGTACCCGTTTCTATTCTGTCGGGTATATTCCTATAAACAGTACCGTGGAGTTTATTAACTCCTTCAATTTCTATTTTTCTCGTGCCCAGTCCTTTTATTTTAGCTCCTGTTTTCTGAAGAAACATTCCTAAGCTAATAACTTCAGGTTCCAGCGCTGCATTAACTAGTATTGTTTTTCCCTCAGCTAAAACTCCTGCCATCATAAGGTTAGCTGTTCCAGTAACAGAGACAGGATTAAATTCAAAATGTATCCCTTTAAGTTTTTTTGCTTTGGCAAATATGTATCCCCCATCTAATCTAATTTCAGCACCCATTGCTTTCAAACCATCTAGATGTAAATTAACTGGCCTAGCTCCAATGGCACACCCACCTGGTAAAGAAACACGAGCTTCACCATATTTAGCAAGCAAAGGTCCCAAAACAAGGATGGATGCACGCATTGTTTTAACAAGGTTATATGGTGCTAAGTAATTATTAATATTGGATGCATCAAGTTCTAATTTATTATTGTTCGTTATATTTACAGAAACACCCATGTCTGCCAATAATCTCATCATTGTTGAAATATCTCGCAGATGAGGAATTCTGTCTAATACGACTCTTTCATCAAACATGATAGAAGCTGCCATTATTGGTAAAGCTGCATTTTTTGACCCAGAAATGTTAATTTCACCGGAAAGGGCCTGTCCCCCTTGAATTTTAAATTTATCCAATTTTTTCTAGCTGCTCCTAAAAGGAGTTATTATGAATTTTCCTCTGGAGTTAATGCTTTAATAGTCAATGCGTGTATTTCAGAATTCATCCTCTTTCCCAAACATTCATACACCAATTGGTGTCTCTCAATAAGAGATTTCTCATTAAAAGCATCCGAAATAACGATCGCATCAAAGTGAACATTATCGTCACTGCTTATCAAAGCAACCGAGTCTTCGATAGAGTTTTCAATTAAAATCCTAATATCATCTGAATTCATTTTATTTCCTTAATGTTATTTTACGATAAACTGTTGGTAACTGAAAAAACTGAGGTAATTCCATTTGATTAATTGACTAGTTTTCTTAGTTAAGAAATAGTATTTAAAATTAATTAAATATATTACAGAAAATATAAGGACAAAATTGATAAAAAAACAAGAAGAATTTAATTTTATAGATATTGGGAAAAAAGTATTAGCCATAGAATCAGATGCCGTCAAAATTCTAAAAGATCGTTTGGATAATAGTTTCGCTGTTGCGTGCGAAGCATGCTTTGAATGCACTGGAAAAATTATCGTCATGGGTATAGGTAAATCTGGACACATAGCAGATAAATTAGCTGCAACACTTGCAAGCACTGGAACTCCTTCATTCTTTGTTCATCCCGGTGAAGCTGGCCATGGAGACCTAGGAATGATTTCAAATAATGACATTGTCATTGCATTGTCAAATTCAGGAGAAACAGAAGAAATAATTGACCTGCTCCCAGCCCTAAGGAACATGGAAGTCAAAGTTATTGCTTTGACGGGTAACAAAAATTCTAAAATTGCAAATTACTCTGATATTCATATAGATGTGAGGGTGGAAGAAGAGGCCTGTCCATTGAATTTAGCTCCAACAGCAAGTACAACAGCAGCATTAGCAATGGGAGATGCGATTGCTGTAGCACTATTGGAAAAAAGAGGGTTCTCCATTGAAGATTTTGCAAAATCCCATCCTGGTGGCTCAATCGGAAAAAAAATACTACTGCTTGTTGAAGACATAATGCACATTGATGATGAAATTCCGATTGTCTTCGAAAATGAAACGTTAGCACGGGGTTTAATTGAAATGTCACAAAAAGCACTCGGAATGACAGCTGTTGTTAGTAAAAAAGGAAACCTTGTTGGCATTTTCACAGATGGCGATCTTAGAAGAAGACTTAAAGAAAATATTGACATAAGAAAAACCCTCATGCATGAAGTCATGACGAAAGATTGCATAACTGTCTCATCAAATATACTTGCTGTGAAAGCTATTGAAATCATCCAAGCAAATAAAATCACTTCTCTGGTTGTG
>ERZ651768.1978-NODE-1978-length-14650-cov-23.082481_pt1 | contig 14650 bp, 13 predicted proteins | sample MGYA00514754_ERZ651768 | MGnify/ENA metagenome assembly ERZ651768 | reverse complement strand
ACTATAAAAAAAAGTATTGATGCAGCGAAAATCTTTTTAATTTCTCTCCCTCTCACATTAATTTTTCCTTCCAAGATTCTTCTTCTGACCTAAAAACGCTCATTTTTTTGACAATTCTTTGTGATGAATCACGATAATACCGCATGTTTTTTTCCAAAAGATTATAGAAAGGATGTGGAGTGAATTCAAAAAAATTAAAAGATATGTATGAGCAGTTAGTCATCAAGCTTGAAGAACGTAGCAGGTTGGGTGGTGTGATGGCAACTATGCACTGGGATCAGGAAGTCATTATGCCTAAGGCGGCAGCAGAAAATCGATCAAAGCAGATGGCAGCATTAGCGGGAGTTTTACATGAAAAATCTGTTGATGTGGAGATTGGACGTTTGATTGACAAGCTTGTTGATGTCGATATAAATAACTTCACGGAGATCGAGCAATGCAATATTTATGAAGCGAAGCGTGAATATGAATTGGAAACAAAAATTCCGAAAGAATTAATACAGGAATTAGCAGAATTAAGTTCCAACGGTCATCAAGTATGGGCTAAGGCTAGGCAAGAAAATAAATTTGAAGATTTTGCTCCCACCCTCGAGAGATTAATTATTCTAAAAAAGAAATGGGCCGAATTTGCGTTCCCAGAACTAGATCCTTACGATGCTAATATTGATGTTTTCGAGAGAGGGATGAGGATGGAACGCCTCACTCCAATTTTTGATAAATTAAAAAAAGAATTAATTCCACTCATTGACGCAATTAGAAAATCATCAATTAAGCCCGATATAAATTTTTTAAAAGGTAATTTCCCAATTGATAAGCAAGAGGCCTTGGGGAGAATTATCAGTAAGGATATAGGGTTTGATTATGATAGGGGTCGCATGGATGTTTCGGTGCATCCGTTTTGTGGTGGTGGACATCCGACGGATGTGCGTATTACAACACGCTATCGGTCAGAAAGTTTTATTGATTCACTTTTTGCGGTAATACATGAAACAGGGCATGGATTATATGAACAAGGTAGAATGTCAGGTTTTATGGATTTGCCGGTTTCTGAATCTTTAACCATGGCAATTCATGAATCTCAATCCTTGTTCTGGGAGCGAATGATTGCGCAGAATTTTTATTTTTGTGATTACTATCTTAATCTTTTTGTGGAGACGTTTCCCGAAGCATTGCAGGGTGTTTCTTCAAATACCCTTTATGCCGCCATTAATAGATGCGACCCGTCTTTTATTCGGGTAGAAGCGGATGAGGTAACTTATCCCCTGCACATAATACTTCGTTACGAGATCGAAAAGGGGTTGTTTGACGAAAGCATTAGTGTGAAAGACCTACCTGATGTCTGGAACGATAAGATGGAAGAATATTTGGGTGTGAGGCCATCTTCTAACTCCGAAGGAGTCTTGCAGGATGTGCATTGGAGTGGGGGAGCATTTGGGTACTTTCCTTCTTACACACTTGGGGCTATGTATGCGTGCCAGTTTTATTCCAAGATGTTGCTTGATTTAAACGATATCCCTAAAAATATTAAGGAAGGAAACTTCTCATATATAAAAAAATGGCTTAATGATAACATTCATAAGCAGGGGCGATTGTATTCACCTGAAAACCTTATTTACAAAGTTACCGGAGACGAAATAAATCCAGACTTTTTTATTTCCTATCTTAAACAGAAGTATGGTGAAATTTATAGGCTTTAACAATTGAAACCTTCATGGCTTCTTCATTTTTTTAATGACCTTTAGTCGAAAACATTCAAAAAAATCCAAATTAACCTCTTTGTGCTCTGTCTGTGGCACTAAAATATTACCAGGAATTATTTTTTGCTTTGAATGTGGACTTCCTGACCTTCCAAAAAAAGAACCTGAAGAGACCGGTATATCGTTAGAGCAGGCTGTTATGCGTATTGGTGTTTTAGTACTTTTATTTCTATGCGTGGTTCTAGTTAAGTTTGACGTAGCTATGGATGATTTGTTTTTTTCTTCAGATACGGTTTTAGAAGCGGACTCATTGAATTTTAGAGAAAAAGATCAAGGTGATGGGTTCGAGTTAATACATACGGTAATCCCATCATTGGCAAACGTTCGCTCAAAGCCTTCAATGGATGGTCAAGTAATTGCCGTAGTGGAGGAAGGAATGAATCTTATTATTGTTAAAAAAAAACAGGACTGGACAAAGGTTCGCGTGTTTGAAAAAACTGGATGGATTTCCAGTAGGCTTATTAAATCAGAAGTTCAAAACGTAAAATAAATTTTATTTGTTTAGGGCGACGCGCATATCTAGAAGGGTATTCTTAAATTCCTCATAATTTCGCGAAACGGGAAATTGTGGGAACTCTTTAATAACATTGTCAGGTGGGCAAAATAGAATCCCCGCATCTGCTTCTTGCAACATCCCGGTATCATTGTAGGAGTCTCCGGCTGCAATTACTTTGAAGTTTAGTTTTTTTAACGCTGAGACCGCCTTGGTTTTACCATCCTTCTGTCTTAGTTGATAGCCTGTTATGTCCCCTTTACTGTTAACAATGAGATCGTTGCAGAATAGGGTTGGATAATCAAGACTCTTCATGAGAGGCCCTACAAACTGGTAAAATGTGTCAGATAATATGATTACTTGAAATTCGGATTTCAGCCAAGCAAGAAAATCAATCGCTCCTGCCAGTGGTGATAATGTTTTAATAACATTTTGTATGTCTATTAGCTTTAGGTTGTTGTCATTAAGAATTTTTAACCGGCCTTGCATTAATTCGTCGTAATCGGGGATTTCTCTGGTTGTAAGTTTAAGTTGTTCTATCCCTGTTTTTTCTGCAAAAGCAATCCATATTTCAGGTAGCAAAACTCCTTCAAGGTCAAGACATGCAAGCATAATAATATTCCTTTTTTAGATTGTTTGGTCTTATTTTGTATGGTGTTTTAGGCAGAAGATTTATTTTTACGTTTGCGAGTTAACTCAATTAAGAATGTCAATTCCTCATTTTGTATTATGCGTGAGAGGACTGCGTATACCAAAACGCCAATCGCAATATCTGCGGAAAGAATTAGAAGTTTTAATACTAATTTGGAATTAGGATCAAAAAAAGTTACATTAAAGAAATATACTGCAATACCCATGACTCCCGATACGAAAAATAGTTTGATCACAGATGATAATATCTTTCGTCCCCCCATTAATCCAATTCGTTTTCTAAGTAAATAGATTAATAGAATCACATTAAACAGGGCAGATATCGAGGTTGCTAGAGCTAGTCCACCATGTTTTAAGGGGCCCATGAGTATTAAATTAAGAATTATATTTAGTAACATGGAATAGATTCCAACTTTTGCTGGCGTCTTGGTGTCTTGTAACGAGTAAAATGCTGGGACAATGACCTTGATTCCACAAAAAGCACATAGCCCAACAGAATAATAGAGCAGGGCAATCGCCGTTCCTTCAGTTGTCAAACGATCAAATTCTCCCCTTTCCCATAAGGTATTCACGATCGGGAACCTTAGAAGGATAAGACCAATGGTTGCAGGGATTGTAATAAATAAAATCAACCGAATTCCAAAAGCGATTGTTTTTATCATTTCAGAGAAGTCCTTATTTGCAACCTGGTGCGACAGCATTGGTAAGATTGCAACCCCTAGTGCAACGCCGAATACACCAAGAGGCAGTTGCACCAGACGATTCCCATAATATAAATAAGAAATGGATCCTTCTGGAAGCAAGGAAGCAAGGAGGGTATCCACCAACATATTAAGTTCGTATATCGCCAAGCCGAATATAGCGGGAATCATCAGCTTGCTAATTCTTAAAGCCTCAGCATTTTTCCAATCAATGGATGGAATGAATTTGAATCCGCATCGGAAAATGGCTGGTATTTGAATTACGAATTGAAGAAACCCCCCAGTTATCACTCCAATTGCTAGGCCTATAACTGGTTGATCAAGTTGAGGAGAAATTATCACCGTGCCCATGATCATGCATATATTTAGAATGGCTGGGGTTATTGCTGGTAAAGCAAACATGTTGTACGTGTTGAGTATACCCATGCAAAAAACAGCCAATCCTATAAAAAGAAAATAAGGGGCCATCCATTGGGTTAGGAGAACCGTTAGATTGAACTTGTCAGGAGTTGGTATGAATCCAGGCGCAAAAACCATTATTATATAAGGTGCAAATATCGCTAATGCCAGAGAAGAAGTTATCAATACCGTCAACAAAATATTAAATAAATTGGCAGTCATTATCCAGGCGTCCTCTTCTCCTTTTTGATTTCGGATTTCTGTAAAAACTGGGATAAAAGCCGCGGAAATAGCCCCTTCACCAAGTATCTTGCGTTGAACATTAGGAATTCTGAATGCAACAAAAAAAGCGTCTGCCGCAGAAGTTGCTCCAAACTGCATTGCTATTACAAGATCTCTAATCAAGCCTAGTAGACGAGAGACGAGTGTCATGCCTCCAACGGTTCCTGCGGCCTGACCTAGTTTTTGATTATTTTCCATGTTGATTGGTATTGACTAACAGATGAAGGTTTTGATTTGAGTTAAAAGATAATTCAATGATGTGCTATTGAGAGAAGATAAGACTTAGCGGACAAATTAATTATGGATCGATAGTGACCATGTAACTCATTGAAATTATACAGAAATATTTTTAACAAGCCTAATGGTTTAAATTTAAGGTTATTTTACCCAAAGAATAAAATGTAAGTAAAAGTATAAGAGATTATGTTGAAAAGGGGGGGGACTATTATAAATCTTGAATAAAATGATTTGCAAAAGATCTAATTTGTTTTCCATTGAGGACATGAAATCGTCGAACTTTTTCGATGGTTTGATTAGAGAAACGTTTTAAAGGAATGTGGATAATACTTTTGTGATATTTGCGAGAAAGCTTTCGCCAGTTTGATTTTGGGAGGCATGGCGTAACCACTGCTATATGTTTTTCTTGTGAATGAAAAAAGGCTGCTTCTAATAATTTTTCTTCTAAAGTTTTTCCTACATGAATTCTAGGATCTTTCCAGATGTCAGGTATTGGCCTAGGGGGATAGATCATCATGCATCCTCCATATGTGGCACGACCCACTCCAGGGCCGACCATATCATTCATGTAATTTGTTGCAAAAAAACATAATGTTGATTCTTCGTTATGTTCGGCATACCAGGTTTGACACCATTGGTAGTTATTTGGATTGGGTTCTATATCAAAAATAAAAACAACGATTTCAACACGTCCGCGGGAAGGCGGTATTTCTTTAACGTAGATATCGCCTTCGTGCCAATGACGAAGTGATTCTCTCATGTCTACACCATCTTTTATAGAGGAAGTAAACTTTTCGGACCTTGCGAGGTCATTGCTCAAAAGTAATTTGGATTGCTCTCGAACATGAGTATTAAAGCTTTCTATTTGATCATCTTCTGGTGGCCAGGAGCATTGGCCGTAGGGATCCCAGTTGTATTTCCATTGAGTTTGTTTTTTTATATCAGGTTCAGGTTTTAGATTGACTCCACGCCATTCAGTTTGAATTTCTGATAGGCGATTTTTCATATTAATAGGGTTGTTTCCACTATCAATAGCTTTATCGATTCCAAGCACTAAAGGTTCGAGACTAGTAGATTCAAGGTCTTGAAATGGGTACTCTCTGGCCGCTTCAAGAACAGCAATTGCGAAAGGGTCGCCACTGAATTGTTTTGCAGTTGTTATTAAAGTATACAGATCTGGTGTTAAGCGGCTTTCCATCAATGTCAAATTTCTTACGTACTGCAGGTATGTTTGGAAAGTTTGTGATGTAAGATTATGAAAACGTAATTTATGTTTTTTAGTGAATATGTTTCGAGCTTTTATAAGAATTTCTTTTATTCCATCAACTACAACCTCTTTGTCAGACTTTATTTGTTGTCGATATATTTCATTCAGATAAGTTATGTAAGGAAATTCTGCAAGCGCAAAAAAGAGTGTTTCTTTTACTACCCCAAATATTTTTGGATTATTTAAAGGTGAAATTATTTTATCGTATGGTTTTCTCTCATTATAAGCTTCTTTTATCCAGGGCCAGTCTAGAACCGAACAGATGAAAGTTATATTCTTAAAATCAAATTCTAGTTGATGAAGCTGGTAGGCTATCCACCGCGCTCTTTTGTCATGAAGCGTGTTAGTTTCAGGGCGTTTAATCGAGAGTAAAAGAGTAGCGCAAAACTTTTCATACGACATATGTCTTAATGCGTATGAATCAGGGAAGTTTATTTTTCTTGGTTCATAGATATCGCAACTATAATCTATAAACTTTCTAGGGATTCCTTCTTGCGAGGCGATGCGAAGGCCCATAATGACTGGCTGGCAAGGATCTATAGGAACATAATTATAAGATCCCGATGATTCTTTCTGGGAGCAAAGAGTGATTTGTGGTAGGCGATTAATTCCATCTTCTACTGTTGTTTGAAATTCGGGAGGAAGGCCTACTGCTAAACAGTCAGTTGAAGATGATAATAAACGGTCTCTTATAATATGAGTGAAGCAGGCGCTTCCATGTATTACGGGTAAAAACTGGATTTTTTTACTTAGATAAAAGATTCCCATTGTTGTTATCGATCTGGATGGATCGGGCTGTCTTCATCGAAAAAAAAATCACCCAGCCCTTGCGGTAATTGTGTTCCTCCTAATGCGCGATTTTTCTTCTCTGCCATTTCATCTAAATCTAGTGCGTCGTCCCCAAGAACCTTTTGAATTGATTCTTGCCAAATCATATCTTTTGCTATGGGGTGATCTTTGTCTTGAATTAACCTTTTCATCGCATATTGCAATATATGTAAACCGTCCCTGGGAGAAAATTCAAGGTCAAGTTGGTGAGATCTTTGCAGAAAGTTTACGGTCATTTCAAGTAATTCTGCTTCAGCAAATGGAAGGTGATATTTTAAGATGGCCATCTCATCTTCAGTATTAGGCATATTCAATGTCAAGGTAGGTTGAAGTCTTGATAAGATATAATCAGGGATTTCAAATGTGGATTCATCGTGATTCATCGTGACACAAGCACGAAACTCCTCGTGAGCTTTTATCCTAAGGCCGGCAATGATCGATTCAACATAGCGCCTGTGATCAAGAAGAGGAGCTAGAGAAGCCCAGCTTTTTTCGTTCATTCGATTGCCTTCATCTAGTATGCAGATTCCTCCGCTAATCATTGCTGTTACTAATGGTGATGCATGGTAAGAAATTTTTCCTGATTCAGCCAAAACAGGAGTGACAATTAAATCTTCTGGTCGTGTATCACTTGTACATTGATATATATAAAGCGGTTGTTTTCTTTCTAAAGCCGCAACCATTCCTAAAGTGGTTTTTCCGATTCCTGGCATACCAATGATTCTAGGAGATAATGGAAGGTCTTTATCTGATATAACCATCCAGCATGCCAAGACTTGCTTCAAAACTTCACTTTGGCCAATCCATTCAGGTTTTGTCGTGTCCGGTTTACTTAAAGTTAAAGTGACTCCATCTATTACTGCAGTTTTACTAATACTGTGTTGATTCATCTAGCCCCCAAGAGAAAATATCCATGTAGCCCTAACTTGAAATGTTATATGACTATTGCTCAATCTACAAACGTATTTTCTGATGCATTTATGAATAGTGTTATATGTTAGAATTATAAAATGGAGTTTTTAATATGATTGTTGATCTTAATTTAATAGGAAAACGTGCTCTCGTTATTGGTGGAGGTAATGAATCGAGCCGTAAGGTTGAAGCGCTTCTTTCGCAGCAATGCAAGATCTTTGTGGTGGCTGAAAAAGCTGAACAATCGATAAAAAATTATGCTGACGAAGGAAAAGTTTCACTTGATTTAAGAAAAATAGAAAATGTTGATTTTTTAAAGGATTACAAACAACTTGACTTGATTCTTGCTACAACTGATGATCCAGATATAAATAGAGAAATTCTTGTTGTTGGGAAAAAAAAATATGGTTGTTATGTATATGCAGCAGACGATCCTCAAGTGAGTGATTTTAGTCATCCATCAGTTATTAATATTAATGACACTGTTCAAATTGCTATTTCCACTGGTGGTAGAAGTCCCTTAATGGGTAAGTCCATAAGACAAGACCTCGAACCTTTAATAAAAAAATCGATTAGCGATTTGATTCTCATGCAAATTAATTTGCAAGATCAACTTAGGAGTATGTCTAAAAAAATGATTCCATCAGTAGAATATAGAAAAAAATTTCTTACCGAATTGCTTGGTGATAAAAGCGTGAATCAGTGTCTGGAGGAAAAAAAAATCCCTATGGCTAGAGAATTAGCCTACGAGCGATTGAATGCCTTTATAAAAATAAATTCTAATGCATGGTAAATTGACTATTGATAGGCAATTTAAATGATTTATAAGACAGATCCTCAGGCAATCTCTCCATATCTGCAGGATGCTTCAAATTACCTCGGTGGTTTTGCAGATAAAGTTGTTATCCCAGAATCTATTGAAGAACTTTCGTCTTTTTTAAAAAATAACACACAACAAATTACAATCGCAGGCGCTGGGACAGGCATGACTGCATCACGTATTCCAGAATCTGGTTGTATTATATCTCTTGAGCGATTTGATAGTATTGGTAATCCAGAGAACGGTATTATAGATGTTGGTCCTGCTGTATCTCTTGCTAACCTATATAAAAAATTAGAATCAACAGAATATTTCTATCCACCCAATCCAACTGAAAGTCTTGCGTCTATTGGGGGAACACTTGCAACTAACGCATCTGGTTCAAGAAGTTATAAATTTGGTGTGACAAGAGACTATGTGCTTGAAGCGGATATTATCCTGGCTGATGGGAATTCAATCGCTTTGAAAAGGGGATTAACCATCGATAATCCTCTGAATACTTCTGATGGGCGGCAATTGTTTTTTCCTGAGATTAGCTACAAGAGCCCCCTATGTAAAAACGCTGCTGGCTATTATGTAAGACCTAATATGGACTGGTTGGATTTGCTTATCGGTTCTGACGGAACATTAGGTGTCTTTACTCGTGTTAGATTAAAACTTGAGGTTCGTCCCTCGTCATTTATTAGCGGGATTTTGTTTTTTCAGAAGGAGGAAGAGTGCTGGGATTTTGTTGATTTGATTAAAAAAACAAATAGCAAATTTATAAATCCTTGCTCACTTGAATATTTTGATAGGCATGCTTTGAATCGCTTGCGCAAAAAGTTTACAAATATTCCTCTTAACGCTCAATCCGCCCTGTTTTTTGAAAATGATATTGACCGTCAATCGGATCATGATCCTGCATTAGAAGCGTGGTTCGATTATTTGAAAGAAACTAGCGCGCTTAGTGATTCTTGGATTGCTCAATCCAGCAATGATTTAAAGCGTTTTCATGAGTTTAGACACGCGATCCCTGTTTTGTTAAATGAAGAAAATAGCCGCCTGAAAAGAACCAAAATAGGAACTGATATGGCTGTCCCGAGTTTACACTTTATAGATATGATGTTTTTTTATAAAAATGAACTTGAGAGAACAGGTATTGATTATGTTATCTTCGGTCACGTTGGTGATAATCATTTGCATATCAATTTTTTACCAGACGAACAAGAGATTCCAAAAGCCCATGAACTGTATTCTAGGCTTGTTCGGCAGATTCTTGAGTGGAATGGTACTATTTCAGCTGAACACGGTATTGGCAAGTTGAAGAAAAAATATTTTTTGATGATGGTTGGAGAGGAGTCTTTGACGCAACTTAAGGCTATTAAGGAGATTTTTGATCCAGAATTTATCCTTGGGAAGGGGAATATTTTTTAATAACTCTGTTTGTTTGAAAATATTACCCATATTGACAGCGCGTATGACGTGAAGATAGAATTCTGTAAGCTAAACTTTCTTTTCGTAGTGTGATTGGTTTCTGGTAACTTTAGAGAGCCTAGATAATGTTAAATTCAGTGAAAAGTTTGGTTCTAAACTATTCGTATGAACCACTTCAGTTTTGTAGCGCAAAACGTGCAATTATTATGGTTTTTAATGAGCGAGCTGAATTTATTGAAAGTGATGGTTACGTGGTCCGAACGCCAACAACATCATTCAAACTCCCGGCAGTAATTCGCGTTCTTAATATTGTAAAACGGACCAAACGCAGAGGCATCTCTTTCAGTAAAAAAAATATTTTACGTCGTGATAACTTTACTTGTCAGTATTGCGGCACAATCAATAATTCATTGACTGTCGACCATGTGCTCCCAAAATCACGTGGAGGCAAATCCAATTGGATTAACGTAGTGGTTGCCTGTAAACCTTGTAATTTAAAAAAAGGTAATCAAACACCTTCGGAAAAAGGAATGCAACTACTCGCTAAACCATCAAAGCCAGGGACTTATTGGCCTTTTTTTAGCATTCCAACAGGTCCAACCTCTCATTTGGAAATCTGGAAAAAATATCTTCCTGCATCCCTAATTTCCAAGTCCTTGTTTCGTTGATATTTTGGTTTTATGAATTATTGTACTTTGGTTTTTTATCGCTAAAATAATCTTTAATTGAATTGTGAGCAATAAAGTGAATGGAGTTTTATGGTTGAACCTAAATCGTTAACCCAAATTATATCCGAGAAAGATTTTCTTGTGCTGGCGGAAGTCCCATGTGAGCAGTTTTTTAACGTATTATTTCTTTTTAAGCGTCGCAACCAAGAGAAAAAAAATATTTCAAGAAAATTTTATTCTAACCTTATTCAAGAGTCCGAGTCTTTAGAAAATTTTATGGATCAATATGGAGCAAGAGAAAATAAAAAATGGAGTTTCTTTGTTGAGTGCCTTGCCTCTATACGAAACTTATCTATTGCAGCCTTTTTTACTCGCCATATATTAGATCGATACCCTTATTATAATCTGAAAGAACCTAGCAATAAGGAAAATGAATTTAAAAATGCTTCTATAGGGGTACTGTTTTTTCTTAATCAGTCTATCCTTAGCCTGCTCCAGGAGTTGTATGCTGCTACCGAAGCAAATAGTATGAATATATCTATTGATAGTGGTATTCAGATTGAATTTTCTGATATTGAATCCAATAAAAGATTGCCTCGCAATGTAGCCGAGGATGAAGTGAAAGACGAAGAAGAACGTGTCATCGAAGTATGCGAAAAAATTAAACATATTTCGAGATTAATGAATGATTCAAAGATTTCTCAAATAGAGGATATTAAAAAACTTAAGCTAGTCGTTTTACAAAAATATAATGAAAACCGAGCGAGGCTTCACAAAAACTTAATTCATAATGTTCAATCGGATTTTGATACATATGTAAAAAATACAAAGCTTGAGTCTGAACATGAAGAGTTAAAAATATTGCGTGGTTATGTGTCAATGCCCTTGCACCTTCTTGAAGTGTCTTTATGGTTGGTACATTTTTATGAGCGTCATGAGGATGAGATTCGTCCTGGAGAGAATAGGAAACGTATTTCCATGATAGTTAATAAAGATGTGCTTTTGGATAAAATTGTCAATTTTGGTTTTTTTTATAGTCAATACTTTATCAATGAAGGGAATAATCTGGCGGATGAAATATTAAAATGCTTTTCTATAGTGGTGAGAGTGGAGTTGCCTATTCCTAAACCATTAGGTTTTCACGCTCGTCCATGCACTCTTGTATCTATTATTGCTAGGAAATACGAAAATATGGATTTGTTTGTGATTGTTGATGAGAAAAAATTTAATGCCAAGTCGGTTATGAGTCTTTTGCAAGTTGGTGGGCTTGTTGCTGATAAAGGGTATCAGACTATATTATTTGAGGGTGACAAAAGAGTTATTGATGATATTAAACTACTTGTAAAGCATAACTACTGCGAGAAAGGAGAAATCCCATCTCGACTTTCTTATCTACGAGAATATCAAAAATCAGAGTAGTAATTTTTATTTTATTAGTTTTGATAATTATATGAGTGAATACGATGAAATTTTTGATGTGGTCGATTCAGAAGATATGGTTATAGGTAAAGCGTCTAGACTCCAAGTCCATAATAATGACTTAATGCATAGGTCGGTACATATTCTTGTTTTTAACTCTACTGGTAGCTTGTTTCTTCAGAAGAGGGCGATGATTAAGGACGAAAGCCCTGGTTTATGGGATTCTTCTGCAGCAGGGCATGTTGAGTCAGGGGAAGATTATATTAGTTGTGCAAAACGAGAACTTAATGAAGAATTAAGTCTTTCGGATGTTCAATTAGATGAGGTTTTATCCATTCCTGCCCAAAGTACGACCTTTTGGGAGCATGTTCGTGTGTATAAATGTGTTACCGATAGTAATATCTGTATCAATAAGAATGAGATTTCTGAGGGTAGATATATAAACTTATCCGAAGTAAGAGCTTTGATGCAATTGAAACCTGAAATACATACGTCAACCTTTAGCCTCATTTATGCCAACTATATAAATAAACTTGATTAGGCTATCTTTCCTTATTATCCCAGCGCGGTCAATGATTATTCGTTTGTCAATTAGTTATTATGACTATATTTGATTTTTTCATTATTTTTATTATCGGGATTTGCTTTGTTTATTCCTTTTCTAAAGGAATGGTTAGGGAAATATTTTCTTTGCTTGGTTATTTGGTTGGTTATGTTTTGGCCATGGATTACTACGAGGAATTTGCTACGGCTCTTCAGTCGATGGTTTCTCAAGAGATTATGGGTCGTATTTCCGAATTCGCGATAGTTTTTACTGTTGTTAAAATTTTAGTAGGGTTGTTTATTATTTTTATAGTAAAAATTATTTTCGGTCTGCTTGGTCGATTGATTAGAAAAAGTGTAGAGGGGACACTTGCTATTTCCTTTCTTGATCGCATTGTAGGTGGGGCACTTGGGGGACTAAAAGGGCTTGTCATTGTAGCTATTATAATGTTTCCATTAGGTTTATTTAGCGGTGGTTATGAAAAGGTTACTCAGGGATCAATTATTGCACCCTATTTAGAAAAAATTATTTCCTTAGCCAGTCAAGAATCTTACATCGACAAATTTTTAGACTTTTCTTCAGAAATATCCGTTGATGGGGTTCAAGAAAAATTAGAAAAAATGGGTGACCTTAATGCAATTACTCAAGATATAAAACATAAAAAAGAAGAATTACTGGATACGATTCAAGGGGGAATAAAAAATAGACCTGAAGAAGGTGCTATGGATAACCACACAAAAGAAGACAAGAATAAATTAAACGACCTCCTGAAAACATTTTCTACTAAATAGATTTTTATATATTTTAATATTAGATTGCATGAAGACACGTATTAATATTAACGGAACAATAAAAGAAGAAGCGTTTATTTCAGTTTTTGACCATGGTTTTTTATTTGGTGATAGTGTTTACGAGGTTGTTAATACCAGAAAAAATCGTCCTTGTTTTCTTGATGAACATTTAAAGCGATTGCGTCGTTCCGCAGAAGGTATCGAACTTGTCATCCCGTTTGATGATTTTTGGTTGAGGGAACAGATTGATCGCACTCTCGCAGATGCGGCAAATCAAGAATCCTATGTCCGTATAGTTGTGACTCGTGGTATGGGAGACATAAACATTGATCCTTCGTCCTGCCACTCTCCACTCGTTCTCATTTATGTGACTCCTGCGCATGTCTACCCACCAGATTTCTATGAAAATGGAATTCATCTTGCTGTTGTCAGCGTTCAGAGAAATTCAAAAAATGCCTTGAATCCTAGCATTAAAACTGGCAATTATTTAAATAATGTACTTGCTAAAATTGAGTCCGAGCGTCTTGGTGCTCATGATGCATTGATGCTGAATTCACTCGGTCATTTAACCGAGAGTACAACAAGCAATTTCTTTTTTGTGCGCAATGGAAGTCTCATGACACCTTCTTTAGATTGTGGAATATTAGCTGGTATAACAAGAGATGTGGTCATTAGGCTCAGTCAGGAAAATGGATTTCGATTAGAACAAGGGGCTTGGCCTGTTGAGATTCTTGAAAGTGCTGATGAAATGTTTTTGACGGGTTCCGTTAAAAATCTTATGCCCATTACTCGTTTGGATGGAAAAATTGTTGGTGATGGGAAGCCAGGTCCCATTACTCGAAGTTTGGTTTGTTTATATGAAAACTTTCTAGAGCGCTTCGAGTGATAGAGGATTGCTATGTCCATATTAATCGGATTGACTGGGAACATAGGATCAGGAAAGTCCCTTGCTGCATCGTACTTTAAGGAATTAGGTACCTATATTATTGATGCAGACCTTATAAGTCGGCAGCTCGTCGTTCCCCATCAACCCGCCTGGGAAGAAATTGTTGACAAGTTTGGCAACGAATACTTGAACCCTGACAAAACTCTGAATAGATCAAAATTAGCAGTCGAAGTTTTCCAAAGTGATAAAAAGAGACATGCTTTAGAAGTTATTTTGCATCACCGCGTTATAGCGGAAGAAAAAAAAATATATTCAGATCACCAAAAGATAGATCCTGAAGCTGTTGTTATCATTGATTCCGCTTTATTGATTGAATCACAAAACTATAAAAATGTTGCTAAAGTTATAATTGTTCAAAGTACTCAAGAACTGCAAATTCAACGTGTAATGAGCCGTGACGGGGAATCCTGTGCATCTGCTAAAAATCGTTTAAAATCACAAATGTCACTAGAGGAAAAGTTGAATTATGCCGATTATGTTTTATATAACACAAGTGGTCGAGACCAACTGAAATCTCAGGTA
>ERZ651768.1977-NODE-1977-length-14652-cov-2.437804_pt1 | contig 14652 bp, 15 predicted proteins | sample MGYA00514754_ERZ651768 | MGnify/ENA metagenome assembly ERZ651768 | reverse complement strand
GCGTGGGAAATGATACGCCGTGGCCAAGAAGACGTGATGTTGGCCGGCGGTAGCGAAGCTCCGCTATTTCCCATCGCCGTTGCCGGATTCAACTCCATGCGGGCCCTATCCCGGTTCAATGAGGATCCTCAAAAGGCAAGCCGCCCATTTGATGCCGACCGGGATGGATTTGTGATGGCCGAAGGTGCTGCGGTCTTGGTTCTGGAGAGCCAGGAGAGCGCTGAAGCCCGTGGGGCGACGATTCTGGCCGAGTTGCGCGGATATGGAGCTACTTCTGATGCTCACCACCTCACGGAGCCCGGTCCCACCGGACAGAGTGCCGCAAACGCCATTCAGTTGGCTTTAAATGCTGCGGGTGTCGAGCCGTCTGAATTGAACTACCTCAACGCCCATGGAACCTCAACGCCGTTGAACGACCGGTCGGAGACGCGGGCGGTCAAACTAGCTCTGGGCGAACACGCTTACCGCGTGCCAATCAGCTCAACCAAGTCTATGACCGGGCATCTTCTTGGAGCAGGGGGAGCTTTAGAAGCGACGTTCTGCGTCATGGCGATAAAGACCGGCATCGTTCCGCCAACCATCAACCTGAATACGCCGGACCCCGACTGCGATCTTGACTACACGCCCAACCAATCCAAACAGAAGCGGATCGACGTGGCCATGAGCAACTCATTCGGTTTCGGTGGGCACAACTCTGTACTCGTCTTTGCCAATCCCGATCAACGCAGCTAATCCCGCCCTTATCTAGCCCGCCTCCGGCCCGCTCCGCTTTCCTAGTTCTGTGATGGCTTCACGAACTGGGCTTTGAAGACTACTAACGGTATCGCTATCACTATGATAATCAGAGCGATGATTTGCGCCTGATTCAAAAACTCGAAATAAGGAATCTGCTCGACGCGTAAGAAGCTCAAGAAGAACCTCCCGATCGAATACAAGCCCCCGTACAACACAAAGAACATCCCACGGGGACGCAACCGGTTACGCAGGGGCCAGATAGCGGCCGCCAGCAGAAGGTCGAATATTAGCTCATATGCTACCGCGGGATGGGAAGCGGGCCGAGTGTAGCCCGGACTGGCGGAGTTGGTGTAAATGACCCCCCAGAACATGTCGGTGGCTTTGGAGAAGTGCTCCCCATTAACAATGTCTCCAATCCTGCCGATGGCCATGGAGATCAGCAACGCCGGCGCGACGATGTCGGCCATGTGCCCAATGCCCGGAAGAGGAGCTTTGTTCGGCTCTCCCAAGAAGGAGAATGTCTTGAACAATGAACCCCAAAGCGCCAGGAACCGGTCAGAGTTTCGGATAAGGACATAGGCGGCGCCGAAAGCGAAGCCGCCTAGAATGGCGCCGTAGATCGCAATTCCACCTTGCCAAACGTAGAACATCCTTATTGGGTCGTGCTGGTAGATCGGGCCCCAGAAATCGATAACGTGGACAACCCTTGCACCGACTATTCCACCGATGATTGACCAGACGGCTATGGAGTATATGGCGTCGGCAGATATGCCTTCTTTCGTGCCCCAACGCACCGCCAGATATACCGAGGTGGCCACTGCTATAAAAGTAAATAGTCCGTGCCATGCCAAAATGAACGGTCCGAAGTCGATGATGTTGGGACCTAATGGAATCGATATCACGGCAAGGGTGTGCATGTTCTAGCTCGCTATACTCATAGAATTGACAGATTCAGCCAGATACTCCCGGAGTCGAACCGGGTGAAATAGTGTGTACAAGGTATACCCGTGCCCCGTAAGGTTGCAAGGCGTGGGACACCCTCTGAAATTCGTCTTCGCTGGAAGGCAGGCAATACAACGCCGGACCCGCGCCCGACAGGTGAACTTCCGCACCGGTTGCCAACCTGATTTGCTGACGCAGAACCTCCAGTTCCGGGAACTCTTGAAAAGCGGTCAACTCGAAAACGTTGTACTGCATATCTGCTACGAATCCGTCAGTTTCTAGGATTCCCGCAAGCCGTTCGGTCCGGCCTCCATCGGTGTATTGATCTGCTGTTAACCGAGAAAACATTCTCGCTGTTTTGTCAGGAATCGTCTCCGACGGGCAAATCAGAGCCACCGGGAGCGATGGCAAGGACTGTATCGGCGTGATGGATTCTCCCCGTCCGGTCCCCGTTGCTGTCCCTCCAGTTAAGAAGAAGGGAACATCGGAACCCAAGTTTGCGGCTATCTCGGATAGTTCTTCGATGGACATGTCTAATCGCCAGAGTTGATTCAACGCCAAAAGGGCCGCAGCGGCATCGCTACTTCCCCCACCCAAACCCATCGCCACCGGTATATGTTTCTCCAGTGTTATGTCCACTCGGGGCTGTATACCCCAGCTATTCGCTAGGCTTGCGGCGGCTTGCCAAACAAGGTTGTCTTCACCGTTAAGGGAAGTGTCGTCGCATCGCAGGCTAAGAGACGGCGCCGGGTGGAAAGTAAGCCGGTCGGCCAGATCGATGGTTTGGAGCACGGTCCTGACTTCGTGGTAACCGTCGGACCGCTTTGCCATCACCTCTAGGACGAGGTTAAGCTTAGCGTAGGCTGGAACTTCCACGACTACCCACCGGTCTTACTCCGTTCTTCCCAGCCTTTGAAAATCAAAGCCCATTCGTCCAAAGTCAAAGTCTCAGCTCGTCGGCGTCCGTCAAAAGCCAGATCCTCCAGTAATTCTCCTACTTCCGTTGGGTGGACACCTAAGCCGTGGCTGAGCGAGTTCCGTAGTTGCTTCCGCTTGGCAGAGAACCCGGCGCGGACTACTTGAAAGAAGGCCGATTCATCCGATACCTCCACTGCGGGCTCGGGACGGACATCCAGGCGCACAACGGATGAATTCACCGTTGGGGGTGGACGAAAGGACCGGGGAGAGACGTGGCATACCAACGAAGGTTTGGCGTAAAACTGGGTTGCAACGGACAGGATACTCATGACACCGGGCTTTGCCAGCATGGAGTGGGCAACCTCTTGCTGGACCATCACCACCAGCAACTCTGGTTTGGGTTGCGACTCTAGTAACCGGCGCACGATGGGGTTGGCTGCATAGTACGGGAGATTGGCCACTACTTTATAAGGCGTGTCGACACCCACCAGAGGTTCTAGGTCGATGGTCCGAGCATCTCCATGGACTACCCGCAGGTTGGATGGGTTGTCTAGTCGCAAAGGGAGATCCACCATCAGGTATTGGTCCATCTCTACGGCGACAACCCGTCCCGCCTGCTCTAAGAGTCTGCGGGTCAATACGCCCCGGCCGGGTCCAATCTCCAAGACTTGGTCTCCGGGGTCAAGTTCCGCAGCGGCCACGATGCGGTTGAGGATCCGGGTATCGGTCAGGAAGTGTTGGCCAAGGGACTTACGAGGTCCTGACCTGGGGGGCCGTGTGGAGGGGTCTCCGTACCGGCGCCGTTGGTTTTCCTCCGGCGCCGGACGGTTTTTATCTTGATTAGAGACCGCGCACCTCACTTCGACGCTGGCCACTAGGCATGTTCCGGGCGGTGACTCGGGTCAGGCGCTCCCACGGCACCCGCAGTACACTGTTTACCGTTGCTCCTTCCGGCCTGGCGGAGTTCGCAGCACTGCGCCGCGTGGGACCCAACCTTCAACATCACCCATCCGAAATATTGGCCTAATGGTCATGCCTTAGAGAGGCATTCAACCCCGCTATAGCGGATTGCGGGTACAAGGCACCGCTAACTCCCCGTCTAGCGCGGTCTCAACATTATGGTAGGCTAGGCGTAGCACCGTGTCAAACGAATAGATGACCTGTTATGACTAAAATGTGGCTACATAATGTGTCTTGGAGAATCACGTGGACCGCGTTGTCCCTAACATTGCCCAATGTTAGAATTATGCCCCTCTAGGAGCACGCCATGACTGTAAGGACCGCCGTTATTCCCGCTGCCGGTTTGGGTACCAGGTTTCTGCCCGTAACCAAATCGGTGCCCAAGGAACTCCTGCCCATCCTGGACAAACCCATGCTTCAGTACGTGGTGGAGGAAGCTGCGGAGGCGGGGATCGAAAGGGTCATAGTGGTCACCTCCAGAGGCAAGGAGTCCATCGCCTCCTACTTCCAAGCTCAACCGGAGTTGGAAGCCCGATTGACCGATGCCGGAGCCACCTCGCTCGCCGAAAAAGTCCGGGAGGCCGCCAACCTGGCCAAGGTATCGTTCGTCATTCAGGAACAACCGCTGGGGCTGGGACATGCTGTGTTGACCGCCGAAGAGGTGGTGGATGGCGAACCTTTCGTGGTAATTCTGCCAGATGACATCATCACCCACAGCCCCGGAGTGGTGGCCCAGATGCTGAAGGTACACGAAAGCACTGGAGGCGGTGTTGTGGCCGTCGAACCCATGCCGTGGGAGCGGGTGCATAACTACGGGGTAGTGGCGGCGACTCCAGTTGAGGACCGGGTACATCGGATCCACGAGCTGGTGGAGAAACCGTCCCGCCAAGAAGCCCCATCCAACCTAACCATCGTCGGGCGCTATATCCTACCACCGGAAATCTTCGACTATTTGAAGCGGACACCTCCGGGAGCTAACGGCGAGATTCAATTGACCGACGGCCTGCTACTTCTGTTGGAACATCACGAACTCTACGCATACGAGTTTATTGGTACACGGTATGATGGAGGAACACCGTTGGGCCTATTGCGGGCGTCTTTGGAGTTTGGCCTGGCCCGGGAAGACACCCGGCAGGCGGTATCAGAGCTTTTAGAAACCTTGAAGTCCGATCGACCCAGCAGCGAACTCTAAAAAGGGAGAGAGCATTGTTTCAAATCATCTTGGCCATCCACATTTTGGCGGCTGTGATTTTTCTCGGGAACATAATCACCACGGCGTTTTGGAAGGTCCGGGCCGACAAGTCTGGCAATCTTGAGCACATGGCGATGACATCACGGTCCATCCTTTTGGCTGACTATGTCTTTACCGGCCCCGGTATAGCTACCCTGTTAGTCACCGGAATACTGCTGGCCGGGCTCAGCGGTTGGGAGCGGTTCCAGGAGATGTGGCTGGGTCTTTCTCTGGCGTTATTGTTCCTGACGGCCTTTATCTGGGCCGGAGTGCTGATTCCGCTCCAGTTGCGCATGGTCAGGTTGTCCCAAGAGGGATTGGCCTCCGGAAGCCTGAACCCGGCGTACATTCGCACCAGCAAGCGATGGTCGATGTATGGCGGCATTGCGACTCTGATGCCCATCATCATCCTGTTCCTCATGGTCTTGCGCCCGTGACCAACCTTAGGGACCATCACCTCGAAACTACGAGGGCTATCAGGGCGGAGCTCTCCGATCTACTGGAGGGAATGGATTACTGCCTGGACTGGAAAGCAGAGCCTACTGAATGGTGTGTTCGAGAGGTGGTCTACCACCTACTCGGCACCCCGCCCGGTGGCATCCATTCGGTGGTGCAGGGAATCCTATCCGGAGAATTAACTGAATACGAGATTTGGGCCGATCAATCCAACATTACGCCGGACAGGCAAGCCAAGGACATGACCGGGTTACGGGAAGACATCGACGTCCTGTTCCAGGGGTTGGAGCAGGCTTTAGATTCGGCTACTGACGATGACTTGTCCGGCAAGCCGGTCGTGGCACACATACGCAGCCGGGGAATAGATGAAGAGCGAAACGTGGATGTACTGCTGGAGCGAGGTTTTGCCGGGCACTGGTGGGAGCATCTGAACCAGATCGTTGAGTTAAGGGCGTCGCTGGGCCTTTCCTGAGCTACGCTTCCGCGCCTATCTTGAGCAAGGTCAGGAAAGCCTCCTGAGGTACTTCTACCCTGCCGACCATCTTCATCCGGCGCTTCCCTTCTTTCTGCTTCTCCAACAGCTTGCGTTTGCGGGTAATGTCCCCACCGTAACACTTAGCCAATACGTCCTTGCGCATCGCCCGAACGGTCTCTCTAGCGATGACTCGGCTTCCGATGGCGGCCTGAAGGGGAACCTCGAATAATTGCCGGGGTATGGCTTTCTTCAACCGCTGAATAACCTCACGGCCGTGGCTCACCGCTTGGTCCCGGTGAAGAATCATCGCCAGGGCTTCCAGCGGTTGTTGGTTAACCAGGACATCCACCTTCACCAGCGACGCAGCCTCGTATCCTTTCAGGGTGTAGTCCATCGACGCGTATCCCTGGGTTCGAGACTTGAGTTGGTTGTAGAAGTCGGCCAGCAGCTCCACCAAGGGCAGTGTGTATTCCATGACTACCCGGGATTGAGTTGCATCGGAATCGTCGACGTCCCGCTGTACCATACCCCCTTGGATATAATCCATCTTTTTGAACTCTGACCGCCGGGAATGCATCAATTCCATAATCACGCCCACGAAACGATCAGGGGCGACGATGGTCAGATCAAGCATCGGTTCCCGTATCTCCTTGACCTCATGGGGCGGCGGGAGCCGGGAAGGGTTGTCGATGCTTGTGATTTGCCCGGTGGGAGATACCACCTGGTAGGAGACGCTGGGGGACGTAACTATGATATCCAGGTCGTATTCCCGCTCCAGACGCTCCTGCACGATTTCCATGTGCATGAGTCCCAAAAATCCGCAGCGAAAACCGAACCCAAGGGCGGTGCTGTTTTCTGGCTCCATCTTGAGCGAGGCATCGTTCAGTTGCAGCTTTTCCAGGGATGATCTCAGCCGGTTATGATCCTCTCCGTCCGAAGGATAGAGTCCGGCGAACACCATCGATTTCAATGGCCGATATCCCGGTAGCGGCTCCTCAGCCGGATGATTGTGACTGGTAAGAGTATCGCCCACACTGCAATCCCGGACATCCTTGAAACCTGTGGCGATGTAACCCACCTGCCCGGCGGAAAGGGAGTCCACGGGCGTGGGGAAGGGAGCAAACACACCCACTTCCAGGATTTCAGCCATTCTACCTGAAGACATGACCCGAAGGCGCTGGTCCGAAGAGACCTGTCCGTCTTGAACGCGGATGCGGGTGATGATTCCCTTGTAGGAATCATAGGCCGAATCAAACACCAAGGCCCTTAGATCGTCTTCAACGATTCCCTTGGGAGCAGGTATGCGGTCCACCACGGCGTCCAGAATCTCCTGGGCGCCGGAGCCTTCTTTTGCGGAGACGTAGAGTATCTCGTCCTCGCTGAAGCCGAAAACTTGTTGCATCTCGCTGGCCACCCTGTCGGGCTCGGCTTGAGGCAAGTCTACTTTGTTCACCACCGGAATCAATTCCAAATCGTACTGCATCGCCAGGTATGCGTTTGCGATGGTTTGGGCCTCAACGCCTTGGCTGGCGTCCACTACCAGTAACGCGCCCTCCGCGGCAGCCATGGCCCGCGACACTTCGTAGCTAAAGTCCACGTGGCCGGGGGTATCGATGAGATTAAGTTGATAGGTTCGATTGTCGGGGGCGCGATGCGACATGGTGACCGCTTTACCTTTGATGGTGATGCCCCGCTCCCGTTCTAAGTCCATCGAGTCAAGGAATTGGGACTTCATGTCTTGGGAGCGGACAGTACCGGTGATTTCCAGAAAGCGGTCAGCCAGCGTCGACTTACCGTGGTCGATGTGGGCGATGATGCAGAAATTTCGTATCAGTTCAGGGTCCATACATCATCGATGGTATCACGAGGGGAATACAGCTACAAGGAAAGACACGTCAGGTTTGGGTAGCAAATGTTCAGGGGCGCCCCGTTTGCATCGAGGCGCCCCTACAAGGAATTTTAAAAACCCGCTTTTGACTGGGTCAGTAAGCGCCGTATCCTTCAGCCCTGATACAGGCCGAGAAGTGGTTGGGTTCTACTTCCCGCAACTCCGGCGTCACCTCAGCGCAGTCGTCGGTTGCGATGGGGCAGCGGGGATGGAACACGCATCCGGAGGGTGGGTTCAAGGGGCTGGGCACCTCACCCGTCAGCAGGACTCTTTCCCGCTGTGCATCCACAACCGGGTCGGGGATGGGCACTGCGGAAAGGAGAGCCTTGGTGTAGGGATGGCTCGGATTCACGTAAATCTCGCTACGGTCCGCCATCTCCACGATGTGGCCCAAATACATCACTCCGACACGGTCGCTGATATGACGTACCACCGACAAGTCATGAGCTATGAACAGGTAGGTGAGGTTGAACTCATCCTGTAGGTCTTCCAAAAGGTTAACGATCTGAGCTTGGATAGACACGTCCAAAGCGGAAACCGGCTCGTCGGCGACGATGAACTTGGGGCTTACCGACAAAGCCCTGGCCACGCCGATACGCTGCCGCTGTCCGCCGCTGAACTCGTGAGGGAACCGGTCTGCCATATAGGGATTCAGACCGACGTTTTGCAGCAGGCTAGCTACCCGTTCCTTGTATTCGACTTTGTTGTCCACCAACCCGTGAACCACCAACGGCTCGCCGATGATGTTACCGGCGGTCATACGAGGGTTCAGCGAGCTGTAGGGGTCCTGGAAAATCACCTGCATCTCCCGGCGCATAGACCGTAATTGGCGGGAACCCATATCCATAAGCTCCCGATCGTCGAACTTGATGGAGCCTTCGGTCGGCTTGTAGAGTTGGAGGATACAGCGGCCGGTGGTCGTCTTGCCGCACCCGCTTTCCCCAACAAGTCCCAAGGTTTCCCCCCGCTTGATGTCGAAGCTAACGCCGTCAACAGCCTTGATGTTGGCCACGGTTCGCTGGAAGAGCAAGCCCGAACTTACCGGGAAGTACATCTTCAGATCTTTGACTTCTACGAGGTTCTCGGATTCCGAAGGTTGAGAACTTCCTTGTGGTTGAACGTCTGGGGTTGTGGTCATACCTAACCTTCCTCTCCTGCCTCGTTATCTTGGGGCGCTACCGGCTCAGGTGCGGCTGGCATTGGCTCGACCGCAATCCCGTGGTCAGCGCCAAATCGCCTTTCTTCCTCGGCAACTACTTCCTTGATAAGTTCGCCCAGCTCGCCGGCCCTCCAGCAAGCGGACGAATGGCCTTCATCTACCGTTTCCAACTCTGGGGCTTCAAGTGCGCATTTATCAATCGCCCACCGGCACCTTGCTCTGAAAGAACAACCGACCGGCAGGTTGACCAAGTCCGGGGGTTGTCCTTCGATCGGGTCCAACTTAGTCCGCCTAGGTAGATCCAAACGGGGCACAGAGCGAAGCAAGCCAACCGTGTACGGGTGCCGGGGGTTGGCGTAAATCTCACGAGCCGAGCCCCGCTCAATGATACGGCCGGCGTACATGATGTTCATTCGGTCGGCGTACCGAGCGACGACCCCAAGGTTGTGAGTGATGATAATCAATGCCACACCGAACTCGACGGTAAGAGACTTCATCAACTCTAGAATCTGCGCTTGAATGGTCACGTCCAGCGCGGTGGTCGGCTCATCGGCGATGATGAGTCTAGGGTTGCAACTGAGAGCCATGGCGATCATTACTCTTTGCCGCATTCCGCCGCTGAATTGGTGAGGGTACTGCTTGACGCGCTTTTCGGGATCTGGTATGCCCACCCTGGCCAGCAGATCCACGGCTTCCCTGCGGGATTCGGCCTTAGTCATGCCCTTGTGCAGTTCAAGAGTCTCGGTAAGTTGCTTCTCAACAGTGAGCACCGGGTTCAGCGAGGTCATTGGCTCCTGGAACACCATGGAGATCTTACCGCCTCTTATGCGGCGCATATCATCCATGTCGATCTTCAGGATGTCCTCATCCTCAAACTGAATCGTTCCGTCAATAATCTTTCCCGGTGGGTCGGGAATCAAACGCATCACTGAAAGGGCGCTAACGCTCTTCCCGCAACCGCTTTCACCCACTAGTCCCAGCGTTTCACCTTCTTCAAGCTCGTAGCTGATACCATCCACCGCTTTGACTACACCTTCGTAGGTGAAGAAGTAGGTTTTTAAATCCTTTACCTCTAATAAATTCGGCAACTGACTCTCCTCAATAACCATCGGCCCTAGAATGTGTTTTATTCGAGACTAGAGGGCTTTTCGATTACTCCGGCTTTTGAGCGCCCTGCTTCTCTGTCGCTGGTGGGGAAGGGGAGACTCGAACTCCCACGCCTTTCAGCACATGATCCTAAATCATGCTCGTCTACCAGTTCCGACACTTCCCCGAGTGGTCCGGCGCACTATATTTCGCCTGATGCCCCTCCAGACCGGGCCTAAACCCTGAGAACCATGGGTAAACGCCCCCTATGGGAGGGTCGAGGTATTATATCTGACCCTTTGTTTCGTTGTCCACCCGTAAGCAATAGATACGGGTCGCTACCTCGTATTCAAGAACTTGAACTCGGCTGCTTATGCCTAACCCGGCTAGGCCTACCCCCGGTTAGCCCCAATGACGGCGATATTATATATCAAATTCAATTGTGATGTTAGAGGCATGATTCTCTAGAGATTGGGGCGATATGAAGAGGCGGTACCAGGCATATCAAGAAGGAGAAGTCGCAGCAGGTTAGGCGGTCTGCTTGAAAGGCCGGAGCACTAACCGGCGTAGGCGGATCTGCGGGTATATACGGCGAAGGCCAGGCCATGATACCTATCCAGAATCGCCAAGCCCATCCCGCGGTAATGAATACGGAGTAGAACGGACTGGCTGCGGCTATCAGTAGACCAAGCCCTATAACTGGCAACGGCACGTACGCATTGATTCGTATCATCGATGCACCTCGATTGGGATGGCGCAGATTCAATTAAACAGGTTTGACAACCTCTGCTACAAACGGGGTAGCACGACATTTTCCGTGGGGCTAGCCTGACCAGCTTTGTGGTGCTAGCCCGACCCATCGCTCCCCATTGCCCGTGGCCGGTGATATTGTTATTGAACATCGGTAGACCAGTCAGGCTGACAGCTAGGAGACGTTGATGGCTGAAGCAAGTAACCCCTTGAAAGAAAGGGTGCGGCTTCTGCTCTGGGTTCCAGAAAACCTGGGGGAGGAACCTGGAGAGGAATGGGCAGCTTACGAGAAGGAAATGGCAGCCGCACCGGAAGTGATACGGCAAGCCCATGCCAACGTCCTTAGAGCCTGGGTTGACTTGGGAAACTTAGAATACGGGCCTAAATTTGGGAGCGAATACACCTGATGTAGCGAACAACGCAGATAGCCACTAGAACGGACCACCGCCTCAAGGCGCAGGAGGATAGTGAAACCAAAAATAAGCATGATTACGTTGGGCGTGGTCGATCTTGAAACCTCGATCAAGTTCTACCATGACGGGCTAGGGTTCCCCAAGATGGATTCGCCACCCGGCGTCGCCTTTTTCACGCTTAACGGCAGTTGGCTAGGTCTGTACCCACGGGATTCCCTGGCCGAGGATACCGCAGTATCTCCGGAGGGTAGCGGGTTCAGCGGATTCGCCTTGGCCCACAACGTTGCATCAGAGGCTGAAGTAGACCAGGTAATCGAACAGGGGGTTGTCAGTAGGGGCAACGCTGGTTAAGCCGCCGCAAAAGGTCTCTTGGGGCGGCTATTCCGCCTACTTCAGACACCCAGATGGTTACCTCTGGGAGCTCGCCTACAATCCCCATTCCTGGGTAGGCCCTGAAGATAACTAGCCACAAAAAAGCCACCCCGGGTTGATCCCAGGGCGGCTCAGAACATCGATACTTGAAAGTTTTCTAGGTTATCCGCCCCTCCGGCATGTTGACCCAAGCACTCATCTCGTGGGGTTGGGTTACCGCTTCCGCTTTACAAACGTAGGACGGAGAGAGTTGGTCGATGGACGTAACTCCCATCAGACCCATACCCACTCGGATCTCCTCCTGTAGAATCTCCAGAACCCGCACCAATCCCGGCGTCCCGTTAGCCGCCAGGCCCCAGCCCTGCAATTTGCCGATGGAGACTGTCTTGGCGCCCATGGCGATCGCCTTCAAAACGTCGCTGCCCCGTTGGACCCCACCGTCAACGACAATCTCAGCCTTGCCATCGACCGCGTCCACAATCTCGGGAAGCATCTCCATCGTTCCCAACCCGTGGTCCAACTGCCGCCCGCCGTGGTTCGACACCCAGATGACATCGACTCCATGCTCCATCGCCAGCGCTGCGTCCGCTCCGGAGGCGATGCCTTTTAGCATGAAGGGAAGACCAGCGTACTCTTTGATCCTGTCGATGCTTTCCCAGGTAACCGACGCCGACCATTTGGGGTCGCGAGGAGTACGCTGTGAGACCGGCAGCCAACGGGTGAGCAAGGGACGCTCTCGGCGGCTGTAATTGGCCGTATCCACCGTAATGCAAAGACCCTTGTAACCGGCGTTCTTCGCCCGGTCAATCATCTCTTTCGTCCAATCCCAATCGCCGTGGATATAGAGCTGGAATATCTTGGGGCTGTCCGTCGCCGCCGATGTCTCTTCCAGAGACGGCTCGGTTACGGAGCTGACGACGTGGACGATTCCAAACTCCCCGGCAGCCTTGGCGGCGGCAACTCCGCCTTCCGGTATGAACACTTGAAGCGAACCTACGGGCGCTATCACCACCGGGATCCGCATGTTATGTCCCATGAAAACGGTAGAAGTATCCGGGTTGGAGACATCTACCAGCACCCGCGGCCGAAAGGCGATGCGGTCGAAAGCCAACCGGTTGCGCCGCATCGTGGTCTCCGACTCAGAAGCGCCGCACAGATAATCCCACGGCCCCTGTCCCAACCGCCTCCGAGCCTCCTGGACAATCTCCTCGTTCGTTACGAAATTGGTAGTCAAATCAACTCTCCAAATTTAAGCCTAAAATCAATAGCCGGAGCATCGCCCCAGCCTGCTGGATATGGCTTTCAACACTCTACATCATAACGCCATGGTAGGCGATGCCAAACCCCTACCGCATTTCCAACGGAGGTCGTTCCAGAAGAGCGCACCGGGCCGTAGCCCATAGGGCGCGGGTTACTTGCTTGAGGCATTGGGCGGACTGAGTGTAGTAGCGTATCAGGCAGCCTCCGTTGGCTAGGGCGGAGGCGGCGCCGGTGGCGTCTTGGTTGTCCGAGAAGCAGTTGGTGAATGTGCCAGCGATGTCTGGCCAGTCAAGAGGACCGTCGGCGCACAGCAACATGGTTGCCGCGTAGGACGCTCCATCCATTCCACCCAGCCCCGACGGTATCCAAGATTCAGGTTTGATGCAGATCCTATCCCGGCAAACGGGCTGCCCGGAGCGGCTGATTACCACTTCGGTGGTCAGTTCGTTGAATAACCACCTTTCTCTCCGGGCAACCCTTCCCACCGAAAATACGTCCAGAACGATGGCGCGGCTGCCGGGTTCCATGTCGATAGATAGAGACTGTACCAGGGATGCCCCGGGATGGGGAATGACATGGTCCGGTAGATATTCCAACACTGCGTCATCAGCAAGATGGATGTCGGTTCGGTGGAAGGTTGGGGCGGAATCGGACCGATATACCTTGGTGGCGGAAGGGGTTGTCAGGACGGCGTGAGCGCCCTTGGCCAAGTCAATGGTCGTGGTCAGGCAGTCGCCGCCCAGTAGTCCTCCGGTCGGGTTCAACAGCATAACCCATACAGCACCTTCGCTGCCTTCAATCTCCATGGGTTTTGAAGCCTGTAACGGCAACGTAGAGCGGCTCTGGGTCAAGACGGTACGTAGACCACGTTGTTCAAATCGGAGGTTTAAGTGACCTTCCATCAGTTCAACCGAAAGGGCAAATCAGACTAGCCGCTCTTCACTTGGGAGGGAAGTCTTTCCAGCACCCAATTCGCTACGTTATCGGCGCCGTCGCCGTTGCGGAGGTTGGTGAAATAAAACGGTCTTCCCTCTCTCACCCTGGTAGCGTCGGATTCCATCACCGACAGGTCAGCGCCCACGTATGGGGCCAGATCGACTTTGTTAATCACCAGAAGCTCAGACCGCGTGATGGCGGGTCCGCCTTTGCGGGGAATCTTGTCGCCCTCGGCCACGTCGATGACGTAGATTGAGGTATCTACCAATTCCGGACTGAACGTCGCCGCCAGGTTATCTCCGCCGCTCTCCAGAAGAATCAACTCCAAGTCCGGAAATCGGTCAGTCAACTGGCGTATCGCCTCCAGGTTAACTGAGGCGTCCTCCCGTATAGCAGTGTGGGGGCAGGAGCCGGTCTCTACGCCCAGCACGCGTTCCGAGAGAAGAACTTCTCGTCGCACCAAGAATTCGGCGTCCTCTTTGGTGTATATGTCATTGGTGATTACCGCAATCTCGTGTTTATCGCTCAGCCGGCGGCATAAAGCCTCCACCAGCGCGGTTTTGCCGGAACCTACCGGACCACCGATCCCTACAGTGAATGCTTGTTGGGGCATGTTTCCTCCAGTTGAACGACTGACTAATATGGCATCTCAGGAACGGAACAACCGTTGCTCCAATCTTGCGTGACGCATCCCAGCGACTTCCAGGCCTGGACTGAAGCTCCATATGTCTTGAGACTCCTTGCCGGGAGCCTCATGGGCCAGGCTGGCTATCAGGGGGCCTACCGCCCATAAAACCTTCTGGGCATCGAGTTGACCGAGGGGCATCAACCGACTGGCTGCTCCGACGATTTGGGACGCCGTGGAAAAGAGAAAGGCGGAGGCTGCCTGTTCAGGGTCCCAACCGATGATTCCGCCGCTGATGCCAAACGCCACTGGATGATGCCCTGGCGTCTCGCCTGACTCTACGGCGGCAAGATAGTCGTTCAAGAACGGGGCTTCGGTCAGTGCCGACGCCACCCGGGCTGTCTGGTGTCCCATCTGGCGGCTTGCCCCTCGGGACTCGGTCACGT
>ERZ651768.1976-NODE-1976-length-14653-cov-4.983123_pt1 | contig 14653 bp, 10 predicted proteins | sample MGYA00514754_ERZ651768 | MGnify/ENA metagenome assembly ERZ651768 | reverse complement strand
GGGATTCGAACCCCCGGTGCGATTGCTCGCACAACGCTTTTCGAGAGCGCCCCGTTCGACCACTCCGGCACCCTTCCTTTGGGGCGCACATCTTGGCCAAATCCATTGATCGTTCAAGCCAATTGATAAAAGCGCACGGCATTGTCGTGAAACAGTTTTCGCTGATGCTGCGTTGGGCGATTGGAGACGATCTCCTTTAGGCCATTCACCCATTGGTCGTACCGAGCTCCGAGCAGGCAGACCGGCCAATCGCCCCCGAACATCACACGCTCCGACCCGAACCGGTCGAGGCAGTGGTTGACGATCAGGACCAGTTGCTCCGCCGACCAGTCCTTGGTGGCGTGGGCGACGATGCCGGAGATTTTGCAGACGGTGTTTGGCTGGGCAGCCAGCCGTGACATGGCTTCCTGCCAGGGCTTAGCCTCATGCATCGGGGTGGCTCCGCCGCGTTGGGCCTCGGGGAGGAATGCCTTGGGGTCGGCCGTGCCGCAGTGGTCGATGACGAACCGCGTGTCCGGGCACCGCTTCACCAGTGCTAGCGCATCGTTCAATTGGGTGGGCTGAATGGTGATCTCAAAATGTTTCCCCAGATTGCCTAGCAGTTGTACAGACTCGATGAACTGCGGCTGCAGGCAGAAGCCGTCCGATGTAGTTTCCATAAGGCGGCGCAGACCCTTAATGTGTGGGTTATCGCGGTACAGGGTGATGTATTCGGCGAATCCTTCGTTTTCCGGGCGACCGGAAATCACTCCGGCTACTGTCGGGTATTTGGGGTTTTTCGAAATTTCTATGACGAAGTTGGCCTCGTCTTTTTGTTGTTCGGGAATCACATCGACCTCGAGGTAGATGGCCTTGGCGATGTTCAACCCCTTGGTCGCTGCAAGGTAGTCGTTTAAGCCGAAGCTGCGCTTGAGCACTGCAGGGGCTTCGTCAAGCCAATTGAGCTTGAAGCGGTCGAGATTCCACAAGTGTTGGTGGGTGTCGACGATGGGGATCTGCTTCTCCGGGTGTTGCTTCAGCGATGTGCAGCCGGCCGAGGCAACGGTGGCGGAGGTGGTGGCAATGAATTGTCGGCGATTCATGATTGGTTTGTGGTGGGTTAAATGAAAATGACGAAGCCAAGGAACAGGCCAAGCGCCAGCACGGCGAGGCCAAGCGTGAGGGGCAAGAAGCTGGTCGATTCCGCTTGGTCAAGCGCGGCCTGATCCTGCCAAAAGAGCGGGCTGGTTTCCCGACCGCGAATCACCGTCGCTGCTAGCATGGCCAAGGCGGTGATAGCAAAAGTCAACGGCCCGGTGACGTGGCTATCCATCAAGGCTGAAGGCAGCATGGCCAAGCCGTGTGACTCAGCCAATATTTTTGCGATGAAGGAATAAAGTCCAAATCCCACGCCTGCAGCCAGGCCGACCACTGCTGATCCACGGTGAACGCGAGTGAACGATCCCAACAGGTAAACGACGAGCAGGGGAACCACGAAGCTACCGACCATCTTCAAATAGAAATCAATCATGCCGCCTGAAAGCAGGGCTGGAATATAAAGGAACGAACCAAAAATGATCACCGGAGTGAGCCAGCGACCGACGGAGAGGTAGTGGTGATCCTCCCGGTCTTTGGCTATGAGTCGGCGGTACACGTCGCGCGTTAATAATGCAGACAGGGTGGACCCGATGGAGTCGTAGGTGGAGAAGGCGGCAGCCATGACGCCGGCCACGATCAGTCCCTTCAGGCCGTTGTCACCAGTCAAATCATGAACGATGACAGGGAAGATGGCATCCTTGGATTGCCCCGGTAGTTCGCTGATTTCAGGGTGGAGTGCCCGCCCAAACAGGCCAATGCTCTGTGCCATGAATGTGGCGCCGATTAGAATGATTCCTGAAAAGGCCACAGAAGTCTTAAGATGTCGTTCGTTGCGTGCGCCGAGTAGTCGCATCGACTGGGTGTGGTTGACGATGGAGTAGGCCAAGCCAGCAATGATCAGGCTCAAGCAGGCCAGCCAAGCGGGGCTTCGGTGGATGATTTGTTTTGATTCTTCATTGTGCGTTCCGCCAAGCAAAAGTTTTCTCGCAAGTTCCCCTTGGCCAAGCGCTGATGCATCCGTTCGGCTAATGACATCTGTGCCGGTATGCATCATCTGTTGCTCCAATTCCGGGGAGTGCGTGTTGAGTTTTTCCTGCAAACCGCTCCATCCGTCGACTTTGTCCAATACGGTATAAAACAGGACAACGGTCGCCAGTATCATTACAACGGATTGAATTGAATCGGTGATCGCCACCATCTTGAGTCCGCCAGCCATGGTGTAAAATGTCGCGAGCAGTGCGATGATCCCAACCGCCGACCAGGCCATGGTATCTTCCCACTCGCAGACAATTTTTAGCGTCAAAAAGTTTGTGGTGCTGATCATCCCGAGTATCACCGTTCGGTAAAGCACCTGCACCAGAACGCTGATGACTCGGGCAGAGAGTCCAAACCGTGACTCGAGGTATTCGGCGTTGGTGTACATGCCGGACCGGTACATCGGCAGGATGATTCGGTGCGCCAGAAGCAGCCAACCGGCAACGCAGCCGACCCAGTTAATCAGGTAAAATTTAACGCCACCGCCGTATGTGGCTCCGGAATCGACCACCAGATCAGTGGAGTCGACCAGTGTGGCGTAGAGCGAGAGGCCGACAATCCACCAGGGCAGAGTGCGGCCGGCCAGGAACCAGTCCTTGCTTGTCTTGGTGCCGCCGCTTTTAAGCAGGGCAAACAGAATGACCGGCCCGTTGAGAGCCAGCACGATAATCCAGTCAAGGGTCGTCATGGTTCCTCGGGCGCCTGGCCAAGCGCTAATCGGCGAAAATCCTTTCGTTTACGGTGACGCCAAGGCCCGGTTTGGTGGAAGCGGTAACGCGCCCATTTTGTGGTTGGGGTTCATCGTGAAAGATCGGCTCCACCTCGGCGTCGGGCAGATCATCCCAGCTGGGTATTGGAAAATACTCAATCATTGGGACGGCCGTTTCCGCAAGGGCAAAGTGGATGTGCGTTGGACCGTAGGCGTGCGGAATGACCGTGATGCCGTTGGCCAAGGCGAGGGAGCAGATCCGTCGTCCCTCGGACAAGCCCCCGCACCGCCTGAGATCCGGTTGGATGATGTCCATCGCCTGTTTCTCGATAATCTGTTGGAATCCAAACCGCGTGTATTCATGCTCCCCACCGGAGATGGGGATCGAGGTTTCCTGACGGAGCTTGGCATAACTGTTCAGGTCATCCGGCAGGAACGCTTCCTCGAGCCAGGCCAGCCGATACGGTTCCAGTCGCTTCACCATCTTTTTCGCATAAAGAAAATCCCAGCCCATGTAGGCGTCGGCCATGATTTCAATGTCATCACCGACGGCATCGCGAACATTTGCGACGTGCTCCTCGTTGGCACGCATGCCGGCAATACCGTGGCCGGGACCGTACGGAAAGCGCATCTTCATCGCCTGATAGCCTTCCTCGACGTAGGCCTTGGCTTCGGCCTGCACCTTCTCAGCGCCGACAGGATGCAGCGCTGATGCATACACTGGAATGTCCGGTTTCACCGGGCCGCCGAGAAGTTCATATACCGGTTTTCCGGCGGCCTTTCCGGCCAGATCCCACAGCGCCAAGTCGATCGCGCTCAGCGCATGGAGTGCCACGCCCTTACGCCCGTAGGGCAGGGTGGCGCGAAACAATCGATCCCACAGTCCCTCGATTTCGCCGGCATCCTGCCCGATGAGGAGACGACTCAGGTGGTTTTCAATGATTAACGAAATGGCGCTACATCCGTCCTCGCACCAACCCGAACCAGTGATGCCCTCCTCGGTTTCAATCTCGACCACCGCCATCCCGGAGTCCCAAAACCACGATCCGCGAGTCTCCCCAAATTGCGGATAAATATCCAACGGCGTCACTAGCGGAAGCGTTTTTTCCCGTTCAGCTAGGTGGCCCCAAATGGAACGGTTCGCATGCCGTGTCCTGACGGAGGTGATTTTCACGTGGCGACGTTAAGGGATTGCCTCGGGATTCACAGCAAGATTCGTCCCTGATTCAGCATTGAAATGGTTTGGCCCAAGCGCTTGGCCAAGCGACCATCCGGGCGTGGAGATTCGTTCCCCGGAGTCGGAGTCGGAGTTTGTGGCGTACTACGAGTTGCGCTGGCGCGTGCTGCGCAAGCCGTGGGGGCAACCGTCCGGCAGTGAACGCGACGAACGCGACGCCGCCGCGACGCACGTCGCTGGATACGACGAGGCCAAGCGGCTGGTTTGCGTGGGCCGCCTGCATGCCGTTGAAACCGGCGTCGGCCAGGTGCGTTACATGGCGGTGGAGGAGCCGTTGCGCGGTCGGGGGCTTGGCCAAGCGGTGCTGGACGAACTCGAGCGACTGGCCAAGCGGCAGGGCATGTCGGTGATCGTTCTGGATGCGCGCGAGGCGGCGGTTGGGTTCTACCGCCGCAACGGTTACGAGGCGGTGGGCGAGGGCCACGTGCTGTTTGGCGAGGTGCGGCACAGCAAAATGCGAAAGAAGTTTTCAGTTTCCATGCCCTGATCCGGAATGTAAGTTCGCCTTTCAACCAAATGGCAGCGGATCAATCGACATTTTTTGGGACTCTGCTTCGCAAGGCGATTCGGCGTGTGATCCGTTTTTATTACCCGACCATTCGCGTGACGCACGCTGAGCGGTTGCCAGCCGAGGGAGCCACCCTTTACATTGCGAACCATCCCAACTCGCTGATCGACCCGGTGCTGATCGGCATTGCGACCCAGCGCCCGGTGCGGTTCATGGCCAAGGCACCCTTGTTCGAGGGCAGGGTGCTGGGGGCGCTGTTGCGCTCGGTGGGGATGATCCCCGCGTACCGTGCGTCGGACGACAAGTCGTCGGTGCGGCGCAACGTCGAGTCGCTCAGCGTGGCGGCGGAGAACTTGGCCAAGGGGCTCCCGATGGGAATTTTCCCCGAGGGCAAAAGCCATGACTTGACGCATGTCGAGCAGGTTAAGACCGGCGCGGCGCGTATCGCGCAGCAGGCGGTGGCACTCGCCGAGGGCAAGCCGGTTTGGGTGGTGCCGCTGGGGATCAATTACGAGGAGAAACCGCGGTTCCGCAGTCGCGTGTGGGTGGCGGTGGGCGAGACAGTGGATGCGACCGCTTGGTTTGCCGAACACGAAGGGAACGAAAAACAGGCCATGCGTCAGTTGACCATCGCACTCGACGAACGGTTGAAGGCGGTCGTGGTGCACCTCGACGACGCTCGGTGGGGGCCGCTACTGGACGACCTCGAGTGGCTTGCCCCGGTGTACGCCAGCGCCGACAAGGTGCGCGCCGTGTCGCGCGTGCAACGGCGGAAAAACATCGCCGAAGCGATCAATTATTTTGAATCGAAAGACCCGGAGCGAGCCGGAGCGATCACGGCCAGGGTGGCGGCGCATGAGGAGGCGCTTGGCCAAGCGGGGGTGCGGATCAACTCGCCGGTGTTTCAGTATACCGGCGCGGCTTTGTTTTGGCGCTTCGCATTCAAGATTTACCGCGTTGCGTTTGCCCTGCCGGCGTTGATCGGGACGCTGCTTCACCTGATCCCGTTCGTCCTGGTTCGGCTGATTTCGCCGAGGTTCGAGGGCATCGGCAAAACGACCACGTCGCTCTACCGCATTTTGGTTGGCTTGCCGTTTTATGGGGTTTGGTACGTGGCCGCTTGGTTTGTATTGCACCTATACACGGACGCAAAAATCGCCACCGTCTCGGTCTTGCCTATGCCGCTGATTGGCATTTTCGCGTTCCATTACTGGATCAACGCTGGTGTCGTTTGGCGCTCGCTGCGGGAGGAGGCCAAGCTGTTGTTCAATGCCAAGTTGCTGGCCGAGTTGCGCGCGGAGAATCTCGCCGTCAAAGAACAGATTGCTGAACTGGGCGACGAGTATAGGGAAGCCTTTCCTGACAAATTCGCCGATCCCGAATCTACGGCTTCAGCGTGAGCGGAAAAACTTTCCGTGGCCATTGGGCGTCACGGTCAACGGGCTTTTGGCGCTTTTATCATCCTGCCACGGGCCGTTTGGCGTGGTCGCCGTTTGCAGAGTTCCTTTGAATTTGATCACAATTCCGTCTGCCCGGGCAACGCCGACGGTGGGTGCTGTTTTCTTCTTCTTTGGCTTGGGGAGCCAAGTTGCCTTTTCGCTGGAGTCGGCCATGGTTTTGTCGATCCACTTCCTGTTGGCAGCCGGCTGCGGGCCAAAGCCGCCGCCGTGAATCACGGCAAACAACACGTCCGGTTCCGGCGAGTCCTGCTCGAACACCCAGCCGCCACCGCTGTCGCCGGCCTTGCCGGGTCGCTGGCCCTTTGCATCCTTGCTGTGATAGATGCGTTCGCCGTTGCCTTTGGCCCAGCGGTTTTTGACCACCTTGAGCCCGTTGCCACGGCTGACGAATGTGAAGCGAAACCGGCCGTGCTTTTTATTCAGGCGCGTCTTGCACAATGCTGCCGGAGCGATGCCGGTAATCGGGCGGGCCAATCGCACCAGGGCGATGTCGGCACCGGGGCAAAGGTACGCTTTCTTGACCTGACGATTCCGTCCCTTCCCGCCGCCGAAACTAATTATCACGTTCACCTTATCCGGGGTCTTCGCCATTTTTGATGCAACATGCTTGGCAGTGATGGCCCAACTGGGTGAGATCAAGGTGGCTGCACCGACTCCCGTGCCTCCCGTTTTCTTGTGGCCACGCCAGGCACCCGCATAGGCACGGCTCTCCGCTGCTGGTAAACACGCCACCAGTCCACAGAAAATGACGCCAAGCAGCACAACTCGTTTTAGGGAAGGTGCGAGGTTTTTCACGGCACGAAACCAAGCGGCAAACAACACCACACACTATTGGCCGAGTGCGGGGAAGGCAGCAAGCAGCTTTTGGCTGAAGGTGTTGGGGTGGCCTTCGTTGGGTTGGATTGGGCCGGGAGTGGTGCGGCCGTTTTTGATCGCCTTGGCGAGGGTGGCGACGAGATCCTGCACCAGTTTCGGGCGCTTGGCCTGCAGGTTGTTTTGCTCGGCGGGATCGGCGTCCAGGTCGTACAACTGCACCGGTGGCAGGGACTTGTTTTTCTTGGCGGCAGCCGGCTTGGGGGCGCTCCAGCCGCCGGAGCCGGGGCAGAGGACGAGTTTCCATTTGCCGCGGCGGATGGCGAACGAGCCGTTGATCGAGTGGTGAATGGTGAACGGCCGCCGCTTGGCCTGCGCTTGGCCAAGCAGGGCAGGGAGGAAGGAGAACGAATCCTCGGCGGCGTTGGCCGGGATGACGGCGCTCTTACCGAGCACATCGGCGAGCGTGGCGAAGAGGTCTGCCGTGCAGATGGTTTGGCCGGAGGTGGAACCGGCTGCGACCTTGCCCGGCCATCGGACGAGAAACGGTACGCGGTGGCCGCCTTCGAAAATGTCGGCTTTGTGGCCGCGCCAGTCGGCGTTGGGCTTGTGGCCCTTGGCCACGAGCGCCGGGATTTTTGCCGCCGGTGAGCAGCCGTTGTCCGTGGCGAAAATGACGATCGTGTCCTTGGCCAGGCGATGGCGGTCGAGCGCTTGCAGCACTTCGCCAACGACCCAGTCGGTTTCCATCAGGAAATCGCCGTACTTGCCGATGTCGGATTTGCCCTGCCACGGTTTCGACGGAACGATCGGCGTGTGAGGACTGCTCAGCGGCAGGTAGAGGAAAAACGGCTTGTCGCGCTCCTTGGCCCGGGCGTCGATGAACGCGCCGGCCTCGCGGGCAAAGTCGCGCAGGCAATTTATCGCCTCGAAATCCTCCGCGCACGGGCCGGGCCGGTGGAACGCCTTGGTCACCGTCGCCCAGGCGGTCGGCTTGTCGTTCTGCAAGTAAACATACGGAAACATGTCGAGCGACGCGGGGATGATGAACGATTCGTCAAAGCCGATGGCCAACGGGCCGCCGCTGACCTTTTTGCCGTAGTCAATTTGCCAGCCGTCGCCCTTGGTCGGGCCGGTCTTGGCCTGGCGTTTTTCGCCGTTGGGCAGCATCTGCCAGCCAAGGCCGAGGTGCCACTTGCCAACGACGCCGGTATGGTAGCCGTTCTGTTGCAGAAACTTTGGCGTGGTGAGTCGATCGGCGGCGACGAGCGGCTCGGACAACCCCCAAAGGACGCCTTTCTTCAACGTGCTCCGCCAATTGTAGCGGCCTGTGACGATGCCGTAGCGGGTTGGTGTGCAGACCGACGACGTCGTGTGGGCATCGGTGAAGCGCATTCCCTCCCGTGCCAAGCGGTCGCAGTGCGGCGTCCGCGCCTTGCCTCCAGCGTGTGAGAGATCGCCATAACCAAGATCGTCGGCCAGGATGAACACAACGTTCGGCTTGTTAGAAGCGCCTAGGGCAGCGGTTGAGAGAACAAGGGCAGCAATGGTTACGAATTGATTTCGATATGGCATGCGCGATGTCTACCGCAGCAAACGGTTGCAGGCAATTCACCAATGGGGCACAAGATGCTCGACGCTATGCCCGGAGAGCCACGACCTTTTCGTGAATCACACTGTTAAGTTCCTCGGTGGAAGTAACCCAGATAACAATCAGATGAGGCTGAATGAAGGTAATCAAACTATAAATCGTTACCTCTTTTGGCGCCATGTTTCTTCAATAATTCAGCCATTTCATTCTTTTTGGTTTGAATGGCCCAATCGAGAGGCGTCTGCCCGTCGTTGTTTGTGAGGTTGACTTTAGCTCCCTTGTCCAACAGGAGTTTTACTGCCTTCTGACCATCCACTGCAACGCCCCAGAATAAGGGGGTCCAACCGGACACGTCTTTTTCATCAAGCGAATTCCCAGCCTTGTGAAGTATGTTGATTGCCTCTAAATCGCCATTACTTGCAGCCTGCCATAAATCATTACTGCTGAGTTTGGGTTTCGCCTTCGGGCTGCTTTTTTCATCAACTTGCCCCACTTCAGAACCGACTGGTTTTTTATTTAAGTAGAGTTTGCGATTGTCTTTAGTTGAACTGGATGTAGGCCCAACTTCGCTGGGTTTTGATTTTTTGTCAGACTTTTGTTTTAGCGCTTCCTCTATCTCGATTAGTCGAGAATTGAATTGGTTGACTTGGGATTCAAGGGCTTTGATGGTTTTCGTTTGTTTCAGAATGGAATCACGGAGTTGGTGGAGAACCTCTTCAGTCTGTTGAGTCTTGGATTCTTTCGCCTCTTTTAGGGTTTCATTCCCGATGGCCATGTTTTGAGTTTTCTTTCCACATCCAACAACCGCAATAGACAACAAAACTGTTATGTATAACTGCTTCATCTGTGGGGGGAACGTGATGTCGTTGGAGAATGAAGTAAACACAGAACTTTTTATTGAGATTGACTCGTACTATCGCGACTGACAATTTGCCCGCCTTACTTGGTGAGTGCACGGCATAAGTTGCATTTTAAAGGAATCATGGCAGTCAAATCAAACGACAATAACAGACGCATTTCTTCGGTTCTTCTTTTAGTAATTTCTTGCGTGATCATTTTGGGGGAAACGAACGACACGCCTGTTCTTTTTGTGGAAAAGGAAACGTTCAATTTTGGTAAGGTAATCACCGGCAAGGATGTCGAGATTCGCTTTGAAATTCAAAACAAGGGGAAGCGTGACTTGCTTCTATATGATGTTTCCCCGTCCTGCGCCATTTGTACGGACGGTCTCTCTTGGCCGGACAAACTGGCGCCCAATGAAAAGGGCCTTATTGGTGCAAGATTGCAAACGGGCGAACTACATGGTTCGGTAGATCGAACCCTGTCAATTTACTCAAACCAAAAAGAAAAAAGAAAAATCCTGCATATAACGGGGCAAGTCTGGTCGCCGCTGGAACTGAAGCCATCCTATGCCTATTTTCCCACCCTGAAATCAATTGATTCCAACACAGATTTGAGGGTGGGTATTCTAAACAAGGTACCGGAGGAAGTAATCCTTTCTCGACCTCGATGTGACAACCCTAAATTCCAGCCCAAACTTATCACTGAGAAAAAGGGGAGAAAGTATACCCTGATTGTCCTGACAGTTCCCCCCATGGAGTTTGGCATCAACAGCGGATTGATCAAAATCGACACCAGTTACCCGGGATTACCCAACATTCTAATCAGAGCAACCGCGAAAGTTTCCCCTCCTTTGGAATTCAGTCCTTCAAGGGTTTTTCTTAAGACTGGAGACCTGAAGAATCCCATCAGAAAGATCGTCAGGCTTTCAGTCAACTCTACGGAGCCTGTTGAGATTTTGGGGCACAGCCTGAACATTGCGGGGCCCACGGTTGAGGTCATAGAAAGGAAACCCGGAAAGTATATTAGATTCGCCATAAGTTTTCCCAAGGGTTTTCACGTTGAACCAAACCTGGCCGCATCATTATTGGTGAGGACGTCTCACAAGCAATTCAGCCAGTTGAACCTGCCCATCCAGGCCTACGCCAATGTTTTCCAAAGGAAAAAGGATTGAAGAGTCACTTCCCTTGGGTGGATAATTGAGTATTAGTCGATGAATCTTTTGCCCTGCAATAATTATCGACTCGGCAATTTTGTCGGACTGGCCTTGTGCATTTTCTGCCTGGGTTTCGAAAGCCTGGGAGTCCCTGCCAATTCACCGGGTAATAATTTCCGGAAGGGATATTCTTCCACTGCTCTGAATGTTCAAAATCGTGGGGCTTCCAACACTTTTCATAGAATGTCCCCAGACAAAACAGGGGTTAAATTCGTGAACCAAGTGGATGAATGGGAGGCGTCCCAAAACAGGGTCCTCTACAACGGGGCAGGGGTTGCCGTGGGAGATTACGACCGGGATGGATGGCCGGACATTTTCCTGTGTGCCATCGACGGCAATTCAGTCTTGTACAAGAACAACGGCAACTGGACCTTTGCGGATGCCACCTCCTCGTCCGGCTTGAAAGAACTGGGGCACCGCCACCGGGGAGCGGTATTTGCGGATTTAAACGGGGATGACTGGTTGGATTTGCTGGTAGGGACAGTGGATCGTGGAATCAGGACGTTCATTAATCAGCGTGGAGTGTTTCAGGAAATGTCCCAGGCTTCAGGACTGGCTGGAGTGTATGCACCCATGACCATGGCTTTGGCGGATGTGGACAGCAATGGGACCCTGGATTTGTATGTCACCAACAACCGGCCCTCGGATATTAGGGATGAGGGCTCGATTACATTAAGGCGTGTTGGAGGCAAATTGGTAATCCCGGCGCAGTACAGAAAACGTCTTGTTGTGTCCGGCGGAATCGTCAAGGAATACGGGGAGGCTGATTTCCTGTTTCTAAATGATGGGAAGGCTGTTTTTAGGAAATCAAGTTGGACTAAGGGGGGGTTCCTCACCCCCCAAGGTGAACCGTTAAGTGATGCACCCTTGGATTGGGGGTTGTCTGCGGCGTTTCATGACATCAATCACGATGGCCTTCCGGATTTGTACGTATGCAATGACTTTTGGACTCCGGACAGGTTCTGGATCAACCAAGGGGACGCCTTCAAATTGTTGAACCCGGAAAACTTTGGCAAGACATCTGCAAGTTCAATGGGCGTGGATTTCTCCGATTATGACCGGGATGGGGATGTGGACCTGTTTGTGGTGGATATGTTGAGCAGGGATTTGGCGATGCGCAAGCGACAGGCTCCCGCTCAGGACTTGTCGGATCGCCTGGTGAACCAAGGCAAATACGCAGACCAAGTCATGAGGAACACCCTGTTGAATAATCGCGGTGACGGATCCTTTGCGGAATTGGCAAACCTGAGTGGCCTGTCTGCTTCAGACTGGTCATGGTCGCCTGTTTTTCTGGATGTGGATCTGGATGGCTATGAGGATTTGATCATCACTGCTGGCCACTACAAGGACACACAGGACTTGGACGTCAACGCACTGATTCAGACCAGGCAGAAGCCAAGAGACAGGTCTCTCTCTCCGAAGCAAAGGAAGTTGATATTCTCAAGAGAGATGATGGAAAATAATCGTCTTTATCCTGGTTTGGATTTGCCCATCATCACATTTCGAAATGGGGGCAGTGGTGCATTCGAGGAGATGACTTTGCAATGGGGGACTGATGACAAGGGAATTCATCATGGCATGGCTTTGGCGGATTTGGACTTGGACGGGGACATGGATTTGGTTGTAAACAACATGAATCAAGAACCGGGGCTATATGAAAACAGATTTATGGCGCTGCGCGTTGCCGTGGTTCTGCATGGGGAACCTCCCAATACCCAGGCCATAGGAAGCAAAGTTTCGCTGACCGGTGGTGCTGTGGTGGAGCAAACCAAGGAAATAGTTTCCGGAGGTCGGTTCCTTTCCGGTTCGGAAACAAAAGTTGTCTTTGGCACCGGAAGCCGGTCAAACAAAATGAGCCTCATCGTGGTGTGGAGAAGCGGGAAGACCAGTGTAATTGATCAAGTTAAACAGAATTATCTCTACCATGTTTACGAAAAGGGTTCATCTGAAGCCAAAAAAGATAAAAAACTATTGCCAACCTCTCCCTTGTTCGAGGACTTGAGTGAGAGCATATATCATGTACATGTGGAGAATGTGTTCGATGATTTTGCCAAGCAACCGCTTTTGCCATTCAAACTGAGCCAAGCAGGCCCGGCAGCCTGTGTGTGCGACATTAATGCAGATCATTGGGACGATTTGATCGTTGGTTGCAGCACGGGAGGCCGGCTTCATGTGTTTCTTAATGATCAAAATGGCGGTTTTAGACAATTGCAGGGCAGCCAGGTTGCTCAAGATGACGTGGCTTCCATTTTTTCCCTTGGCACAGGCAAAGGAAATGAGTTTTTCACCATCAACTGCGGCTATGAAGGCACCGGCGGTGTCATGTTGACCCGGCATCGGTTGGTGGAAGAAAAAATTCTTTCCGATAGCGTTATCAATATCCCCATTAAATCGGTGGGTACGGTTGCCCAGGCGGATATTGATGGTGATGGTGACCTTGATTTGTTTCTTGGAGGCGGGGTTTACCCGGGGAAATATCCTGAATCATCAAAGTCTGCTATTTATCTGTGCGATGGGACCCAATATGTGCCTGACGCTTCCAACGCCAAAGCCCTGTTGGGGTTGGGGGTCGTGAATGGTGCCGTTTGGTGTGATTTGGATGCGGATGGATACCCCGAATTGATCACTGCTGGGCACTGGCAGCCTGTTCGTGTCTTTAAAAATGAGAAAGGCATCCTGAAGAATGTGACCAAAGAGATGGGGTTGGAGGGCTTCACCGGTTTATGGAATTCCGTTCAAGTTGGAGATATCAATGGAGATGGCAGAATGGACTTGGTGGCCGGGAACTGGGGCTTGAACAGTCCCTACAAGTCGACCCCTGAGAAGCCCTTGAATCTTGTTTTCGGTGATATTAATCAGGACGGAACCAACGAGCTCATCGAAAGTGATTATAATGCGGGAGTGCTTGTTCCAGTTCGGACATTCAAGGATTTGGCCGGCCCCATGCCGTTCCTGTATTCACGATTCAAGAGTTTCAGGCAGTTCAGCCGGGCAAGTGTCGCCCAAGTGATTGGAGACACCCAAACAAAGGCGAGGTTGCTCTCTGTGCAAACATTGTATTCCTGCGTGTTCATCAATGAGGGGAATCGCTTCAGAATGGCAAACTTGCCGGATGCAGCCCAGTGGGCGCCCACTCATGGCATCGTTGTTGACGATTTTGACGGGGATGGCTTTGAGGATTTGTTCCTGGCGCAGAACTTTTTCCCGACACGATCGCAGGGTGATCGGTTGGATGCATCCAGGGGCGTTCTCCTGAAGGGTCACGGGACGGAAAACTTCACGGTTCTGGAATCTGGGCGGAGTGGAATCAATCTTGCCGGTGACCAAAGAGCCGCAGTTTCAGGAGATTTCGACCGCGATGGAATGAGTGATCTTGTCGTGACACGGAACAGCGGAAAGACCGGTCTGTTCCTTAACAAATCGAAAAAAATTGGATTGCGTGTGGTTGTTCGTGGGGCGGCGGGGAATACCCATGGAATAGGATCTGTTTTGAGGTTGAAATATCATGATGGGATGGGGCCGGCTCGCCAAATCACTGGCAGCAGCGGCTACCGTTCCCAAGGTAGTTCCATTCAAGTGTTACACGCAACTCGGCCGGTTGAATCCGTTTGGATACAGAAACCTGACGGGAAGATTCTGACCCATGAAATAAAGAAGGGCACGCATGAGGTGAGGATCACCTATTAAGTGAAATAACCCTTTTTTCTTTAAGTCCTTGACTGGCATAATCTTCCAATCAATAAGCACAGCCGTTCGGTCAAAACACAGGACAGTAGAGTTATGAAAACGAAGCAAACCGGATTCACCCTCATCGAACTGTTGGTTGTCATCGCCATCATCGCCATCCTGGCCAGCCTGCTGCTTCCCGCCCTGGGCAGGGCCAAGAGCAAAGCCCGGCAAACGGTCTGCATGAGCAACCAAAAACAGCTTGGCCTCACTATGGCAATGTACGCGGAGGATTTTGAAGACAAGTTCCCCGTTTCACTTGCGGGTTCCACACAGCAGCACGCCAACTGGCTGGTTATTATGCACGAGGTGGGCTACCTCAGTACCATGGATTTGTTCAGCGATCCCGCCGATGTCGAAGGATCCCACAATACGTTCGACTTTCGGAAACGACGCATCAAGATCGGTAACAAAAGCCGGGACATTGTTTTCTCATACGGT
>ERZ651768.1975-NODE-1975-length-14656-cov-23.799506_pt1 | contig 14656 bp, 12 predicted proteins | sample MGYA00514754_ERZ651768 | MGnify/ENA metagenome assembly ERZ651768 | reverse complement strand
CAGATGCAGCGAGACAATATTTATATTAATATTGACCAGGCGGAACTACTGATGCCAAGAAGGGAACAGATCATAACGGAACGGCACCGCCGGGGCGATACGTTACGAGCGGTGGTGAAATCGGTGGAAGTCACACCACGTGGACCAGAGATCATTATTTCCCGGACCGATAATCATTTTCTCTATAAACTATTTGAAATGGAAGTACCTGAAATTGAAGACGGTATTATTGATATTCAGGCCATTGCCCGTCAGCCGGGAGACCGTTCCAAGATCATTGTGCGGTCCAATGATCGCCGGATCGATCCGGTTGGTGCCTGTGTAGGTATGCGCGGCAGCCGCATCCAAGCCATCGTCAGAGAATTGAATAACGAAAAAATTGATATCGTCAATTTCAGTGAACAGCCTGAAGTACTCATATCACGTGCCCTTTCTCCAGCCGCACCGCTAGACCTCTATATTGATGAGGATGATAAATATTGTGTTGCACTTTTCAATGATGATGAACTGGAATTTGCTATCGGGCGGGGCGGGGTCAATATCAACCTGGCTTCACGAATCACGAATTACCGGATTGACGCGTTCGGTAAGAAAGAATATGACCGCAATCAAAAACAGCAAGCCACACCACTGGTTGAAATACCTGATTTTACATCAGTAAAAGCTAAATTATTAAATGCCGCCGGAATTGTGACCATATCCGATCTACTAAACGCCGATGAAAAAGAAATCTTGGCGATTGATGGCTTTGGTGAGAAAACACTGGAAGATGCATTTAACCTAGTGGCCGCTTATATTGAAGCAGACAACGAAGAAGAGGTCGAGGAAGAAGTGAACGTAGAACAATTGCTGGATGACCTGAAAGAACAGGAAACGGCCGTAGAAGAATCTGCAATGGAAAAAGAACCTTCGGGAGAAACGGAAATAGAAACAGCAGAAGAAAATATGTCCAAAACTGCTGCGGATAAAACAACTGTTAAGGAAAAAGAATTAACTCTGGAAGAGAAAAGTAAATAAATCCCTATGGCCGCAAGACAGACACGAATTTTTCAGATTGCCAAAGATTTGAATATATCCCATACTGAGATACTGACCTTCCTGAAAAGCAAGGGTGTTGAAGTAGCAAGCCACATGTCCCCTGTGGATAAAGAAACGCAGGATATGATCCAGGCGGAATTCCATAAAGAAAGGGAAGATATTGACCGGTTTCGGAAAGAACAGGTTCGCCGTGAGATACACCAAACGCGCATTGATGAACAGCAAAAGGCGCAGAAAAAACTAAATCTCTTGAGTCTTGATGAACAGCGCACGCTCGAAAAACAGGAACAGAAAAAAGCAAAGCAAAAAGCCAAAGAAAAGGCGGTAGAAGAAGAACGGAAAAAGGCGGAGCAGGTCGAACAGAAAAAGCAGGTCGAACAGAAAAAGCAGAAAAAATCAGTGAAATCGAGCCAGCACAAGCTGCGAAAGATTGATCTGAGCGAAATCAAGTCTCAGATTGGTACTATTACGCGCAAACCACCGGTAAAGACGGATAAGCAGCAGGAACCGGCAACCCGGTCTGCCAAAGATGCGGTGAAACAGACCCTAGCCCGGATGGATAAGAAAACCAGGAAAAAAGTATACAAAAAAGAACGCAAGCAAGATGAAGAAGTAAAGTTTACCGAGGAAGATATCCAAAAGATCCAAATCCCTGAATATTCCAGTGTCGACGAATTGGCGAAGATTATGGAAGTGAATCCCAGTGATATTATCCAAGAATGTATATCCTTAGGCAAGCTAGCAACCATTAACCAGCGCCTGGATTGGGACGTCATTGAAATGCTGGCTGAAACATTTGGATACCATGCAGAAGCAGTAGAGGATATTGCAGAAGAATTATTTTCCTTGGATGAATCAGAAGAAGACCTGGACAAGGCCATTTCCCGGGGACCGGTAGTGACGGTCATGGGCCACGTGGATCATGGAAAAACATCATTATTGGATTACATTAGGGATGCGAATGTTGTTGCAGGTGAATCGGGTGGTATTACTCAGCATACGGGGGCCTACCAGGTGGATCTAGCGAAAGAAGGTAAACGAATTACTTTCCTGGATACACCGGGTCATGAAGCATTTACGGCCATGCGCGCCCGCGGCGCCCAGATTACGGATATCGTTGTCCTGGTGGTAGCGGCTAATGACGGCGTGATGCCCCAGACAATAGAGGCGATCAATCATGCCAAGGCTGCCGGTGTACCGCTAGTGGTAGCGATCAATAAGATGGATCTACCAGATGTCGATCCGGAACGTGTGAAACGAGAATTATCAGAAAATGAAGTATTACTTGAAGATTGGGGTGGTAATGTACAGGGTGTAGAGATTTCGGCTAAAAAAGGAACAGGGATAGGTGACCTATTGCAATCAATCCTGGTGGAAGCGGAAGTGCTGGAATTGAAAGCAAACCAAGATACAATGGCCCGCGGTACAGTGATCGATTCAAAGTTGGACAAGGGTTATGGACCCATGGCCACTGTATTGATCCAAAAAGGTACACTGAAAGTGGGCGATCCATTTATCTGTAATAATTATGCTGGGCGGGTCCGTGCTATTATGGATGAACGGGGACATAGAATCCAAGAGGCATTTCCATCGGAAGCGGTGCAGATCTTGGGTTTTGACCAGGTACCCCAAGCAGCAGACATATTTTCCGTTGTTGATGATGCGCGTGCCCTAAAACGTCTAGCGGCAGATCGGCAGCGCACCAAACGAGAGATCGATCAGCGCAAGATAAAAGCTACGACACTGGATACAATTTCGGCGAAGATCAAGGAAGGGTTCGTAAAGACACTGCCGTTGGTGATAAAGAGCGATGTAGACGGTTCCATTGAAGCATTGAGTGAAACACTGGAAAAGATCAAGAATGAGGAAGTTGGCATTCAGATTATTCACAAGTCCGTTGGTCTCGTTACGGAATCTGACGTACTGTTGGCAGCAGCCTCCGGGGCGGTGATCATTGCTTTTCATGTGCAAGTGGACTCCAATGCAAAACTACAGGCGCAACAGGCAGGAGTAGACATCCGATCCTACAACGTGATCTATAACGTAGAAGAAGAGGTAAAAATGGCCCTGGAAGGACTACTGGAACCGGAAATAAAGGAAGAGACAGTTGGCAGGGCCGTGGTCATGGAAATGTTCAAGATACCGAAACAGGGTTTTATTGCTGGTTCACGAGTGGATCAAGGAATCATCCACCGTGGTGCCAATGCACGACTGATTCGGGATGATGAAGTGATACATGAAGGTTTTATCACATCCCTGAAACGATTCAAGGATGATGTCAAAGAGATCAATGAAGGTATGGAATGCGGTATCGGGATTGATGGTGCGGGAAAATTTAAGGAAGACGATGTAATTGTAACCTACGAAATACAAACTATCAAGAGGACGCTTGAAGTATAAACATGCAAGAACTACCATACAAGCGGATCGATCGCGTCGGTCAGCAGATCAGGGAATTACTTGGTCAGATCGCCCACAAATATATTGACCTGAGTCACTTGGGATTCATCACCTTTACGGGGGTCAATGTTTCTCCCGATCTCCGCAGCGCCAAAGTATTCTACAGCGTACTCGATCCAAAATACCCCAAGGATGAACTACAGGCGGCCATGAATGACCTGCGCAAAGCATTCCGGAAATACATTGGCCCGGAACTAAAAATCAAGAATATACCGGAACTAAAATTTTATTTTGATGAATCCCAGGAATACAGTGAAAAGATCGACAAACTGCTAAAAGGCCTGAAACGGAATACATGATAATAAATATTAACAAGCCCGCTGGTTGGACTTCATTTGATGTGGTTAAGAAAGTTAGGGGTATTATCAAGGAAAAAAAGGTTGGTCACGCAGGAACACTAGATCCCTTTGCCGATGGTGTACTGGTGCTGGGTACGGGACCTGATACAAAAAAACTCACAGATATTACGATGGCAAGTAAAACTTACCGGGCAGAATTGACTCTTGGGAAGTCCACCGATACTCAAGATCGGGACGGAAAGATCAGCAAAGAGGCAGTAGTGCCGGGATTGACAAGGGAAACCATTGATTCTGTCCTGGCCAGTTTTGATGGCAAACAAGAACAAATACCGCCAATGTATTCAGCGAAACATGTGAATGGCCAGCGGTTGTATAAATTGGCTCGTAGAAACAAAACAGTGGAACGGGTTCCGGTAAAGATAACCATTTACCAGATCAGTCTGCTGGATTATAATGAACCGGTGATCACGTTCGAGGTAACCTGTTCCAAAGGTACATACGTGCGGGTACTGGGGGCCGATATCGCGGCAAAATTGGGCACAGTGGGTCATTTGACGGCCTTAACTAGGACCAGCGTGGGATCCTACCATATTACTGACGCGATGACTATCGAAGAATTAATTAAAAGTTGAAGGTATTCAAACAGATAGATGATGTGCAGGATTGCGCTGGCAGTGTGGTCACCATCGGTTCTTTTGATGGCCTGCACCGAGGCCACCAGGACATTGTCAAGACGCTGACCACTATCGCGAAAGCTAAGGGTAGTAAGGCAGCGGTGATCACGTTTGATCCACACCCGCGGCATATCCTGAACAAAAAAAATAAGATATCCCTGTTGATGTCCCTTGATAAGAAACAGGCCTTGCTGGAAGAACTGGGTGTGGATGTGATGCTGGTGATACCTTTTACGGAAGAATTTTCCCGGATCACAGCGGAAACGTTTATGGATGATGTGATTATGAAACATTTTTATCCAGCAGAGATTGTGATCGGTTACGATCATCATTTTGGTCATAAGCGACAAGGGACACCAAAATTTTTACAGGATTACGCTGAAAAACGTGGTATCAAGCTCGATATAATCAATCCGGTCGCGGATGACAAAGTCGTCCTATCCAGCACTCATATTCGGGATTTGATCGGTAACGGGTTCGTTCGAAGGGCTTCCTTTGAACTGGGCTGGGTATACGGATTTCGAGCAAAGGTGGTCCATGGATCTGGCCGCGGTAAGGGTTTGGAATTCCCCACGGCAAATGTAGTTCCGATGGAGGATGACCAGCTGATGCCCAAGCCAGGGGTATATTTGACCCGAGGCAGACTTAATGGTGACTTTATTGCAGGAATGTGTAATTTCGGCACCCGTCCAACGTTTAACGAGACAGAGTTGGTAATGGAAATTAATTTTTTTATATCTAACATGGACGACATCTATAATCATGAGATATACATTGAATTCCTGGAAAGAATACGCGATGAAAAGAAATTTAACAATCCAGAGCAGCTGGTAACCCAGTTGCGCCAAGATAAGAAGTATTGTTTGGAATTAAAGAAAAAGTACGAATAAGGGGAAATATGCCTTTAACAATAGAAGAAAAAGAAAGTATCGTATCCAAGTTTGGAGAAAATAAGACGGATACGGGATCTACGTCTGTACAAATCGCCCTGCTGACCAGCAGGATCCGACAGCTGACTGATCATGTAACGAAACACAAAAAAGATAACCATTCTCGCCGCGGGCTGGTAATGCTCGTAGGACAGCGGAAAAGGCTGATGAAGTATTTACGGAGAACAGATTTGGATAAATACGATAATGTGGTTAATGAACTGAAGATAAGAGGATAAATAAGAATAAAATGATAAAAAGAGAGATAGAGATAAACGGGAAAACGCTACGAATAAGCACCGGCAAGGTAGCAAAACAGGCTGCTGGTTCTGTGCTGGTAAGCTATGGGGATACAACGATCATAGTGGCCGTGAACGCGGCCAAGGAAATGCGGGAAGATATTGATTTCTTTCCCCTGCAGGTAGAATACCGGGAACGGCACTACGCCGGCGGTAAGATACCGGGCGGATTTTTCAAACGGGAAGCTCGTCCTTCAGAGCGGGAGATACTTACTTGCCGACTAACGGACAGGCCCATACGGCCATTGTTCCCTAAATCATTCAAATGTGAGACACAGGTGATTATCACTGTGCTGTCTACCGATGGAGAGAACCCGTCAGATGTACTGGCAGGTATAGGTGCATCGGCAGCACTAATGGTTTCCAACATTCCCTGGAACGGCCCCATCGCTACGGTGCGGGTAGCCCAGGTGGAAGACAATTTCATTATCAATCCTACCAAGGGAGAAATAGAAGAATCTGCGCTGGAACTGATCGTTTCTGGAAACAGCGAGACCATTGTCATGGTGGAAGGCGAAGCGGATGTGATCCCAGAAAAAGTATTCGTGGACGCATTGAAATTCGCCCATGAGGATATTAAGAGGATCATCGCTCTACAAGAAGAGATCGTGGCTGAGGTAAAACCCGAAAAACGGGAAATACCGGAAGAAGAGTCCAACAAAGACCTGGCAGCAGCAGTGGATAAGTCCCTGGGTGCTGAGATCGAGCGTGTTATTCAGATCGGTGATAAACAGGAACGGGAAACTGCAACCAAGGAACTGCATGATAATACAGCAGCAGCAATGGCAGAGGAATTCCCGGAATCGGAAAAAGAGGTCAAAGGCCTGGTGAATGACAAATTCAAGGCCGCTTTCCGCGAACGGGTACTTGAAACGGGCGTCCGCAGTGATGGCCGCGGTACCACCGATATCCGCGATATCACCATTGAATCTGCATTTTTGCCCCGAACCCATGGTTCGGCGCTGTTCACCCGCGGGGAAACCCAAGCCCTGGTTGTGACCACCCTGGGCAGCAAAAGAGATGAGCAAATCATTGACAGCATGGATGAAGATTATAAGAAGAACTATTATTTTCACTATAATTTTCCACCCTACTGTGTAGGCGAGGTAGGCCGGTTCGGTTTTACCAGCCGTCGTGAAGTAGGGCACGGCAACCTAGCGGAACGGTCATTGAAACCGGTCCTGCCGGAGTATGAGGAATTTCCGTATACGGTACGGATCGTGTCAGAAATTATGGAATCGAACGGTTCGTCATCGATGGCCAGTGTCTGCGGGGGATCACTGGCCCTCATGGATGCAGGCTGTCCATTGAAAGAGCACGTGGCCGGTATTGCCATGGGCCTGATCCTGGATGGAAAACGCCACGCTGTCCTGAGTGATATCCTGGGTGCGGAAGATCACCTGGGTGATATGGACTTCAAAGTGGCCGGCACTAAAGATGGTATCTCGGCTATCCAGCTGGATCTGAAGATCGAAGGTGTTTCCTTTAAACTGCTGGAAGAAGCACTGGAACAGGCTCGGTTGGGTCGACTGCACATCCTGGAAAAGATGAACGAAGCATTGAGCAAACCGGGAGAAATTTCCGATTTCGCACCAAAGATCATCACCCTAAGTATTAATCCGGAAAAAATAGGCGGACTGATTGGACCAGGTGGAAAGACCATCAAGAAGATCATCGCTGATACGGAATGTGATGTAAACGTGGATGACGATGGTACAGTGACCATCGCCGGTGTGGACAAGGTCAAACTGGAAGAAGCGGCCGAGATCGTGAAAGCAGTGACCTTGGAACCGGAAGTGGGTATGGAATTTGATGGTATCGTAACCCGCATGATGACCTTTGGCGCTTTTGTAGAGATTGTGCCGGGTAAAGAAGGTCTGGTGCACATTTCTGAAATGGATTGGAAACGCACTGAACGGGTCGAGGATATTTGTAAAACCGGTGACGCCATGCGGGTGAAACTGATCAAGGTCGATGACCAAGGCCGGCTAGATCTGAGCCGTAAGGCGCTGCTGGATAAACCGGAAGGATACGTTGAACCACCACCCCGCAGCCGCGACCGCAATCGGGGAGGTCGCGGTGGTGGCAGAAGCCGCTTTGGCGGTGGCGGAGGAGGTCGGCGGGATGGTCAACGCCGCGACAGACCAACTCGGAAAAAACGCTTCTAAAAACAGGATCCCAACATGACGCGCACTATTCCAGTCAATCAAAACCTGGTTGAGATGGAATATGCCGTCCGGGGGGCCATACCCCGGCGGGCCCAGGAAATGCAGCGTGCGGGGCGTACGATCTACGCTTGTAACCTGGGAAACCCCCAGGCCCTGGGTCAGAAACCTATAACCTTTTACCGGCAGGTATTAACCCTGCTGGAAGCTGCGGGCAATATTACTCGGGAACGCTCCCTGGCCAAGGTTGCTGCTGCTAATCCGGAGTTGTTTAAAGAGAGCGGTGTAGAACCGCTTGCTAATTATATTATTGATTACAGCGCCAATTTCCTGGAACAGTGCCGGACCGGTATGGGTGCCTATACGGAAAGTAAAGGCCCGCTTTTTATCCGCACAGCGATCGCCCGCTATATTGATCGGCGGGACGGAGAGAACATAGCAGCGGATCCAGAACAGATTTTTCTCACCGATGGAGCCAGTGACGCCGTGAAACGGATCATGGAACTACTGATCACTGGACCGCAGGATGGCGTTATGATCCCTATTCCCCAGTATCCGCTCTATTCAGCGACGGTCAAGCGCTGCGGCGGACTACAGGTGAACTATTACCCGGAAGAGGACAATGACTGGGCCCTAACACCGGAGATCCTGGAAGAGGCCTACCGGAAAGCGACGGCAGATGGTGTACACGTAAAATGTATCGTGGTGATTAACCCGGGGAACCCTACCGGTGCGATATTGGACAAACCCAGTATTGACGGCGTGGTCAATTTCGCCGAACAGCACGGCCTGGCGATCATTGCCGATGAGGTTTACCAGGATAATTTATACGGCGGTACGTTCATTTCCATGGCCAGCGCTGTGGGAGGGCGAGATATACCGCTGTTTAGTCTGCACAGTATATCCAAAGGTTTTGCCGGGGAATGCGGCCACCGCGGCGGCTACTTGGAACTGCGCAACATGCCCAAGGTTGAAAGAACGGACCTGAACCTGGCCGAAGTGATATTGAAGCAGGCTTCAGTAAGCCTGTGTTCCAACACAGTAGGGCAGGCCATCATCTATATGCTGGTGAATCCGCCAGAAAAGGGCAGCGCCCCGTATAATATCTACCAGGATGAAAAAAATGCCGTGTTGGGGGAATTAGAGGCCAAGGCGGCATTGATCAAGGAAAGCTTTAAACAAATGGAAGGAATGGAGTGCTTTGGCCGGACCGGGGCCATGTATCTCTTTCCACGCCTAAATACATTGCCACCGGGGAGTAACGATTTTGATTATTGTATGGCCCTGCTGGAAGAAACGGGTATCTGCACAGTGAACGGTGCCGGTTTCGGACAACTGCCGGGGACCAGGCACATGCGCATCGCTTTTTTGCCGCCCCGGGAAACGGTTACTGGATTCCTGCCAGAATGGATTCGCTTTCACAACCGTTATGTGCACCGCCCGCAAGTCTAGCGGCGGGAAAGCGCAGGTACAGTAAATTTCCTTTGACTTCACTTATTATATAAGTTAATATAAAGTAACACTTTAAGTAATTCGTTATGAGTTCTGAGCCGAAACAGATCAAAAAACTGTATTATTCAATTGGCGAAGTGAGCAAAATGACGGAGCTGAAAGCATACGTATTGCGGTACTGGGAAACGGAGTTCAAGCAGTTGAAGCCGCCTAAGAACCGGGCCGGAAACCGCACCTACCGCCAGAGCGATATTGACCTGATCCTTTACATTAAGGACCTGCTCTACACCAAGAAATTCACTATTGAAGGGGCCCGCCATCAACTGGCAACGGAAAAAGATGGCAAGAAGGAAGATGTTGCCGCACCAGTGGAAAGCGTACAGCAGGCCGCACCGGCCAGGAAGGAAACATTACTGAAGATCAAGCAGGAATTGGAAACACTGCTGGAAATATTGCGTAGATAGATTTATCGGAGCGTGGCGCAGTCCGGTAGCGCACTTGACTGGGGGTCAAGGGGTCGTGAGTTCAAATCTCGCCGCTCCGACAGAATTTTAACCCTGTTTTCTTGACGGAAAGCGGGGTTTTTTTGTTTATAGACATTTAGGACTGGCGGGCTGTAATATTGTCTTAATGAAACGCCTCTGGCTCAAATAGCCCCGCCCAGCAGCGGGTTTTTTTGTTTATGGGATGATGGGTAGATTTATTTATTGTAAATTTTAAAATGACAAAAACCGAGCAAATAATTACTGATTCTAATAATATTTTGAGGAGTTTATTATGAAAAAAATAATTATAAATAAATACATGAAATATTTTATTTTGGTTGGAATAACCCTATTTCTTCTTCCATCGTTAACTGCTGATCCTTTTCGAGTTGTAAGAGCAGAATCTGTAGGTATGTCAACCAAAAGACTAGAAAGACTAACTAATCAATTAGATGATTATGTTGATAACAATCAATTGTCTGGAGGCGTTGCCCTCGTTTTAAGGAAAGGAAAAGCAGCTTATTTTCGTTCCTTTGGATACAGAGATTTAGATTATAAAGATCCAATGGAAAAGGATGATATTTTCCGTATTGCTTCACAAACCAAATCCATAATTAGTGTAGCAATCATGATACTTCAAGAAAGAGGTCAATTGCTTATTCAGGATCCAGTTGGAGACTATATTTCTGAATTTGATAACACTATTGTGGCAGTTAAAGAGGATGATGATTACAGTGTAGTAAAATCTAATCGAAAAATTACGATTCGCGATCTTCTCACTCATACTGCAGGTGTTGGTTGGGGTCTTGGTCCTGGGAAAAAAGACTGGGAAAAAGCAGATATTATTGGATGGTACTTTGCAGATAAGAATGAGACAATACAAGAGACAGTTAAGCGTATAGCTAAACTACCAATGGATGCTCAACCCGGTGATAATTTTGTATATGGACTCAGTACTGACATCTTAGGCGCTCTAATTGAGGTAGTCTCTAAAAAACCTTTAAATCAATTTCTTCAAGAAGAAATTTTTAATCCCCTTAATATGAAGGATACACAATTTTATCTTCCGATAGATAAAAAAGATAGGCTTGCAACGGTATATTCATCAACTGAATTAGGAATTGTTAAATCAGCTGATCCAGGAAATCGTGTATCTGTTAGTATGATAGGACAGGGCCATTATTTAACTGGTCCTAGAAAAAGTTTTTCTGGTGGGGCTGGTCTTTTATCAACGGCAGAAGATTACGCCTCATTTCTACAAATGATTTTGAATGGTGGTACTTTAAATAATAATAGAATTATTAGTAGAAAAACAGTTGAACTTATGACCGTAGATCATATTGGAGAAATTAAGTTTCCTTGGGAAAACGGTATTGGTTTTGGTTTAGGATTTTATATACTTAAGGATTTAGGTATTAGAGGAACGCCTGGTAGTATAGGTGAATATGGATGGGGTGGTGCATATCATTCTACTTACTGGGTAGATCCAAAAGAATCTCTAGTAGTAGTTTATTTTACTCAATTAATCCCAGCATTGGATATTGATGATCACGATAAACTTAGAACTCTTATATACCAATCAATAATTAATTAAAAAGAGCCTCACAGCAGCTGGGTTTTTTGTTTCTAGACATTTAGGACTGGTGGAGTGTAATATTGATTAAATGAAACGCCTCTGGCTAATAACTCCCACCCAAAGGATTAAAGCAAGTAGAAGATTGTTAGAAAATGAAGGGAACCGATTTGTCTCTCTTATGAAAAGTGTGATGATCATAATCTTAATAATTACAACTAAACTTTTTCCTCAAATTTGTGAAACAGAAATTCCAGAAATTTATATTGACGATAAAACTCGGTTGATCTATGAAAACAAGTTAACCGAAGCCAAACTTAATTTTTCTAAAGACGCCAGCCCTGATAATTTGATATGGCTTGGTCGACGATTAGCTTATCTTGGCAAATATGATGAGGCAATTGAGATCTACTCAAAGGGTATAATAAAATATCCAAAAGATGCCCGTTTCTATCGCCATAGAGGTCATCGTTATATTTCATCCCGCTGTTTTGAACTTGCCATCAAGGACTTTAAAAAAGCGGCTAGCATCACCAGGAATAAACCTAATAAAGTAGAACCAGATGGTCTTCCCAACTCTTTAAATATCCCAACTAGCACATTACAGGGTAATATCTATTACCATCTTGGACTCACTTATTATATCCAAGGAAACTATAATCAAGCGCGTAGAGCTTATGAAAAAACTTTGACCCTGGCAGAAAACCCTGACAGCTATGTGGCAGCAGCTAACTGGCTTTATATAATCAATCGACATTTAGGTCGTAATGTTAAAGCGGAAGATTTATTGGAAACAATTACTGATGATATGGCTATTATTGAAAATCATACCTACTTTGAAATATTAAAATTATATAAAGGCCAAAATGATCCGATTGAAATAAAAAAACAAATCATGACTGGCCAATCACTGGTTAATGCAACCATGGCTTTTGGATTGGGAAATTATTATTTTTTGCAGGGAAGAGAAAAAGAGGCAACGGAAATGTTTAGATTTGTTGTAGATGGAAACCAGTGGTCTTCTTTTGGTTATATTTGCGCGGAAGCCCGTTTAAACAAATAATTATTTGTAATTTTTAGTATGAAACGCCTCTGGCTCAATCAAGCCCCGCCCAGTAGCGGGGTTTTTTATTTGTGGGATGATTGTTAGATTTAAATATGCGCACTTATTCATTATTGTTATTAACATTGATTGGTTTGGCTTTCTTGGGTTGTGGGGACAATGCTTCAGGAGAGGATCAGCAAACATTTACTCCTATAATAGAAGGAAGAAAGGTATACATATCAGGATTCTATCAGGATTCTACTTTAGATCAGATGGTAGCCTGTTATTGGCTTGATGGAATCAGAGTAGATTTGGAGTACGGTGCAGCGGAAGACATCACTGTCCAGAACGGAGATGTTTATGTTGCTGGACAATGGTTTGACGCTACTGGTTGGAATGGAGAAGCATGCTATTGGATAAATGGGATTAGATATGATTTGCAAGGTGGTGGAAATCCTGACGTTGAAGTGACTGGTATAGCAGTGGATAATGGAGATGTTTATGTTTCTGGAGTCCGTTCTGATGGATCTATGTTTGGGACCAATGCCTGTTACTGGAAAAATGGTGTCAGAACTGATCTGACAGGTTCAAACATTGATGCAATGGCTAATAGTATTGGCATTAATAATGGAGATGTGTATGTCACAGGCTGGCGAATTCAGAATCATGCATCCATTGCCTGCTACTGGAAAAATGGGAATATAAATAATCTCCATGGTACCAGCTATTTTGGTGATGCTTATGACATAGATTTTAAGGGTGATGATTTTTATATAGCTGGCGAAAGAGGTGCAGCAAGTTCAGACGCCTGGAATGCCTGTTACTGGAAAAATGGTAATGTAAATAATGTTTCAAGAAATAGTTCCTTTGGTAATTCGTGGGGTGCCACAGCCTTTGGAATTTTTCTTGATGGTAATGATGTATATCTAGCTGGTTATAATGCAATTGCAAATAAATTTGATATAGGATGTAAGTGGAAAAATGGTAATCTTCATGAATTAAGCGGTTCAACAGCCAATGAGCAACAAACATGGTTATACGATATAGCTGTAGCTAATGGTGTAAAAATAACTGTGGGATTCTATTATACATTTATTGAGGATTATAATGATCCTTTATACTACGATTATCCAATTTTTGCAATCTATTATCGTAATGGTCAAAGAGTTAATTTGGAAGAAAGTGAGTGGCAGGTTGGTGAAGCGACAGGTGTATTCATTGAATGATACTATTTCTTAAAAATATTAGGTCAAGCCCCACATTCGTGGGGTTTTTTGTTTGTGGGATGATGTGTAGATTTGGGAATGAAATGAGAAAAGTTTTATTTTCGTAAAATTGGCAAGAATGCAAGAAAAATAATTAATAAATCAACTGAATGCTAAACGATACAATAAAAATTTGGCGTTTAGACCTAAATCGTCTTATACGTTATTATGATAATAGAAAATCTCAAATTGAACATTTTTTTATTTACTTATTTGTATTTTTTATAATTATCAATATTAGCTGTTATTGGTTCGCAATGATTACTGCTTTCCCATATCTTGTGTTTGGGAGCACATTCGATTACTACTTTAAGATTCAATTTCCAGTAGGTTTATTAGGGGCACTTTTTGATTCTCTCTCATTTTTTATAACTATCTATATCATTCAAAAAGCTCTTAAAACAACAGATGACAAAGTCTATATTGCTCATCTTTCAATCGATGTACTGATTGCAATTATAGCTACTTTTTGGGTTATATTAGTTTTTATTATCTCGGGCTGGGTAGTCAGTTTTTTTGAAACATTAAATCAACCCATTGCAATGATTAAAAGATACGACCACGAAACGGATTTACTTGCAAGAACCAATCAATATGCAAATACAGTTAATGATGCTATTAAGAATCCTACTCGAAATTTGCAGAATATTTATTTTGGAATAATTATGGGTTTGTCCGCAATGATACCCACATCAATACATTTTTCAATGTTTTGTAGAGCTGTACTTACAAAAATAGGTTTTTTTGGTTCTCTAAAGAATATTAATAATTGATTATTAATCTTAAAAAAGTAGATACCCCACGAACAACCCTCACACTAGTAGGGTTATTCATTTACAACTCAAAATCTTCAATCTCAGCAGTCAGCAGTGGAGCATAGTGCTGTTCAGTAGTTCTCACTGATGCATGACCCAGCAGTTTGTTCACTTTATAAATAGACATACCTTACTTTATAAGATGGTACTGTTAAAA
>ERZ651768.1974-NODE-1974-length-14659-cov-6.251337_pt1 | contig 14659 bp, 11 predicted proteins | sample MGYA00514754_ERZ651768 | MGnify/ENA metagenome assembly ERZ651768 | reverse complement strand
GGCATCCCCTGCTCAGTTGTTTTCCCTGAGTTAGGCGATACAAAACGGGTATATTCCCCAATAGTTTCAGTCTGGATATCGCCAGGGGTAAACTGGATTTTTGTTTTGCCATTTTCTGCGCTGTTCAGGTTAAACTGATTTGAGCCAAGCAGTAAATGATTGCTACAAATTAAGGATAATGTAATAAGAAATAATTTTTTTGCCATTATATTTTTTCTCTTAGTAGAATGATTTTTTTATGGATCGTTTAAAATAACGGTTGAAAGCGATAATTTACTTAATTAAGGGTAATGACTACAAATTTCCTGAAGTCACGGTTTAATTCCAGTTTAATGTTGTGTCCGAATCATTATGAGATTTAATAAAAAATTATTCCCCTTTAGAGGAAGAACATTATAGTTCATTTTCTTCTTTTCCAAGGGAAAAATACAAAAGGGAGAAAGATTAAAATAATCATTCCAAACTTAAGACCAATCAAAAATATAATAGCGGTGAGTGCAATTTTCGATGATATTGGCACAGTTAATAATCTACTAAACCAATTCATCAGGTATACTGCAGGCAGCTAAAACAGCCTGGTCTGGTAAATATCGTGGAGTCGTAATAAACCGATGCAGGTTTTTCCATCCTTTTTTGTGATGGGCAGGACGGTAATCTGGGAGGTCCGATCTTCCATGAGAGTGAGGGCATCCTGAATGGGTGCCTGAATGGGAATTGAAACAGGATCTTTGGACATTAACTCTTTTGCTTTCATTCTATCAATATCTCCATTTGTTGCCAGACAACGGCGTATATCTCCTTCAGTAATGATACCTTCAATCTCCTTGGTTTTTGATAAAACAAGAGCTGCCCCCTGAGGTTTATCAGTCATAAGAATGACTACCTCACGTACATTATGAGTGGGAGTCACTACTGCTACATTCTGGAGAGGTTGAATAATATCTTCGATTTCTAAACGGAGCTTTTTTCCTAATTCCCCGCCGGGATGATAGCGGACAAAGTCTTCATGTTTGAACTCCCTGGCGGTCATTAATACAGAAGCAAGAGCATCACCGATTGCCATTGTTACTGTTGTGCTGGAAGTGGGAACTATGCCCAATGGATCAGCTTCTTTTGAAACAGTAGCATCGAGAACAATGTCAAATTTCTTGGATAACGGTGCTGTCAGGTTACCGATAATACCAATCAAGGGAGAATTGGACTCTTTCAAGATGGGTATTAATCTAAGGAGTTCTTCCGTACCACCGCTTTTAGAGATTAAGATTGTAGGATCACCAGGATGATAAATCCCAAGATCTCCATGGAGTGCTTCTGCTGCATGTAGAAATACTGCCTGGGTACCCGTACTGCATAGCGTGGCAACAATCTTTTGACCAATTAAACCAGATTTCCCTAATCCGCAGATAACAACTTTTCCAGGATGGTTAATGATGATCTCAGCTGCTTCTACCACTTTTTTCCTAACGCGAGATCGTGCTGTCAATAACGCGTTGGCTTCGTCTGTTAAAACTGCAGAAACAATTTCAGACATTTTCTTAAGATCTAATTTTATCTGACTCATAAATAAAGATGACCTATACAATAATCACAAATTAACTCTCTAATATTAAAATATATATAAAAAGTTTACCAGGTATCAATTGATTTTGTTCATTAAAAAAGATTGATGAAAAATTAAAAAATTAAATGAAGTGATATGCCATTATTTGTTGGAAAAAGATACACATGGGTTTCTTTGTTTTTATGATATTGAATGGAAAACCCTCTTCCGATAACTGTACCTAATCCTGCTCCGAAAACAACATCACTAACATAATGTTTTTTATCATGAATTCTACTAACTGCTGACAAAGTTGCCATGAGATAAGCAACTGTTCCAGCTTTCCCTCCATAAAGTTCATTTGTGACCGCAGCAATGGTAAAACTGTGAGATGTATGGCCAGAAGGAAATGACAGGGCTCCATTATTTGGCCGTTCCCGACCCACTCCAAATTTCAATAAATAAGTAGCAAATGCATTGCTCAAGAGGGCTAAAGCTGAAAATTCCAGCTTTGCCCGAACTTCTTTTTTGGACTCACCTTTTAATTTTGAATGAGTTACTATGGTTGTCCATAAAATCCAATGACCCAATGCTCCTCCATATAAATCTCCTGCCCTAGCTAAATCACTTGACAGAAGTCCCTCTCTTTCAGAATACTCTTTTACTTTTTGATCATATTGGTATCCTCCGATCGCAGCTAATACAGAAGTAGCGAAAATGAATTGATTCATTCTATCTGTTGCAGAATATTTGAATCCATTGATAACCTTATCAGATAGTTCATTTGTTGAATTTTGCTCTAGTTTACTTAGATTTTTCCCAAGCATAGCACTGAAACAAGTGATAAAGATCAGGATGTACCATTTTAGAGTCATGGCGAATGCCTATGTATTTTTTCTTTTTTTCTATTATAAGAAACCAATGGGATTCTTTACGTTGGAAGTACTTAATGAATTAGTGAATCAATGGCACAAACCTGTAAATCATTACACCATCAAACAACGGCCCCTCCTGCCTGAAAAAGTATTCCATAAAATCTACATTGACCGTTTCACCGTATTCTGAAGATGCATGAATGAGATTTTTCTGATCAATCACCATACCTTCATGGGCTACTACTATTCCCATTTTAAAATATGCTTTTTTTACAAATGCTACACCGCAAACATCAGGGAATTTAGATAACAATTCTCTATTAATTTTCTCATGTGAAATAAAATAGACAGTGGTTTTTTTTGCCCAGTCCAGGTCTAAAAATTCACTGCCGTCTTCTTTGTGATTCAATGTTATATCAATTTTTTCCAACTGATTTTTATCTAACAATTCTTCGGTTATAGTAACGGTATACGGGTTTTCCTGAATACGATCAGAAGTATAGTGCCAGCGAGTTTTGTATGAGGGTTTATGATCTTTGTAATGAATCGTTATCATATTTTCACGAGCTTCATTCCAGGATGTGCTTTGTGTAAACGCTAGGCTTGTGAGCACATGGACTGTACAGTCAGACACATCTAAACGGATAATTGGATCAGGATCTGGCTCTGCTTCTTCACCCAGTTTGAAAATTTCATAGGGTTTACCCACCTGCCACAGGGCAAATGCTTTCAAGCGGTCATAAAAATTTGGATAATGCTGATAAAATTTCGGAAGGATCTCCGAAACCTGTTCTTCATTTAAGGTCCAGGGTTTTGGTAATGAATTCACCCAGGTAGTTGAATTCGAATATCCCAGAAAAAGGAATAAAGAGAAGATTAATGAAGAAGGTAGAAGGGAAAAAGAATTCATTATTTTTTTTCTTTTTTCATTAAATCAATCCCATTTTTTTCTCCAAATAAGTTTTGGATTTTTACCAGTAATGCCGACCGTTTCATAAACTGCCGAATGAACCCTCTGCCGCCAGTCGAAATATTTTGGATCTTTCCACAAGCGGTCAGGATGGACTGCGTTTGTTAGGAGAATGACAAACATATCGTTTTCAGGATCGATCCACAATGACGTTCCTGTATAACCAGTATGTCCAAAACTGCTGTCGCTCAAATACACTCCACCGGAAGCTTTTCCTTCCGGGCTGTCCCAGCCAAGGGATCGTGAACTTCCTTCCACAATGTTTGCTCTGGAAGTAAACAATTTTATAGTTTCTTCCTTAAAAATCCGCTTCCAGCCATAGATACCGCCATTCAACATCATTTGACTGAAGATTGCCAAATCGCTGGCCGTAGAAAATAATCCTGCATGGCCTGCGACACCACCGAGGCTATGGGCATTTTCATCATGGACATACCCCCGAATCAGTTCACCATATAAATCACTGTATTCCGTGGGGACGATTCGTTTCGTCCTTTCTTTTGGTGGATTATAATAGGTTGAACCCATCCCCAGCGGATCAAAAATCAGCGAATCCACCAACGAGTCCAGTGGAACACCGGCCACAGCCTCAACCATTTTACCTAAGGTGATCAAACCAACATCGGAATAAATTGTTTTTTCTCCCAGCCCGATAGTCGGTTCTGTATTCATAACAGAATCCAATCGAGCTTTCGTATCGTCTTTCATCAAATAGTACTGTCTAAAAGGTGGCAACCCGGCCGTGTGGGTCATTAAATGGCGAATGGTTGTAGCTGATTTTTGATCAAAATGCTTTTTCTGATTCCCTCGAAATGCGGGCAAGTGATCCACAACTTTATCATCCAAAGATAGTTTCTTTTGATCCACCAACTTCATGACTGCTGACGTTGTAGCAATCACCTTCGTGATGGAAGCCAAGTCGTAAATATCACCCCGGGTTACGGCTTCTGATTTTTTATATGTATGGTATCCAAAAGATTCGTGGAGAAATATTTGACCACCTTTTGCTGCCAAGAGTACGCCACCTGGAAAAGCCGAGTCTGCAACCGCTTGGGATAAATACATTTTTAACTGTCCGATATCGACTGAAATTTCTGAAGGACTGATTCGCTTTAACGTTTTTCCGGGTTTCCATTTTGAATTCCCGTTTGGCCACTTTTTGGCATTGATCTTTATACTAGTCCCATTCGAAGCAATCCCCGGGATAGTTACCGGAAGTATTCCAGTAATATCGGCTTCCCCTTTAATCGCATTCACCGCAGCTGTTTGAAGAATGCCACTACTCTTATAAGCGCAGATATAAATGGGTGTATCGGGAAAATCTTGAATTAGATAGGGGCTCCCGAAACTGGTAATGACCACTCTTTCACATTTCTTTATTAATGCATTTACAAATTCAGCTTCAACTTTTGGCAGAAATATTTCATCTTTATGTTCGGTGGGATTAGCAAACGCATTGAGAAAAACCAGCCCATCCGCCGGGATTTGATTGAGAATATAATCGGCTATAGATGAGCTGTCTGATTCATCTATCTGAAAGGAAATTACTTTTCGCCCATTGCTTTTTAATTGCTTGGTGAAACTGCTTTGGCTATGATTATTAGGACCATCATAAAGATCAACCACGTAAAGTTTTTCATTGAGGGTCGGCTGCAAGGGTAAAATATCGTTTTCATTTTTTACTACAGTGATAGCCTTCTTTGCCATTTCTTGGGCTAATTTGAAATTTGCGGCCCTTCCCATAGCACGATGGGTATTTTCAGCCAAAATAGTTTTATTAAGGTGAAGGCCAACCTTTTCTTTCATCTTAAGGACTTTGAGAGCTGACGCATCAATTCGACTTTCGGATAGAATTCCATTTAAAACAGCTTTTTCGATTACGTCGATGGACTTCTTCAAATTTTGGTTTTGGATAATAATATCCGACCCAGCCTGAACCGTAGCAAGAAGTGCATATTCATCTGAATAATTTTTTACAATTCCCCCCATCCGCATGGCGTCTGTAATGATGACACCATCGAAATTCATTTTTTCTCTCAGTATATCTTGGAGCCAAAAGCTGGACAAGGAAGCGGGATCCTGGGCGTGATCCTGGTAATCAGGGGAATTCACATGAGCCACCATAACGGCATCCACGCCCGCCTCAATAGCCTTTTGAAATGGAGGTAATTCCACATCCCAGAGTCGCGCCGAATCGCTGGGGATTTGAGCCAATGAAGAATGTGAATCAGTCTCTGTATCCCCATGGCCAGGAAAATGTTTCGCGGTCGCCAGCATACCATGATCATGGAGCCCTCGAATAAATTCAACTGAATACCGATTAACCGAATCCGGTACTTCACCAAACGAACGCGTATTGATAATGGGATTTTTAGGATTATTGTTCACATCCACTACGGGAGAAAGATTAAAGTGAATACCAACAGCGCGGCTTTCTTCCGCGGAAATTCGTCCAGCTTCATAAGCATATTGAGGATTCCCTGTAGCTGCAATGGCCATCATTGGTGGGAGTGTTACTGCGCCGGGATACCGTCGGCCTAATCCCGATTCAATATCCGCATCCACTAGAATTGGTACCTTGGATTTCAACTGCATATCATTAAGCATGGTAAGAGCACTGCCCGCATCACCGAACCAAATATGCAGCACGCCAATGCCATCCGTGGCCAGATATTTTTGAAGTTCCTGCCATTGATTGCTTTCATAATTCATGAAGCGCATGTTCACGGAAACCACCATCATCTGGGCGATTTTTTCCCGCAAGGTTAATTTTTTTAAGGTTCGTTCAGCCCAGGACTTCCGGGACAAAGACTGGCCTGGGCCGGCACAGCCCGCTAAAATAAAAACCAGAATAAGATAGAGGAGGAAGGAATTGGTTTTTTTTGTGAATGACATCTTTTGAAGAAATAAATTTAACAACAATTAAATAGTTATAATGAAACTATAAAATGAAACGTGTTATTATTTTTTGAAAATACTATTGAAAAACATCAGATGATATTCCAGCGAATTCACCCAATAATTCCACTCGTGCCCACCTGGTTTTTCAGAATAATCATGCGGGATATTCAATTCTAACAATTTTGTATGCAATAATCGATTACTTTTAATAAAAGCATCATCTACTCCACAATCAATGATTAAATGTGTTTTAGAATCTTTAAACTTATATACATTTGAAATGACAGAATATTGCTCCCACCGCTCCGGATATTTCTTAAAGGAACCGATTTTTTCGCCCAGCTCATATTTTTTTGTTGTGAATTGTAAATCGACTACACCGCTCATGCTCCCTGCCGCACCAAAGACATTGAAAAATTCCAGGGAAAGATAGAGTGCGCCATGTCCCCCCATACTTAATCCTGTAATTGCCCGGCTGTTTCGTTGAGCTATCGTCCTATAGTTTTCATCAATATATTGAACCACTTCCTTGCCTACGTGCGTTCTGTACTGACTGACTGGATCCATGGGGCTATCCAAATACCAGCTGTTGTATCCTCCATCGGGGCACACAATGATAAAATTATACTTGTCTGCATAATCTCTTAAATTTGTATGGGCTGACCAATCTTTGTAATCTCCGCTGTATCCGTGGAGCAGATAAACTACTGTAAAACGATCTGGAGAAGGATAATATTCATGGGGAAGAACGACCAGGCAAGGAATATCCTTTTTCAAGGATTTGCTGTGGATTGTAACCGTTTCCTGAACTGCACCGTAAAGGCCGCAAATAAAGGTAAGGACTACAAATATCCCAGTTATACGTCTAAGTGTTTCCATGACAAACAAAAAGTTACCTGAACTATGGTTTAATATGCATTAGTTTCTGTTATTCAAAAAAACATTTAAACTTTTTAAATCCATAAACTATGATCATTGTTTTCTCCATACCTGATCGAAAGAACCAATCCATCTCGGACGTTCAAGATACAATCAATTCTATTTTAGCCCAGTCGGTGGCCCCTGGACAAATTTTTGCCATTGGCGATTTCTTTAATGGTGCTGATCCTTCCGTTCAATTTTTATCAACCGGGAAGATGAGTTATACTGAAGCGATAAATCAAGCTGTTCAGCAATCAGATGATCCATTCATCCTGCTCATTGACAACCGCACTTCACCCGTTCGCCTGAATGCGTCTGCCATTGATATTTTAACCCTGACCATGAAGCGCAACCCGGGAGCTGCTATGATTTATGCCGATTATGATTTGAAAAACGATGACGGGATCCAGGAAATCCATTTATTGCACCATCATAAGGGACGTGTGAGAGATAACCAGGATTACGGTCGTATTTTCTGCATCAGGACATCTCTTTTTTTGGATTGTGGTGGCATGGATGAATCAATCCAGTACAATCCGTTATATGACTTGCGCTTAAAATTATCAGAGCAGGGTGAACTGGTTCGGATTGCCAATAAATATAGCGGCAGTTTGTACACAATAAAAGCGCAAAAAGAGGCTGTCAATGTTTTTGATTATCTTATGGAAGAAAAAGACAGTCAACTGGAAGCTGAAGCAATATTCACCGATCATTTAAAAAGGATTGGAGCATATTTAGCTCCAGGAAATCATTTTCAAAAAAGACCAATTCCTGAACATAATCCAAGCTTAAAAGCATCGATCATTATTCCTGTTAATGAACGACCGGAATTCATTGGTACTGCTCTGGAAAGCTGCCTGAAACAAACTGTCCAGGACATTGAAATCATCGTCGTCATCAATGGCGGGACAAATGATTCCACTATCCTGGAAGTAAAACGGTACATTTCTGGGGGTGACAAATACAATGAGAATGCTCCTCAAGTGCGCATGATTGTGGTGGATATCAATAACATTGGTTTTTGTCTGAATTCAGGAGTAGAAGCCGCCCGGGGTGAATATTATGTTCAATTAGACTCTGATGATCGTCTGAAGCCACATGCTGTAGAAGAACTGCTGAGTGTTTTTGAATCCGACCCGGAGATAGGCATAGTCATCGGCAGCTACGATGTCTGGGAATTGTTGGAAGACGGTTCCCTGGAACGAAAAGCAGAAATCCCAACAGTGACCCATGATGAGTGGACAGAAGAAAATGGACGGAATAACCTGTTGCGTGTTGGCGGAGCCGGAGCACCCCGGTCCATTGCCATACAAGTGATCAAGGATATTGGTTACTTCGAAATGAACGAGAGTCCCTACAGCCGTAACTATGCTGAAGATTATGAACTGGTTATGAGGATCAGTGAAAAATATCGAATAGGCAGGATCTACGATGCTATTTATGATGTCATTCGCCATCCCGGCGGAACAGATCACAGCATTGATCAGGTCACCATAGACCGGAATGATGAGGCTAAGGATTACATGCGCTTAAATGCAATCCGCAGGCGGCAGGCCCTGAACCAATCTTTATGACTGACCGCCCATTGATCATTGGTCTTGATGGCGGTGCTACGAAAGTCAGCGCCTGGGATATTGGTCAGTCAGTTGATGGCTTTCATTTGGGGAAAGCCCATTCACAAAAAACATATTCTGATTTTCCCCACTTTGATCCCGGCTTCACGCCGGTAAATATCCAGACCCAGCTAAAGGAAATGGATTCTACAGTTAATCCAATAGAGTCTGAACAGAATCAAGGGCAGGCAATCATCGGAGCGTTTGTTGAAACCATTTTAGAGCTCAACACCGGAAAACCTATAGTTGTTGGCATTGGAATGCCCGGACTGAAGACACCGGATGGGCGGGGCATCGCTGCCATGGCAAACGGCCCCAGGATGCCTCGGTTTTGCGATGATCTGGGAAATGCCCTTTCCTCCCAGGGAATACAACTGGCTGCTCAGATCAATCGATTAGGCAGTGATGCTGATTACTGTGGACTGGGTGAAGAATGTGCTGAAGATGGATTATTCAAATCTGTAGAGAATGGCTATTATCTCGGTGGCGGGACCGGCACGGCGGATGCGTTGAAACTGGGAGGTAATCTGGTTCCATTGGATACCGCAAAATCCTGGTTGTTAAAAGCCTGGGAAATGGTGAATCAGGACCAACTGGCCCTGGAACGCTTTGCTTCTGCCGGTGGAATTCAATCCATTTATAGTGAATATTCCGGTATTTCAATTGTATCCTTAACTACTGAAGCTATATATCCGGATGTTATCCTGGAGCGGGCAACACAAAAAGAGGAACCTGCTTTGCAAACGTTTGCGGATGTAAGCCTGAACCTGGCAGAACTCCTATTCGAACGCATTGAAACAATTTTTTCCGGCTGGTCAGGGCGATTTGGCCTGATCAATCCAAACAGGGAAACACCTTCATCCGAGCATTCTTTCCTCGGCACAATTTTGGATCGCATCATTATAGGCCAGCGTTTGGGAGACCTTCTTGAATCTTCTAAGGGATCCGAAAAATTTTGGGAACCATTGGTTTGTCAATTAGAAAACCTGATCAGTAAGTCTGATAAGCTTGATTCAACTGCAAAGTCTGCTTATGTAATAAATGACAAACTAAATCCAGACCTGATACGGATTTCTACACTCAGGGATGCACCTGTTTTAGGCGCTGGGATTGATGCAGCGCTTTATAACAAAGAAGATCAGACATGAGTGTATCATCAAGCAATCTTCCACGACGTGAACCTGTTCTTCGAATCGGGATTATTCTACCAATTGATAAGCTAAAAAAGGTAACAATCTCATTTACAGATTCTACTCTGTACCAGATCGAAACAGAGAAACAATTAAATCCTCCCTCCGAAGTGCCTGACAGGTTGGATGTTTCAGTGAATGATGTTGATATGATTATTAGAAAAACGGTTGATGTATTTGATGAGCATGGAATCACTATCCATGATGTCCCTGCCGGCCGGGGATTTCACTGGGAAAAAACAATTGATGTAACTGTGCCTGGCAATGTGTATATCACCAATCAAAAAGACTATTTGCAGATCACTAATGAAGTTCCGTTAGAACAATACCTTGCCTGTGTTGCAGTATCTGAAATGAGCGCCAGGTGTCCGTCTTCCTTCCTGGAAGCCCAGATCACCGCTGCCAGATCGTGGCTGCTTGCAAACCGCGGGGAAAACCATCCAGGTTTACAGATTGACGTCTGCAATGATGACTGCTGCCAGCGCTACCAGGGGATGAATAACTTCTCTGAGGATGCCAGGCAAAGCACTGAAGCCTGCCGCGGCCAAGTGCTCACAATCAAGGGGGACATCTGTGATGCACGCTATTCCAAATCCTGCGGTGGCATTACAGAAGCGGGAGCCAATGTCTGGCCCCAAAAAGATCTGGATTACCTCGTTTCTATTCAAGATGGTGAATCAGCCTTTTGTGGCCCTGGTTTTATCTCTGAAGCTGACCTGCCTGAATACCTGGGGAGTGTGGATGAGCATCGATCTTATTTTAGATGGGACTTTGAAATTTTGCAGGAAGAATTGACTGATCACATGAACAAAATTCATTCCCTGAACGGAAAAGCAGTCCTCGGAATTGAAAATGAAAAACGCGGTCCTTCAAGAAGAATTATCTCCTGCGACCTTGTATATCTAGATTCAAAGAATCAACAGCAATCCAAACATCTTGAATCCGAATACGCGATTCGCCAAACACTTTCTCCGTCTTTCCTGTTCAGCTCTGCCTTTAAAATGAACCTGAAAAATGTCCAAAAAGGAATCCCCGGATCATTCTCATTTGAAGGAAAAGGCTGGGGCCACGGTGCCGGCATGTGCCAGATCGGTGCACTTGGAATGGCACTGAACGGTTCCACCGCTGAATCCATCCTCACCCATTACTTTCCGAAAGCTAAGCTGACCCGGATTTATTCGTCATGAAAAATCAGAGATCACCCTGGACATGGGTTCCCTCACTTTATTACGCCGAAGGGCTGCCCTATGCAATGGTCATGCTCGTCTCAGTTGTTATGTATAAGCGGCTGGATATTTCCAATACTGATATTGCACTCTACACCAGCTGGCTCTATCTGCCGTGGGTGATCAAGCCGCTCTGGAGCCCTCTGGTCGAAATCCTGAGGACCAAACGCTTCTGGATTGTGACCATGCAGCTGTTGATCGGCGGTGGATTAGCCGGGGTTGCTCTGACCATTCCGGCTTCCAACTTTTTTCAACTTACACTGGCATTTTTCTGGCTCATCGCTTTCAGCTCCGCAACTCATGATATTGCCGCTGATGGATTTTATATGCTTGGGCTCCCATCCCATGTCCAGGCCTGGTTCGTGGGCATTCGCAATACTTTCTACCGTTTTGCTATTATTACCGGTCAGGGCCTTTTGGTGATTCTAGTTGGATGGCTGGAAACCACTACCGGAGATACAAAACTGGCATGGTCAATCATTATGGGAATCCTGAGCGGCCTGTTCATTCTTTTTTGTATTTACCATCGCCTGTTTTTGCCGCACCCCAAAACGGATGAGCCACGCCCAGACCTCAAACTGGGAGATGCTGTCAAGAGTTTCTTCCATGTGTTCACGGCTTATTTTAAAAAACCAAACATAACCCTGGTGATTACATTCATTCTGCTTTACCGGTTTGGGGAAGCACAGCTGGTAAAGATTGCTCCATTGTTTATGCTGGATAAGCTTGATGCGGGCGGGCTGGGCCTTACCACCTCCGAATACGGCTTTGTGTATGGCACCCTGGGAATAATCATGCTGACCCTGGGCGGTATTTCCGGAGGCTTCCTGGCTGCAAAATATGGATTGAAGTCGTGGATTTTGTGGATGGCCCTGGCTATGAAGCTTCCAGATCTGGTCTACGTGTACATGGCCTATGCCCAGCCGGAAAGCTATCTCTTGGTAAACCTGTTTGTCGCTTTGGAACAGTTCGGATATGGATTTGGATTTACAGCTTATTTACTTTTTATGATGATGATTTCAGAAGGCGAACACAAAACAGCCCATTATGCAATCTGCACAGGATTCATGGCTCTCGGCATGATGATTCCAGGCATGTTCAGCGGCGCTCTGCAGGAAACGATTGGATACCAGTCCTTTTTCATCTGGGTCATGGCAGCTACTATCCCAGGGCTGCTCCTCATCAGATTCCTGCCCATTGATCCTGCATTCGGGAAAAAACAAGGAGTATAATATGACAGATCAGCAAAAAAGATTAGTCTCACTAGATGTGTTCCGGGGCATGACGATTGCCTTGATGATCCTGGTAAATACACCGGGTACATGGGCCCATGTTTATGCTCCATTGCGCCACGCAAAATGGCATGGATGTACCTTAACAGATCTGGTTTTCCCATTTTTCCTTTTCATCGTTGGTGTGGCCATGCGATTTTCATTTCGCAGATATGATTTTACCCTTTCACCTGAATTGACAAGAAAAATCCTGGGCCGGGTGATGACCATTTTTCTCTTTGGTCTTCTCCTATCTGCCTATCCATTTATACGCCAGGATTGGGACTGGTCCAGTTTTCGAATTATGGGTGTTCTTCAGCGAATCGGCCTGGCATACGGCTGTGCAGCTTTCCTGGTACTTGTCCTTAACCGCAGCCAGATTATTACAGTTTCAGGAATCCTCCTGGTAGCCTATTGGTTTATTTTCTGGATTTTTGGGTGGATAAAAGGAGTGGATCCGTACGCATTGGAAACCAATCTACCAAGGATGGTAGATCTGGCTATCCTGGGAGAGCCCCATTTATACATGGGCACCGGCATCCCCTTTGATCCGGAAGGTTTGTTGAGCACAATCCCTGCTGTCGTGACAGTTTTAATCGGATACTTCACTGGAATAATTCTCCAGGAGAAAAGGGATGGAATGGAACGGGTAAAATACATTGTGAAAGCAGGAGCTGTTATTGCCGTGGCTGGCTGGCTTTGGGGATTTCTTTTCCCTGTCAACAAACAACTTTGGACAAGTTCCTATGTTCTGTACACAGGAGGCCTTGCCATGCTCATTTTGGCTGTTTGCGTTTGGGCTGTTGATCTCAAAGGATACAAAAAACCTGCCCGCCCATTCATCATTTTTGGTACGAACTCTATTTTCCTGTTTGTCGCTTCCGGTTTGTGGGTTAAGACAATCCTGAAAGTGAAATTTACATTAGGTGAGAGAACCGTATCAGGATACACCTATTTATACCAAACGGTCTTCCAGCCTCTTGCTGGCGACCTGAATGGTTCTTTACTCTTTGCCCTGTTTCATGTAGGGATGTGGTGGCTGGTCCTGTACTGGATGTATCGGAAAAAGATTTTCATTAAAATATAGTAAATTTACCGGAAAGGATAATCATGGCACAGAAAGTATTCATTACGGGAGCGAGCAGCGGGATTGGTGAAGCTTTGGCCTATGATTACGCACGTTCAGGAGCTGTGCTTGGTCTCGCAGCCCGGCGGACCGACCGTTTAGAACAGGTAGCGGAGCGCTGCAGGGAACTTGGAGGCCATCCCCATATTTATACCCTGGATGTAGTGGACCAATCCGCCTGCCAGTTGACAGCGAAGCAATTTATTGAGGGTGCGGGGGGAATTGACACTGTCATTGCCAATGCAGGAGTTGGAGGTAAGGATAAGATTACCTCTGGAGATCCTGAACACATAAACCGGATTCTACGGATCAATATCATGGGCGTTACCAACACGGTTATTCCATTTCTGCCCAGTATGAAGGAACAGAAATCCGGGCAGGTGGCAATCATCAGCTCCATTGCAGGGACACGGGGCCTTATAGGACATGGGGGATATTCCGGTTCTAAGGCGGCCCTGCGGATTATGACTGATAGCTGGGAGTATACCCTTTGCCGGCACAACATCACAACCACAACCATTTACCCAGGCTGGATCGAAACGGAAATGACTGCAAATATTAAAAACAAAATGTGGTTCCTCATGGATGCTGAGACTGCTGCTAAAAAAATTATACGAATAATAAACAAGGGGAAGCGCAGCTATATCCTGCCCTGGCAGTGGAACATTATCGTACCTATCATGCGGATTATTCCCCGCTGGATAATCCGGATGGGCACTACAAAATGAGTTTATAGGCCCACTATTTGAAAAAAACTTTGCAAATTTTCGGATTTGAACCCTCCCTCATAACTAAGATACAGAAAATACCTCCAATTTTTAAGCACACCCAACCTTTGGGGCACCCCCCTGTTTATATGTTATATGCCACCCTCATACAAAACACTGAGAAAGGTTGCTTTGTGATAGGAATCACATTCTCAACTAGACTATTGATTTTTTTCTGATCGATGAGTAAGTTAGTTTTAGTGATTTATCTTCGAATCTTTAATTCAGTAGGTATAAACAGATAGTTAAGGAAAAATAA
>ERZ651768.1973-NODE-1973-length-14661-cov-3.313906_pt1 | contig 14661 bp, 15 predicted proteins | sample MGYA00514754_ERZ651768 | MGnify/ENA metagenome assembly ERZ651768 | reverse complement strand
TTTTCTGAATAATTTGAGTTTTGGATTTAATTCAGTAGATTGAAAAAAATAAATTTCAGATCTGGTATGATCTGAAGCTGAAATAAAAAAATATTTTTCATCAGAACTAATTCCAATACCACAAGTAAAACCTTCATCTTTTTCTTCATAAATTAGTTGGTCCTCTTTATTTTGGGTTCCAATTTTATGTCGATAAATTCTTCGTGGTCTGTGATGCACGTCTAACTTAGAGTAAAAAATATATTTATCATCTAATGACCAAATAATACTTCCAGAAGTTTCATGAATTTCATCTGTAATAATTTTATTGTTTGAAATTTTACGTACATATATTGTAAAATATTCTGAACCTTTAAGATCCAAGGAATAAGCAAGCATTTCATCATTGTTAGAGACCTCCAAATCTCCGATACCAAAATATTCTGCATTTAATTTTTTTTTTTCTTTTTCGCCCGACCAATACTCTTGAATTTCTGGGCCAATAACTGTCCTCCTTGCCGAGCTGAAATGCTTGGATTGGAAGCAGCATGGCACGAATATGGCGATAAGGTTCTGTTTGTCGGTGTCGACGTCGGGCCCTATGTTGGTTTGGGGACTTACAACGGAGGCCGAGATCTCGTCGAAAGTTTTGGGATCACATACGTAACCGGCAATACCTTCAACAGAAGCGTGATTACCGACTGGCGAGTCACAAACATGCCTTCAACCTTCCTGCTCGATCGAGATGGGAAGGTGCACGACATAGTGGTAGGGGCGATTTTAGGCGACCGGTTATCCGAGAAAATTGAGGATCTGATCGCCACAGGCAACAATTAGACAAATCGAAAGTTAAGCTTATTCCATCTGAATATAAGCGTTCAGGCGAGGTGGGCGATGCTACGATGCCGCAGTTCCATACCCAGCCAATAGAAAGACAACTTGAAGACGAACTCATCCGAATCAGATCCTAAGTCTTCAGCGCCAGAAGAAAATCAATCGCATTACAAACAGTTGAGACCATGGTCATCTCTGGCATTCCGCGATTACACGCTGCTCTGGCTCTCGGGTATGGGCATGCTTGTTGCAATGCAGTTGAGATTGTTCACTAGTACGCAATGGTTGTACGACGAGACCGGATCAGCTGTGCAACTGGGCATCCTAGGAGCCATCCAGTTTCTCCAGATGCCAGTAGTGGTCTATGGAGGGTTACTCGCTGACATCATCAACCGAAAGAAGTTGATGGTATTTACCCAGTCCGTTTCGTTCATTTCAATGGCGTTGTTAACACTAGCATCATGGAACGAAATTCTGGCGCCATGGATGATATTCACAGTGACCGGGCTGACCGGGATTGTGAATATGCTAGGGAACTCGGCCAGGCCTGCCATGCTGCCGAGAGTGATTCCTCGATCCCACACCACAAACGGTGTGACGTTCCAAACAGCTTCTTTCCAGATCGGTCAAATCGTCGCTCCGCTCCTATTCGGTCTACTATTCACTCAGTTTGGTGTAACAACCACATTCCTCGTTGGAACTATATTTGCCGGGGTAAGCATGATCGCTCCCATTATGATAAATGCCAGCGGAGCACCAGATCCCGACACCATTGCCCAAAGCAAGGTTGCAGCACTCCGTGAAGGAGCAAAATTCGTAAAAGGACACCCGATCTTACCGGGACTGTACCTACTCGATGTAGGGGTTACGATAGTTAGCTTTTATCGCATGCTTTTCCCTTTGTTCGCAAGTGGTCTGTACGGTATGGGTGCAGAGGGAACTGCCCTGCTTGGCTCTGCCAACGCATTTGGCGGGGTCGGCGGCTCGATGCTAGTGTTCTTTACCGAGAAGATACGCCACAAAGGTCGAATCGTTCTAACTGCGACTATGATCTACGCTGTCGGGTTGATCGCATTCGGGCTCAATCCGATCTTCTGGGTTGGCCTTGTCATCGTCGCGTTGTTGGGTGCAACTGACTCAGTTGGGATGACAATGCGACAAGCCATCGTCCAGCTGACAACGCCAGATAGGTTAATCGGTCGAGCGTCAAGTGCTCATTCGTTCGCTGCAATGACTGCAAATAACGTAGGACAGATGGAAGTAGCGTTCGTTTCAGCCGCCATCGGTGCCGGCACAACAATGGTACTCGGCGGTTTCATTGGAATAGCAGTGGTTGGAATTATCTGGGTAGTCATACCCGGTATTCGCCGCTATGAATACATTGAACTTCCGTCAGATGAAGTAATCGACTAATAACAAGATCCGAACAGCGCTTTCGGGCAGGCAATTTCACTGTTCACCTAACTCCAAACGCGATCATGGGCATCCAATACATCCCACTCAGACGTATCCTCAAATGCTCCAGATGGGTACGCATCATAGTTACGTCTCTGCCCATCTTGCGCAAGATGTTCCTTGATCGCCTCTTCATTCAACTCCAGCCCCAAGCCAGGTGCATCTGTAACCTGCACATACCCTTCTTTTATCATCGGTCCTTCTTGACCTATCAGGGTTACCAGATCATTCCACCACGGGTTATCAACGGAGTGCATTTCTAACGCAATGAAGTTTTCCATAGTCATCGCTGCGTGTGCATTTGCCATAGCAACCACCGGAGATCCGGCCTGATGAAGCGCTACTCCGATACCGGCATCTCGGCAATAATCCGCTATGCGTTTCGTCTCAAGTATTCCTCCGGACGTAGCTAAGTCCGGATGAGCCACTGAAATCGCACGAGCATCGATTAGTGGTTTAAAGCCATCAAGACTATAAATATCCTCTCCAGTGCAAACGGGCGTATCCACTCCAGCCTTCAGGGCCTGCCATTGATCCACAAACTGCCAGGGGATCATATCCTCATACCAGGCAAGCGTGAACCTATCTAAAGCTTTGCCGATACGTATAGCATTTTCGACCCCCATGTGGCCGAAATGGTCAGAAGCGAGTGGGATTTCATATCCAATAACATCTCTCACGGCTCCAACATATTCCTGCATTTTGGAAATTCCGTAATCGGTAACTTGTATTCCGGTGAATGGGTGCATCAAAGTCGCGGATTCTGCGGCAACGTGTTTGTTAATCACTCCACCTTCGAACTCAGATGCAATCCACAGACCGATGTCCATTTTGAGAAACTCAAATCCCCGATCCATTCTTCCCAAGAGAGCATTCCCCATTTCTTCAGGGTCTTTTTTTAGTGGAGTATCTGCGTATACCTTGACCTTATCCTCACGGTACTTTCCACCAGCGAACATATATGCAGGAACACCAAATGCTTTACCTGCAAGGTCGCAAAGCGCCATTTCGATGCCACATACACCGCCACCAAGTCGACCATGACCACCGAATTGTTTGATTTTCTGAAACAAACGATCGATATCGCAAGGGTTCTCTCCAAGTAGACGATTCTTCAACATTAACGCGTACCGACCAGAAGCTCCGTCTCGGACCTCCCCTAACCCCACAAGGCCTTGATTAGTTTCTAACTTGATGATTGGCCAACGCCATCCGCCACCACCAACGACAGCAATACGCATATCAGTGATTCGCAGTTCTGATGGCGCAGATTGCGTGTTAACCTGGTCAAGGGCCCCGGTGTTCTGTTCTGTCAATTGGTGTTTACCTCTGTAGTTGATTCAGGCACAACCGTCTAGCCCAAACGGCTAGCTTTCCACTCTTCAAAATCTTCGTTCATTTCATCTGAAAATTCTCGGTCAACTTCACCGGGCGTGTAAATTCCTTCTCGAATTCGCTGTTGGCCAAACTCATCTTTCAGCCGAATCGCCTCGGATCTCTCCACCACCTCTTCTGCTAGGTGTGGCGGAATGAAAATTACCCCCGTACTCGTACCAAGAACGACATCACCTGGTACGCAAGTAGCTTCTCCAATACGGGTAATTCCGTTGATTTCCGGCATGGTGACGTCGGCTATAGCACTTGGATCCACACCCCTAACAAACGCGTTGAAGTCTTCCATCTGCAAGATTCTCTGGGTGTCACGAATCCCACCATCTATAACCATTCCTGTCCCTGATCTTGATTTGATAGCTGTGGCCAGGTTATCGCCGGCGAATGTTCCGTTGAACACCTTGCCAAAAAGATCAACAACAATCAGGTCGTTAGGTTCCAACTCATCGATTACCCAGGAGTTCTGTCCTCCGATTCTGTTGTCCTCTTCACCTTGTTTGATGAGCGAACTATGAATATCTGGACGCGTTGGGACCCAGCGACAAGTCACTGCCCGACCAACTATCACCCGCTCTGGATGAAGGTTCAACCAATCACCGGTAAATTGAAAATGGTAGCCATTTCGTCTGCAAGTTCCCCATGCTTCTTCTGTGGTGACCAGCGTCATCCGTTTGAGAATGTCGTCTGGAACCAGGGGACGTCCATTGGCATCGCGGCTGCCTTTCCACTCTTTGGTGATCGAGCGGATAATCTCAGGATTAGTGACTCTCATATTTCCCTTCAAACATTTTGCAAACGGATGGAGTAGTTGTACGAGCGAAAAGCTTACACCCAACGCTTCAAGTTTCTAGATTTGAGGGGCGGGTGTCCCGTCCAAGTTAAGAATCCTCGCCTCGACTAATGCATCTTTGACCTCTGAAATCTGAGAGTCTGAGAGCGGGAGGTTAGGTTTCCTAGGCACTGTTCCTTCATAGCCGAGCAGGTTTAATCCCGTCTTCTGCACTGCGACGCCCCACGACATCCCAAGGAAATCCATGTGGTTGATGCGCTCTTGCAACTCACGCGCTTCTGCATACCGCCCGTCTAAACATGCCTGGATAATATCCCTGGCAATATGTGGCCCCCAGTTCCCAAACAAAAGGCATGCTCCAACCGCACCTATCATTCCTGCTGGCATAAGTAATGTGCCATTACAGGTCCAAAATTTCACCGTATTAACTACAAAAGATGACAGTCGACACTCGTATCTGTAGTTGAGCGACATAATGTATGCAAAAACGTTTTCAAACGATGTGATGTCATGAACCTCGGCCGGCGTCACATCCACCCCCATTGGAGTTTTAGGCTGATGAATAATCACCACAGGAATGGGGCTCTGTGACGTGACTTGTTCAAAATAGTCTTGAATAGGAGCGGCGTTTTCTCTACCTGCTGGTGGTGGAATTCTAACCCTTACCATGTCTGCGCCTGCTTCGGCATACAGATTTGACAGTCTGACAGCCTCCGTAGGTGAGAGAGCGTCAATTCCGGCAATAACAAATTTACGACCAGCATGAGCATCGACAACAGTCTTGATCGCAATAACCTTCTCTGGTTCCCCCATATGGAACTCCTCGCCACCGTAACTACCAACAACAAATCCAGAGAGCGCAGTTGCACAAAACTTATCAACATTTCTCGAAAGCGCGTCAAGGTTCAGGGACTCATCCGCGTTGAAAGGCATATTGGTAGGTGCAACAATTATCGGATCTGAGGAAGGAATGGGCATCTGAAATCTTTATTGGTTTTTCAACTTGTGATGAAGACGAAGCAGCAATTCAAGATGAGAATATTACCTCGAGAGAAGGTCTAGAGGACTAGGTGATCGACAGATTATTATAGTTCGATGAAAACCCAGTGAACGAATCATTAACCAAACCTAAGTGCCAAGCGTTTATCTTTATGTCTAGAAATTGACGCAAGCCTGATGACTTGCAACCGACTTAAACCCTCAAGCCCAGAGCTTTAAGAACTTATCTCACTTTGAACAAAACCCGAATTTTGCAGACTACGGCCATGCTGGTCTCTACCGTGTTAGTGGCAAGTTGTCATGGCAATCAAGAGTCTAACGTTGCAATAAACTCAAACGAACTCGTTGTTTTCGCTACAGCATCAGATGTTGGGCTCGGGGCTTCGAGAATTCCTCTCAACATACGTAAACTTGACGGCACACCTTTGGTAGACATAGCTTCAGAAATCGAAGTGTCATACTCCCCGGAAGAGTCAAAAGAAAACAGGATTGTCAAAGATTTGAAATGGAGGGAGTGGCCAATTAACGGTGGCATCTATACTGCAACGATGGAATTCAGCGAGGTCGGATTCTGGAAGATCAAAGTACAGGTTAAATCCGACGAATTTCAAAAATCAGCGGAAACCGGAATTTTGGTTAAATCGGCGACTGAGTCTCCTGGTATCGGAGAGGCGGCACCTATCACAAAAACCAAGATCGGTCTAAAAGACACAGATCTAAGGTTAATTACCACAGCGCCGGAACCAGATCCTGACCTCTATTCAATCAGTTTCGATGAAGCTATAAAAACCGGGCGTCCAACGGTAATTTCATTCTCTACCCCAGCATATTGCCAATCTGGCGCGTGTGGGCCACAGACCCAAGTATTGTCCGAACTTGAAGACAAATATAAGGGTCGAGTGAATTTCATACATGTAGAAATCTTCGATAACCCAGCAGAGATGCTTGCCAGCGGAGACGCTTCTCTCGGCATAGAATCCCCTGTAATTCATAGTTGGGATTTCCACACCGAGCCCTGGACATTCACAATAAACGGCTCTGGGATCGTTATCGGGAGATTCGAAGGTTTCGTGACCGCAGAAGAGATCGAAGAGTACCTACTTCCAACGCTTAACGCTGCCTAATCAGCCAAATGCACAATCCGCAAAATTCCAGAACCAATTTCCTGATACTCGACAGTTACTGATTCTCCGCGAGAGCGATGTTCAAGCAAATGAGCCGGTGTGAATCCTGAAAAAACGCCTCCACCCTCGAACGTCCATTGTTTTCCAGAATCATCCTCCAATGTCAGGCTTGAGATTATTGTCACGGAAGACTGTTCTACGTTCAACACCTGGCCAGTAACCCTGTTGTGATTACTGTCAAAGCAAGATGCAGTCACAATAGAAAATATCATGGCAAGAAGGACGAAAATCGCGAGGATTACTGTTCTACTTCGAATCATTATCAAATACTAACAACACCAGAATTCATGGACGCGCTTTAGGCATATCAGGATCAAACTTTCCGGCGATGGCAAATCTTACGATTATCAACAATTGGGTGCCTCGTAACGGGATTTATCTTATGCGCGAGGAGAGAAACCATCGTAGTTCCAACGGTTGGTCCAATAACGAGCTTCTGTGTCTTTTTTGTCCCCATCAATATGGTTTCTGGTCTTTACGGAAGGTATTTCGAGTTGGGCAGATGGTATCGTCAGAGACGATACGCTAGAAAAACCTGTAACCGATAGTTGGCTGTCATTATCTTTTCGTTCGAGTAGCCGGCTAGGTAACTAAACCTTAAAGTTGCAAAATCCATCCGGACCCAGGCCAGGCGATAAAGTCGTCCGACGACCTAGGCAATCAGAAATATCCCCTGTACGCACTCACGTCGGGCGTCGCGAGGTTTCGGTGCGCGGCCCTACATCACCAATGATGCTCGTGTACAGCTTCTTCGTAGTCGCACTCATCGGTGCCTTACTGTTATCTCTGCCTGTCTCGAGCACCGAGCCGGGTTTCATGTCTCCGATTGGTGCTTTATTCACCTCCATTTCCGCTATGACCGGCACAGGGTTGATAATCGTGGATACGGAAGAGGCTTGGACAGTGTTCGGAAAGGTTGTCATAGCTGTCCTCATCTTCATAGGCGGACTTGGATTCATGACCGGTGCGGCGTTCTTGCTTCTCATAACTGGGCGTCGCTCGAGTCTTCAGGGTCGACTTGTGGTGGGCGCCGGACTTGATGACAACCGGCTCGGAACAATTGCTTCGCTAGCCAGAAACATCATTCTGATGGCGATCATAGTCCAAATCATCGGCGCGGTTTTGATATTCATTCGATGGTACGTGGTGACACCTATATGGCGTGGAATAACGCTCGAAGAAGGGCTGTGGCAAAGTGCGTTCACCTCAATATCGGCCTTTAATAACGCTGGCTTCGAAATACTTCCAGACAAACTCATAGGCGGTGAGAGCCTGGTCGGTCTCACTAGAGACGTACCCTCTTTGATGATCATTGGCACCATGATCCTGATCGGTTCATCAAGCTATGCCACACTTTCCAACCTCGTCGAAATCCGCGGCCGTAAGGTTGGCGCTCTGCTATCCAAAACTGTACTAACTGCTTTCGGCTTAATTACTGCACTGGGGCTCGGTGCTGCAATCACTGTGATTGGCATGTCCAGAGATATGGAGGTATTAGAGATTCTCGGAGAAGTAATCCTTACGGCAACCGTAGGCTGGGCGATCATCTTCTACGTGGTGAAATTCCGTAAGTGGGCGCTCTTAAGCCTGGATACGAAGTTGGTCTTGGTTGGCATTGGCTTGATGCTGGTTATCGGATTAACATCTTTCTTGAGCTTGGAATGGTCAAATCCTAATACAATTGGGAATGAGCCTACTGTAACGAAAGTGACACAAGGTTTATTTCACACGGTCAATAGAACCGCTGGTTTTTCATCAGTTGATTACAGTCAACTGCATCCCTCCAACACGAGTATTACCGAAGGATTAATGTTTGTAGGAGGAGTTTCAGCATCGACAGCCGGGGGGATTAAAGTCAGCACACTGATGGTAATCATAATCGCGTCGTTCGCCATTTTCAGTGGCAAGGAACGAACGACGGTCTTCGGAAGAGAAATCCCACGGGTAAATATTCACCGTGCGATGGCCGTAGCCGCAACAGCAACGTTGGCATTACTTCTGCTCGTTGTTGCCCTATTCATCGTGCAGCCCGACCTTGAATTTCGAACAGCAATTTTCGAAGTTATCTCAGCCTTTGGTACGGTAGGCTGGTCTGCAGGTGTCACACCCCATCTCAACGAAGCGGCCCAGGTCGTGATCTCAATAGCGATGTTTACAGGTCGATTCGGCCCTATAACGATCACATTGTTCATGGCCGGACGCGAACGTAAGGACACCATTCGCTATGCAGGCGAAAGGATCCGAATCGGCTGATCGCTATAGAACAGAACCACTAAGGGTTACAAGCTCAAAATGGTGGTGTCAACCATGAAAAAAATCTTGCTGAAGCCTTGATTACCACTGCACAAACATGGGCATTACTACATGGGTATAACCCTCGTGATTGGCTGATCTGAACACGCCAGGGCTAGATGGTGAAGTGGTCTCAAGAGCGACCTCTTTACCGCTCAAAACGTTCAACACATCCATCAAGAATTTACTATTGAACGCCACTTTAGTTTCAACACCATCGACAACCGCATCCAACTCATTCTCATTAGAGCCTACTTCTTCCGCTCGTGAAATAACTTTCACTACTCCTGAGGTATCATCACCGCCCGGGTTGACAATCACCCTGATAATCCCACTGCCATCCCGTGCAAATATCGACGCGGCTCTAGTTGCCTGAACCATACTGGCAAGATCGATTGTAGCTTTCGTGCCCCAACTGGTTGGAATCAATTTCTCATAATCAGGAAATGTTCCCTGCACAAGAGCGGATACGACTTCTGATGTGTCCATACGGAATTTAGCTGACCGACCATCGGCGTCTATGGATAATTCAACACTTTTCGACCCATCCCCAAGCAATCGTTCAACCTCGGCCAGTGTTTTGGCAGGCACTATCACACCTACCTCAGTGTCCACCGACGCATCCAATTTCCCACTCTCAACCGCCAAACGAAATCCGTCAGCGGCAGCTAGAGTAAACGTATCGTCAGACAATTCAACTTTCACACCCGTAAGAACTGGCCTTGAATCGTCGGTTGCCGCTGCCAGCACAACACGCTCAAGGGCACCCTTAAAAGTATCTGCAGGGATTGTGACCGATGAACCGCCATCAACTGTAGGAATTGGGGGAAATTCTTCTGATGCAATCCCGTTTATTTCACCGTTAAATTTATCGCAGGTGACGACAACGCCAACTGGTTCATTTTTGAACTCGATATCTACTGTCTGTCCCGGCAATGAATTAACAAAATCAGTAAGCATTCTTGCAGGAACGGTTACCGTGCCCTCACCTTCGATTTGGGCCCCAATCCAAGTACTGATAGAAATCTCGGTATTTGTAGCCGTAAGTTTCAATTGACCATCGTCACCTTCAAGTAGCACATTTTGTGTCACCGGCAAGGTCGCACGAGCTGCGACGGCCCGACTGACATTGGCCAAACCGCGACTAAGGTTTTCTCGAAGGCAAGTTACCTGCATACTAATCCTCTCGGTTGTCATTGAAGCTGACGCGCTAAAACGCAATATATGGTGTCGCAGTATAAGTACGACCACAACGTTTGGTCAATTTGAGACCGCCTAGATTACGTCGCGATTTATCAAGACAAGAATGACGGATAAAATGTCCGGATACTGAAACACGTAAACCCAAGATATTAGCTGTGCAATGCAAGACCGACCCACAAGTTGTCAAACAATGAGTAATTCGAAAATGACTGAAATTCTGCAACAACTAGCGAATGGGGAAATGTCAGTCGAACAAGCCACTGCAGAATTAAGCCTAACCACACCGATAAATGATCTTGAATTCGCGACATTGGACCACCAACGAAGTGACAGAATCGGATTTCCTGAAGTTGTATATGGCCTAAATAAAACGCCAAAGCAAACAGCCGAAATCGCAGAACGTATTTATGCCAGAGAAGGTGTGGTCCTGGTAACGAAATCTTCAAGAGAGGCGTCGAAATTACTACGCCAAACCGTTCCTGAAGCTGTTTGGGAAGATGAGGCACAAGCGATTTGGGCAGATAAGCGCAAGAAAAAACATCTGATCCCAGGTGTTGCAGTGGTTGCTGCCGGTACTTCTGACTTGCCAATTGCCAATGAGGCTGTTCTTACAGCAACGCTGATGGGCTGCAATGTTAACCTCATCTCCGACGTGGGTGTCGCAGGCCTGCACAGGCTCTCAAGTCGAATGAACGAGTTAAATCATGCCAAAGTCATCATCGTCGTGGCTGGGATGGAGGGAGCGCTCCCAAGCGTTGTGGGAGGCCTCGTACGTGCTCCAGTCATCGCACTACCCACATCTGTGGGCTATGGAGCAAGTCTAAGCGGTGTGGCAGCACTACTCGCGATGTTGAACTCTTGCGCGCCCGGCGTATCGGTAGTCAACATAGACAACGGTTTCGGAGCCGGCTACCAAGCCGCATCTATAGTAGGCGCTACCTGGAAAGAATAATTGATGAAACTCGTATGAAACCAGAGCTCGATTAGTTGAGCGTCTTCAAATACGCGATCAAATCGGTTATCTCAGATGCAGACAACTCATCAAACGTAGGCATCAAACCTGCTGTAAACCCGTCAACAACAAATGCACCCGGCTCTCTTATCGACTGTTCAATATACCCATCCGCATCAAGCGCAGTCCGTTCACCTGCTCGAACATAAACCCCGCTAAGACCAGGCCCAATGATCGTATTCTCACCGGTTGAATGACATGCCGTGCAGCCATTAGCAGAGAACAACTGCTCTCCTGCCATTGCATCACCAGTCGGAGTCGAAGCAGCCTCAGCCTTGTTTGCGGTAGTGTCGGTGCGCTCTGACCGTTGTACAGCGTCTGCTGGAGTTGGATGAAATGCCGGTGGCACCTGTGTTGGAATCTGCTTCTCAGTGCAGGCAGCCAAGACAAATAAAGTCAAAACAGAAACTAGCATCATTAGGTATATGCGGTTGCCCGTCACGATATCGTCCTTAGCGGTATTCCAACCACGTCGAATCACACGACGCAGCTGGTTGAAAATTCGTTCTTAAACCCACGTTAGCAACAAGGCTAATCGCGGTCAATCACATTTTTGAATCATTGGGAAGAGACAACGCAAGAATACTGCCCATATTCAGTTCGACACGCGTCTAATTTCTATCTCTTCACCTGGCGCTAATGCCACACGTCGAATTTCTATTCCCAGCTTCAACAACCAGTAACTCAACGTGGCTTTACTAACTCCCAAACGTTTTGCAGCGCCAGTGAGTCCAACTTCATTAACCATTTCGGGGAGAGCTTTCTCAAGTGGTCGCCTCAACTTACGTTCAGCCAATACCATCTTCTTCGTTTTTGCGCCCTTCATTTGTCTCCTTCATTGGACTGATAAAGGCATAAACCTAAATGTAAGTTTGAACAGTTCCATTTGACCAGTTTTTTTAATACCTAATTGGTGGATTTTCAATAGCCACTCTCAATTATTAAATAGGCATGCCCCGCTAGAACAGCCACTCACATAGCCTACCAACAAACCTCCGAATCAGTCAAGAACATGTTCGTATTTTGTTTGGAACTTTTTTTATACTTATTTTGAATAAATTTAAAACTTCATATAAATTATGATGTATTTTCATTCGAGATTTGTTCTTGGGGTAGCTTACATAAAATATTGAACATCAATTGTGTTTTAGTTGTGTTATATATGACCACACAAATGCATTAATCTGTTGGTTAAGCACATGCCAAGCCACATTGTCTGCGACGTTATATGACAAACAGACAATTAGAGAACCCATGTAATTCCGTAAATAGGTTTCCTAGTTACCAAAATTTCAAACACAGAAGTCGTTAAACAGAGACAGGAGGCTTGAAGCGGCCTGCGGGGGGTGTTATCAACATGAAAGGACCTCTACGGTCAACCCTCAGTTCAAAAGGCCGTATGCCTCAGATATCAAATTCTCTGTTTTCATGAGAGGTTCTCTAGTGGTGACTGATAAACTTAATGCTGTATTGCTGCTGAGTTTGATTGGGCACTGCCCTGCCCCTCCAGTCAGTCCACAGTTCTAGGAGATAAGACGATAGAGTTCGCAACGGATCTGATAAGCAACCTGGAAACGTTAGTCCTCACCTTTTCTTCTGATGTCTACGAATTCATGGGCTGGTTCGGTGTTATCGTGCTCATGGCGATCGAGAGCACAGCCATACCACTACCGAGTGAAATAATCATGCCGCTCGCTGGGTGGTACCTCGTACTGAATCAAGATCATGGCGTCCCACACGTGCTGCTCGCGGGGTTATGGGGTGCGATTGGAAGCTTGATCGGCTCACTAGTTGAATATTACATATCAAAATGGGGCGGGCGCCCAATCATAGAAAAGTATGGCAAATACCTGCTGATCACGCCTCACGACCTTAATCGCGCTGAGAGATGGTTTCAAACGCGAGGGGAACTTACAGTGTTCGTCGCGAGAATGATCCCTGGTGTCCGCGGGTTCATCTCAATCCCTGCTGGGATAGCACGCATGAATGTAATAAAATTCTCGGTATTCACTTTCCTCGGAGCCCTACCGTGGACGCTTGGTCTGGCATGGGGAGGTTTCCTGTTAGGAGAAAATTACAACTCAATACGTCAAGTTTCAAAGCCATTCGACATCCCGATCATAGGAACCGTCATCGTCTTCGTCGTTTGGTTCCTATGGCGGCGAATAAGACAAGTACGTGCAGGGTAATCCAACTCCAACTTGTGTTCTGTCATATCTATATTTAAACCACCTAAGATCAAATAACTACAATCTTGATATTTCCATATAGTCAGCCACATCTCCGCACTACTGTTACCCTTTTTGAATTCACTGAGGGTTGATCCAACCGATGACAATCGAAGCCAAAAGAAAACTTAATGTCGAAGTAAATGGCATCAGTATCGAATGCGCTTCAAATGCACGAGTGCTTGAGGCGATAAATGAAGCTGGATTCGATGTGCCAACGCTTTGTTACGATGAACGTACCGGAGCGCAAGGCACATGTAGGATGTGTCTTGTAGAAGTAGAAGCCGACGGAAACACGCAGCAAGTCGCAGCTTGCACCGCTTTCGCCTCTAACGGAATGCAAGTTGCAACTCACTCAGATGAAATCGTCAACTATCGTAAGACGATACTAGAACTCCTACTATCGGAAACATCATCACCAACGGCATGTCCAAAATGCATATCCTTCAAAAAGTGCGAACTTCACGAAGCGGCTGAAGAATATGACGCCAAATGGGATGCATTTCCCTCATTAGTAGTTCGTGAAAAGCCAGAGGACGCAAACCCCTTCATACAGCGGGACTACGACTACTGTATCTCCTGTTTCAGATGCACCAATATTTGTAATGACTGGGAACAGGCAGGTGCAATAACCGTTCACGGACGAGGGCAAGAAAACTCTATCGCTTCATTCTTCAACAATGACCTGCTTCAATCGCCTTGTACTTTTTGCGGCCAGTGCATCAACACCTGTCCCACCGGTGCCCTTACAGATAAAAAGATCGTTGGCAAAACAAAAGCTGAGGATCTCAAACGAACAAAGACGATTTGTCCATACTGTGGAGTCGGCTGCGGTATCCATTTGCTGAGCGAAAACGGACAACTAAAAGGAACCGAACCAGATTTTGATGCGCCCAGCCGAGGTTCTCTTTGTGTAAAGGGTCAATTCGCGTCCTGGGAATTCGTCAAAAGTGAAGAACGTCTCAAATATCCGTTGATCAAACAAAAAGGTGTGTTCAAGCGTGCTTCCTGGGACGAAGCCCTTGATTTGATGACGAAGCGATTCACAGAAATTCGTGAGGAGTCAGGACCTGACTCCATCGTATGTTGGTCATCGGCCCGATCGGTCACCGAAGCAAATTACCTGATGCAAAAGTTTTCACGAGTAGGTATCGGTACCAACAATATCGACAACTGTTCTCGTACCTGACACGCTCCAACGGTCGCCGGTATGGCGGTCATGGTGGGCAGAGGTGCCATGACGAACTCCATAGAGGAACTCGCAGGTACAGATTTCCTGTTGGTCGCCGGATC
>ERZ651768.1972-NODE-1972-length-14666-cov-13.347111_pt1 | contig 14666 bp, 10 predicted proteins | sample MGYA00514754_ERZ651768 | MGnify/ENA metagenome assembly ERZ651768 | reverse complement strand
GCCAAGTTTGGTTCAGCTTCCTGATGGTAGCCGAAGCGTATGAACCTGGGTTTCTTCACTGTGTCACTTCTAGCGACTACGGTGCTGCCTTTTATTTCCGCCTGGGCGGCTACGAATTTTTCATCCTCACCGGCAACTTCCCAATGGCTCAGGGCTTGGTCGTTGGTTGATTTCAAACCATCGGCGTGAGTGAAGCGAACAATTGCAGTACCCTTGCGGAACCTAGCCGACTTGAACAAAGGGCCCGAGTACTCGATCCCTTTTTTGCCGTAATCCTTGGTAAGAGCCCACAGGGAGAGGCGGCGGCCCACTTCCTGTTTGTTGCGTGGATGAATGTCGCGGATATTGCCGATGTCGGTGATGATCGCCATGCCGGTGTACGGTACCTTCAGCGTCTCCAACTGCGCCTGCCAGATTCCGGCTAGTCGGGTCGGTTCACCGCCGTATTTATAGGGCGCCAGTTGCACAAAGTAGAAGGGCATTTTTTTGTTGTTCCATATATCACGCCAGCCGTTGATCAGCGCCTTCTTTTTCTCGTAGTAGAGCATGCCTTCGCCGTTGTTGCTCTCCCCTTGATACCAAAGCGCCCCCCGGATGCCGTATGGGTTGATCGGCGAAATCATGCCATTATGCAGTGCAAGTGCGGACTGGTGATTTATCGAGCCGTTGTCGCGTTTCTGCGGGAATGTGTCGAGTTTGTCAGCGATATCCTTCAGGGCTGGCACGGACCTAAAACCGCTCGGCGTGGTCCAAGGCTCGATGCGGGTGCCCCCCCAGTTGCAGCCAAGGAGCCCGATCGGCACATCAAGTTCGCCCTGAAGATGGCGCGCAAAAAAGTACCCAACGGCGGTGAAGTTGCCCACCGTCTTCGGGCTGCAAACCAGCCAACCGTCGGTGGTGACATCTCGCTCTTCCTTGGCGCTCGGGCGGTGCGGAATCTTGATGTGACGAATAAACGGATGCTTGGCATTAGCGATTTCCTTGTCGGCATTGTCTGAGGAGCGCACGGACCATTCCATGTTTGACTGGCCGGAACACAGCCAGACCTCGCCGACAAGCACGTCCTGAAAATCGATGGTGTTGCTCCCTTTGACGGTGAAGGCGACCGGCGACTTGGAGGCCTTGAGGGATTTTTTTAGTCGCAGACTCCATGCACCGTTCTTGTCAGCCTCGGTTGTGTACGACTGGCCTGCGACCGCGACGCTCACCGCCTCGCCAGGGTCGGCCCAGCCCCAGACGGGAAGTCGCTGGCCCTGCTGCAAGACCATGTGGTCGCTGAAAACTGATGGCAGCTTAACTTCAGCCTGGACAGTCGCGTGGCCAAGGACAAGCGCACCGGCTAAGAAGACAAAACGACGCAGAAAAGAAATGGAGTAAGTCATGCCCGGAATTGAGCAGGCCGGGACCTCTGCCGTCAACTAAAACCCGGGATTTACTTCCGCAGAGTTTATTCGCCGGTGATGTGGATGTGGATGCGGCGGATGTGGGGGTGGGTGCGGTGTTCCCAGAGGTAGATGCCCTGCCAGGTGCCTAGCACCATTGAGCCGCCGGAGATGGGGATGCTGAGGCTGACGTTGGTCAGCGCGGTGCGGATGTGGGCCGACATGTCGTCGTCTCCCTCGTAGTTGTGCTCGTAAACCGGGTCGGCGTCCGGAGCCAGGCGAGAGAAGATCGACTCGAGGTCGGTGCGTACGCTGGGGTCGGCGTTTTCCTGGATGAGCAGCGAGGCGGAGGTGTGCCGGACGTGTAGTGTCACTAAGCCAGTCTTGAAACCACTCGCCGAAACCAGTTCGCCCACCTCGCGGGTGATCTCGTAAAACCCGCGGCTGCGTGTGGAGACGCTCAACTCCTCGGCGTATTGCCCGAGCATGGGGTTTATTTTTCTCCGCTCAGAATTTTTTGCAGTTCGGCGTTCTTGGCGTGACCAGCTGCGAGCGCCTTTTCGTAGTGGAACTTGGCCAGGGCGGTGAAGGGCGGTTTTTGGGTGGCGTACACAACGGCGAGGTTGTGGTGGGCCTCGGCGTGGCCCGGCTTGATCTGTAGCGCCTTGCGTAGTGCTGTCTCGGCGGCTTTGCGCTGGCCAAGGTTGTTGAGCGCCGAGCCAAGGAAGTGCTGTGCGTTGGCATCCTCCGGATTCAGTTTGACCGCCTTGGCCAGGTAATCGCGTGCCTCCTCATATTTTTTTTGACGGTAGCGAAGCGTGCCAAGCAGGGACAGGGAGAAGGCGTCCCTGTCGTTGTTCTTCAGCGCCCGCTCCAGGCTGGCCTCGGCGCCGTCATAGTTGCCCTGTTCCATTTGCGCCATGGCGAGGCTACCAAGCGTCAATGGGTTTTCCTCGTCCAGTTTGAGGACGTGCAGAAACTTCTGTTCCGCCTCACCGTACTTGGCCTCGACGAGGGCTGCCTGGCCCGCCTTGAAATCAGCCGCGCCGCCCTCCGGCAGGGTAGAGACCTTGGCCTGAAGTGTGTTGGCGGGTTGATCTCCTGTTTTTGGTTCGGCGAACAGTTTCTTCTCCTCGACGGTGTAGGGGATTTTTTCGGCCTCAAGAATCTCGAGGCGCGATCTCAGGGTGTCGAGCCGGTTCTGCAGTTCAGCCACTTGGGCCTGCTCGGCTCGATCTTTTTTCCGCCAGTTCAAGATGCCGGAAAGGCCCTTCCTCTTGCTGGCGGGGTTGGTATTTATTCGCTCGGCCTTGGCAAGGCGCTTCTCAAGCGAGTTGATATAGTCGCGCATTTCTTTTTCGTGGGACCCTTTCTGGAGGGCTTTGAGCTGATCCTCAAGCGAGTCGTTGCTGCTTTGTGAGGAAGCCAGGTTACTTGAGGCTTCCTTTAGCTGGCTGTTGCTTTTGGCCAGTTGTTTCTCGAGGGAACCGACCTTGGTCTCGAGATTCTTTTCGCGGTTGCCTTTTTTGAATGATTTGAGCTCCTCCTCGAGAGAGGCTTTATCGTTCTTGAGCGCGGCAACATTGCCCGAAACTTTCTCCAACTCGCCCTGGTTGTCCGCCATTTTCTTTTGGAGCGCCTCAACTTCAGTTTGAAGTTCTTTTTCGCGGTTCCCCTTTCTGAACGACTTGAGTTCCGACTCAAGGCTCTTGTTCGTCGTTTTGAGTGATGCCAGTTCCTTTTCGGTTTTCTCGAGGGACTCCTGGTTGTCCGCCAGTTGTTTCTCGAGGCGCCTGGCCTGGCGGTTGTTTGCCTGTGCCTTGGCGCTCTTCACCTCTTGCTGCGATTGCTCGAGTGCCTCTCTGGTTTTTTTTGCGTCGGCTTGGGCCTTGGCCAAGTTGGCCTGTGCCTTTTCGGTTTCTGCTGTCGCCTTGGCCAAGCCGGCGTTGGTGCCCCTTAACTGTGCGGTGGCCTTGTCGATGGCGCCCTTGAGGTTGGTGTTTTCCTGGCGAAGGCCGGAGAGGTCGCTTTCCAGCTTGGCCAGTTGCTTGGTCTCCTCAGGCGACGGCACGGCGGAAAGGGCTTCCTTGAGTTTGGCATCCTTGATGACGATCGCGTTTTCGAGCGACTCAACCTTTCGTTTGAGGATGGCGATCTCGCGGCGGGCGGCGGCGGGGTCAAGGGTGGGCGGTTTGTCCAAGGTTGCCTTTACATCCTCCGGAGCTTCGGCTCCGATTTCCTTGAGTTTCTGGTCCAGGTACTTGATGCGAAAACTCACGACCGCCGCGTTCCAATCCGGATAGCCGGACTGCAGGGCGGCCAGGTCATTCCTAGCCTGCCGGTATTTTTGGATGGCGGAGTTTTTCTGCCCGAGTCGGGACAGATTATCCGCCTGAGCGATGAGGGAATAGGCCTGAATAAAAGAATCGTCCGGGCCCGCAGCCTGGACTGTGGACAGGAGGCCAAATGACAGGACGAGTTTGGTGATGAATGAAAACCGTTTCACGCGGGCGATTTAGCCAAAGGTCTTTCGAGTTGGCAACCATTGAAAAAGGCGTGGAGTGGTTTGCCTCGCCAAGAGCTTGGCCAGGCTGGAACAATGTAACTTTTTCGTGACAACTGCGTATTACGCGTTAAATTGCCCGGCCTTCGGGCTTTTTTGAGAAAACTCGGCAGGGAGGCAGAGAGTGTTCTTAATGTGATACAAGGTTATTTTGGCGGATAATTTGCAAAAACAACGCTATGAGCACAAGTACATCATCCGGGAGGATGTGGCCTTGGCTTTGCGTGATTTTGTGTCCTCCTACCTTGATCTGGATCCTTTCGGGGCGACTCAGCCCAACCTCTCCTACCCGGTACACAGTCTTTATTTTGATTCACCGGATTTGCACCTTTACCACACGACAATCAACGGAGACAAAAACCGCTACAAGCTGCGCATTCGATTTTATGAGGATCGGCCGAAGTCGCCGGTATATTTCGAGATCAAGCGCCGCACAGACAACACAATCGCAAAGCAACGGGGCGGCGTGAAGCGTGAGGCCCTGGAGCAGGTGTTGGGGGGGCAGTTGCCGTTGCCCGAGCAGATGTCCAGTGGGGAACCGGCGCACCGTGCCGCTGTCGAGCAGTTCATCCACCACATGCAGGAGTTGAAGGCTGCACCGAAGGCGCACGTGGCCTACTACCGTGAAGCATGGACCAGCCGGCATGACAACACGGTGCGTGTCACGATCGATCGCGAGACCCGGATTGAGGTTGAGCCCAGGGCTCATTTGGTCACCCAAATGCGTGACCCGCATTATGTGTTTGGTGACAACACGATATTGGAGTTGAAATTCACCAACCGTTTCCCGGACTGGTTCCGCGAACTGGTCAGGATATTTGGACTGATGCAGTGCGGTGCGGCCAAGTACGTCGATGGAGTCACTGTGGTTGGGGAAAGGTTCGTTCGGGAGGGGCTGAATTCCAACGGTTTGCCAATTGCTCATTCAATGGAAAATGCAGCTGTTCACTAAAGGCTGATGGATCACTGGTTTTTACAGGGAGACACCACTCCAATTCCCACCGATGTTCCCATGATGATCATGGGGCTGCTGCTGGCTTTTGTCTGTGGGCACGCCATCGCCTGGGTTTATATGTTTACGCACACTGGATTGTCTTATTCCAGGTCGTTCGTGAATTCACTGGTGGTGATCCCCACGATCGTGTCGATGGTGATGCTCGTGCTGTCCAACAATCTGGTCACCGCCTTCGGTTTGATGGCCGTTTTTGCTATCGTGCGGTTTCGCAATGTCCTCAGGGACACGCTGGACACCTCCTTTATCCTTTCGGTTATCGTCGTCGGCATGGCGTGTGGCACGTTGAAATTTGCGACGGCCATCGCGGGGTGCCTGATGATCTGCCTGATCATGTTCTATATTCGGATGACCTCATTTGGCACGCGTCACCGGTATGACACCATTCTCAACCTGCATTGGGAGCGCCCCGCGCCGGAGGTTGAGGCGTTGAATAAGACACTTGAGCGTCATTCCCGCCGTTCCCGTTGTGTGAGTGAGCGGACAGTCGACGGCTCAACGGGAGTGGATTTTTCCTATCGGCTGCTTCTGCGGGATCCTTCCCGTCTGGAGGACTTGTTGGCGGAGCTTCGACAATTGGACGGTGTGTCTCGCGTAACCGGGCTGAAGGCGGAGGCGGAATCAGAGGTCTAGTACATGAGCGACAAACATCCCATCCCCATACCGGCCGAACAGAAATGGCAGGATTTTCGACAGATCATCCTGCCGGTCATCGTGTTCCTGCTCTGCATCGTAGGGGTGATGGTGCTCTGGTTGAGTCGGGTCAGCCCGTCCTCCGTGGTCGGCGAGGCGCGTTCCGAGAATATCATTCTCTCCAGTCCACGCGCCGGTTTGTTGACAAAGGTAAACGTGGGCCGTTTCGATTCTGTGAAAAAGGGCGACCCGATTGCCGCCATTGACTATTCGATGGATCCGGACTTCGCCGACGCCACTGTGGAGTGGGTTCGGGCGCAGGTCGATCTACTCACACTGACCGTAGACCCCATGCAGCGGGCCAGGACCGAGCTGAGCTATAACCAGCTGCGATTGGATTGGTTGAACGAGCGGACTTCAGTGGCCGCCTTAAAGATAGAATTTCAACACTCCGAGAAGGAATTCAATCGGATCGAGATTCTGTTCAAGGACAATCTCGTTTCAGAGTCGGTCTACAACAAGGCCAAGACAGATCGCGATTCCTACGAGGTGCAGGTTCAGCAAAAAACCGAATTGGTTGCCTCGATAGAACAGGCTCTGCGTGAGGTGCAGGATAACGACCCGTCGAGCCAGTTGAACCAGGCCCAGATCGAGAGACTCGACCAAGGCCTGAGCCGTGTGGAGGGCTTGCTCAATGATATCATTTTGTACTCCCCCATTGATGGAGAAATAGGGAGTATCAGCAAGCAAACCGGGGAAAGCGTTCAATCCGGCGAGACGATCGCAACCATCAGTTCATCGAAAGTTAAAAAAATTGTTGGCTACGTCCCGCAGCCCATCCACCTGGAACCCGAGGTTGGAATGGACGTCGAAATAAGAACCCGGCGCCCCAACTCATCCGGTCTCTTTTCGTTTTTCGGAGTCAATAGACAGGTGAAACGGGCCAAGGTCACCAAGGTCAGCAACCGGCTCGAGGCTGTTGGGAGCGGCATTCTCAGGAGCCGAACCGCCTACAAAAAAGTGTTGCCGTTCACGATTGATTTGGTCGATGCCAATGGCGATCCAATCAAGTTGGACATCCACCCGGGCGAGTTGGTCGACATCCATTTCGTCCTCGATGATTTCGTTGTAGCCGGAGAGTAGCCGGGGCCCTTGGCTAAGCGTACGCAGGTTGCGACCTTAAATTGTGTTTTCCTCGCCGCTCCTGGCGATCGCCTCCGACATCAGGCCAAGTGTTTCGCTGCGTGACACCGAGCCAACCAGGCGCATCTCGCGGTTCGAGTTCACCACCGGGATCATCTCCATCTCGGATCCCATGATCTCCGGAAGGGCTTCCATCAACCGGCGATTGGGCGTCAGGAATGTTTCCGGCGGGCGCATCAAGTCCAGCGCGATCACTGCCCGCAACTCGTCCCCCGCGTTGAGGTGAGCCTTCAAGTCCTGGAGTGAGATCACCCCCACCAGCCGTTTGTCGACACTCAGTACCGGCAGGTAGTTTCGTGGACTGCGCAGGAATATCTCCGAGATTTCCGGCAGGGAGGCCGTCTCCTTGATCGGCGAAGTCGGCCCCACCATTACGTCACCAATGCAGCGATCCGTAGCCGAACCCATCCGGCGACTCTCCTGATCCACCACCAACCCGCGCCGATGCAGAGGCGCCGAGTAAACCGACGCCTTGTGCAGCTTCTGCGAAACCAATGTCGCCACCACGCAGCCAATCATCAACGGCGGCATCAACTCATACTTCAGCGAGATTTCAAAAATCAGGATCATGGCCAACAACGGCGAGCGCGTTGTCGCCGCAAGGACACTCCCCATGCCAACAAGGGCAAATGCGACCGTAGGCGTTTCATCGGCAAAGTCAAACAGGCCAAGCGCTTGGCCAAAGGCCGCCCCTAGGCCTGCACCAAGAAATAGCGTTGGCGTAAAAACACCGCCGACTGTCCCAGCCCCAACCGTGCAAACGGTTGCGACAAACTTGGCAACCAACAAGCCAGCCAACACGACTACCGAAATCTGCCAAGCTTGAAGATCTGAGAGAACAGAGCCCTGGATGAGTCCCGTAAACCCTGTTTCAGATGAGTCTGCGTGCAGGATTTGGTTGGTGATTTCGTAGCCGTTACCCCAGACGCCCGGGAAAACCAACGCAATCAGGCCAACCACCAAGCCGGCCAAGCCAAGCTTCGCCCAGCTTGGCCAGGCGTATTTGTCAGTCGCGGACTGGGCATTTTGAATTGATTTAAGAAAAAAAGCACCTCCAGCCCCGGAAATAATTCCCAAAATCAAAAACCAGCCCATTTGGGAAAGACGAGCCGCTTGGCCATAATCGATCGATTCAGGTAATTCATACCAAGGCTCAATGCCGAACCAAAATCGTGAAACCATCGTGGCCACCACCGAAGCCATGACCAACGGGGCAAATAGGTTCATCGAAAAATTCCCAACTAAAACCAAGGCGGCAAAAAGTGCCCCAGCAATCGGGGCATTGTAGGCTGCAGCCAGACCGGCCGCCGCCCCACATGCCACCATCAATCGAAGCCGATAAGGCTGCCATTGATGAAACTGACCCCATTTAGAGGCAAAAGTAGCCGTTAACTGCGTAATCGCTCCCTCCCGGCCAATCGAGGCACCCGTTCCGATACTCAAAAGGGATGACCAGGCGTTAACCAAGGTTGACCGCATCCCGATGCGGCCGTCTCCCACGGCAACAACCTCCAAAACATTTGTCGGTTTTTGAATACCAGAAAGATGAGATCTTAAAAGAAGTACCATTCCGGCCAGAATCCCCCCCAAAGTCGGAACAAGAATCCGAAGAAATGCACTCAAATCTTGCGCTAAAACAGCCGAATCCCCCGATTTTTGGAAGACGATCCACTGGATCAAAGCCACCAACTTTAGGAATGCGAGATTCACCAAACCGCCGATAACCCCAATAATAGCAGCCAAAACAAGGTGAAACGCCTCTTCATTGGCCATGATGCGGTTAATCAGCTTCATCCGTTAACTTTCAAAGGATCATAGACGGAAACTTATCACTCCCTCACCTGCAAGTTTAGCAGTAATCTTCTAGTGCGTCAAATTGACACACTAGACGAGTCAATAAATCTATAAATGGCCTGTAAAATGCTTTTTTAAAACGTAGTTCACGAAAGTGGATCGAAACAAGGAAGCCTTGGAAGTTTTGTTGAAGGGATTGCAGGTTGATGGCGAAACCCGAAAAATATGGGAACTGGCTTGCGGGATTGTGAACAAGGGTCCTGGACTTGCTGAAATGTCACTTGATCGGACTGAGGAAGCGGTGAAGTGTCATCCCGACTCTGATGTTATCAATGTGCGCCGTGGAGAATCGCTTATGAAGAATGGACGATTTGCCGAAGCCACGGATTATTCTAATCGCCTTTCTGACAGGGGGGAGAGAGCTGCAACTGCCGCCCAGTTGATATGCAGACAGTTGAGCAACCAAGGCAATCAGCAGGATTCTGAAATCGCACGGGGTTTTGTGAATGAAGTCGCTGGATGGATCGATGTCCCGGATAAAGCATCTTGTAAGTTTGACCGTGAGTTGGCTGAGCGGTTGATATATTAAACCTTCTTCATCTCATTATTATTGGCGCGGGTAAACGCGTTTTTTTTGTGCCTTTGTGCCTTGTGGGGCTTGGCCAAGTGCCGGGGTGTGTTTAGGTTGCGCTCTCCGATTTTGGCCAGGTGCTTGGCCAAGCAGCGATTAATGAAGATTTCGAAAGTTGAAGCGTTCCTGGTCTCGTGCCCTTTGACGGAGCCTTTGGTTTTGCCTTTTTACGGAGGGGTTCGGACGGTGCTGAAGCGGGACGCGATGTACATTCGGGTCACTGCCGATAATGGCCTATGCGGTTTTGCTCCGGGGCCGGCTCACGAAAGGGCTGAACGTGAGATTCTGAAGATTATCTCTCCGTTCTTGGAGGGGCGCGAACCAAGCGCCTGGTCAAGCTTTGATTTTCAGGGCGACTCGGAACTGACCAAGACTTATCGGGCGGTTGAGATTGCTGTTATGGACTTGGTTGCTCGATTTGAAGGCTGCCCGTTGAGCGAACTCGCGGGTGGTGCCAAGCGAGATCGAATCAAGCTTTATGGCAGCGCTGGAATGTATATGGAGCCGGGGCATTTTGCGGAGGAGGCTGCTGCGATTACGGGCATGGGTTTCCACGCGTACAAGATGCGGCCGTCCCGCGGGCCGGATGCGGATTTGGAAACGGTGCGGCAAATGCGTACTGCGGTCGGGCCGGATGTTGGTTTAATGATCGACGCGCATTCGTGGTGGCGCATGGGTGATAAGACGTATTCGCCGGAGACGATTTTGGACTTGGCCAATTCGATGGCGGAGTATCAGCCGACATGGCTTGAGGAGCCTCTGCCTCCGGAAGATCACGGGGCGTATGTGCGATTGAAGGAGGCGGCCAAGTTCCCGATTGCGACTGGCGAACACGAGCCGGACGAGGCTGGGTTCATGGACTTGTTCGACAAGGGCTGCGCCGATTTCATCCAGATGGATGTTTGCTGCCAGGGGGGCTTTGCGATGGGCAACCGCATTATCGGGAAGGTGAAGCAGCACGGCCTTCGGTTTGCGTTTCACAGTTGGGGCACCAATTTGGAAGTGCTTGCAGCCGCGCACCTCGGCGTTTGCTGGGGGGAGGGTGTTGTCGAGTGGCTGGAGTTCCCCTGCTATTCGAACGACTCCAGACCGGGGATGTATCCGTTTCCCGCGGCGGATGAAATTCTCAAGGAGCCGCTTGCGATGGAAGACGGTTATCTGGTCTTGCCGGACGGCCCGGGGCTGGGTATCGAAGTGGACGAGAGTATCGTCGAGAAATACCCGTTCATTCCCGGGCCGTGGTCTTATTTCAAAATCGACTCGCCGCCGGAGACGGTGGCCGTGACCGGCGACCACAGCGTCAAGTGGGTCGAGGGTGAGTAACCTAAACTAAAATGGATCCGTTGATTATTTTGTTGATTGGGATGGCCGTGGTGATCGGCGGGGTCTTGTGGTTGCGGTTGCATGCTTTTGTGGCGCTGATTGGTGGGGCGTTGGTGGTCGCTTCTTTGGCAACGCCCGATGCCATCAAGCAGTCGGTGATGAATGATACCCGGATTGAAAAAGACATCCGTAAACAGGCGACCAACCGGCTTGGCCAAGACGATTCGAACCTAACCAACTTGGTTCAGGAGTTGCACAAAACCAAGGCCAAGCACACGGCGTCGCAGTCTGTGATTTCCCGGGTGACGGGCGCGTTTGGGAAGGCATGCGGCAGCTTGGGGATTCTCATCGCGATGGCGGCGATTATTGGTAAATGCCTTTTGGATAGCGGTGGCGCGGAGCGGATCATTCGGTCGGCGCTGGGGCTGCTCGGCGAGAAACGCGCCCCGCTGGCTTTCACCGGAAGTGGCTTCCTGCTCGGCACGCCGGTTTTCTTCGACACCGTTTTTTATTTGATGATCCCGCTTGGCAAAGCGCTGGCGATGCGGTTCCGCGAGAACTACGGGTTGTACATCATGACGATCGTGGCTGGGGCGACGATGGCACACTCGCTGGTGCCGCCGACACCAGGGCCATTGTTCGTGGCTGATCAACTCGACGTTGATCTTGGGTTGATGATCATAATGGGGCTGGTGGTCGGTTCGGTGGCGTGTGCGACCGGTTATGTTTATGCCAAGTTCGTCAACCGGCACAAGAAGTGGCATGTGCCGTTGCGTGACTCGGCTGATTCGCCATTGGCCAAGCTCGAGGAGATCGTGCAGCGCGACGACAAGTCGCTGCCGCCGCTTGGCCTAGCGTTGCTGCCGGTGCTGCTGCCGATTGTGCTGATCGCCGGCAACACGATTCTAGAAGAACTTGTCGCCGAGCCGCCTGTTGGCCTGGCCACTTTCCTTAGCGTGGTTGGCGACAGAAATATCGCGTTAATTATTTCGGCAATCATTGCACTTGGACTTTTGGCGTTGCAAAAGCGGGGTGACAAACAGGCGCTGTTCGACTCGGTGCAGTCTGCGCTGGCAAGCGGCGGGGTGGTGATATTGATCACGGCAGCAGGTGCGTCGTTCGGGACGATGCTGCAGCAGACGAACATCGCGGCGAGCATTCGCGAATTGGCGGAGCAGTATAAAATCACCGGGTTGATGGTATTGCCAATGGTGTTTTTGGTGACGGCAGTCGTGCGGACGGCGCAAGGCTCCGCCACAGTCTCGATGATCACCTCGGTGGGCATCTTTGCCGGGATGGCGGCGACACTGCCGTTCCATCCTGTCTATTTGGCGATGGCGATTGGCTGTGGCTCGAAGCCGTTTCCGTGGATGAACGACAGCGGGTTTTGGGTGATTAACCGGATGAGCGGAATGACGATCGGCGAAACGATCCGCAGCGTGTCGTTTTTGATGACGGCGATGGCGATCGATGGCTTGATCGCCGTGATGCTCCTTGCCTGGCTTTTCCCGATGACCGGCTAACGTTTGGCCAAGAGCTTGGCCAGCGGCTTAAACCGTGAGATCCAAAAAATTTTGCATCATCGTGTGGCCGTGCTCGGTTAGGATGCTCTCGGGATGGAACTGCACACCCCAGATCGGCAGTTCCTTGTGCCGCAGGCCCATGATTTCTCCCTCCTCGGTTTCGGCGGTGACCTCCAAGCAGACCGGCAGCGTCTCGCGTTTGACAATGAGCGAGTGGTAGCGCGTGGTGACGTATGGGGAGGGGATGTTTTTGAACAGATCCTTGCCGTTGTGGGTAATGGGCGAGGTTTTGCCGTGCATCATTCGGTAGTTCACCACGACGTCGCCGCCGAAGGCGTGGCCGATGCATTGGTGCCCGAGACAAACACCCATGATCGGCAGCTTGCCGCCGAAGTGTATGATAACGTCGTTGGACAGGCCGGCTTCGCGCGGTGTGCACGGGCCGGGGGAGACGAGGATGCGCTCAGGGTTGTAGGATTCGATCTGCTCGACCGTGACCTCGTCGTTTCGATGGACGAGCACGTCTGCCTTCAACTCGCCCAAGTATTGGACCAGATTGTAAGTAAACGAGTCGTAGTTATCGAGTACGAGAACCATCGGCGGACAAAGTACAGTTCAAATCCGGCTTGGCCAAGCGCGGGGGGAAATCAAAATTCGAATTTCACATCGCCGAGGCGGGAGGCGATTTCTCCGATCACACGATCCTCGTCGGTCACGTCCTTGGCAGCGAAGGTGACGCTGAAGCGGATCGCCGGCTCGGCGTCATCCCACGGCACTGTGGAGATGAGTTTCTCGCGGATCAACCACTGCGAAAGGGCCTCTCCATTCTCAAACTCAACGCGTTCGCCGTCGGCCTTGACCGCCGCCTTGGCAGCTCTCATGTAGAGGAAAAATGAGCCGCCTGATTTGTTCACCTGGAAACCGGCATTTTGCAGCACGCCGATGAGTTTATCCATGCGGCGCGAGTACTTGATGGCGATGGCTTTGGTGATCTCGGGGTGGTCGTAGCAGTAGGCCGAAGCATTTTGGATCGCGAGAAACTGGCCGGAGTCGCTGTTGTCCTTTACGTCGCCGTAAGCCTTGACGAGCAACGGGTTGCCGACCACGAAGCCGCAGCGCCAACCGGTCATGTTGAAATTCTTGCTGGTCGAGTGCAATTCAATGCCGACGTCCTTCGCGCCCGGCGTGGCGAGGAAGCTCAGGGGTTTGTTGCCGTCATAAACCAAGCCGATGTACGCGGCGTCGTGGATCACGATGAGGTTGTTCGCCCTGGCGAAGTCGACCACCCTGGCGAAGAACTCCGGCTTGACGCTGGCGCCGGTCGGGTTGTTCGGATAGTTGAGCACGAGCACTTTGGTTTTCTCGAGCACGTCTGCCGGAATGCTGTCGAGATCCGGCAGGTAATTGTTCTCCGCCGTTAACGTGAGATTGTGCACTTTGCCACCGTAGTACTTGGCATGCGTGCCAAACACCGGGTAGCCAGGGATCGTCATGATGACGTAGTCGTCCGGGTTGATGAACGCCGCTGGCAAAATGGAGAGTGCCGCCTTGCTGCCGATGGAGTGGAGTACCTCGGTGCTAGGGTCGATACCGCTGACACCGCAGACTTTGTCGAGGAATCGGGCGGCGGCTTCCTTGAGCGCTTGGCCGCCATTATCGGCGTAGCCGCGATTGGCCGGGTTTTGAGCCTCTTCGTGGAGCTGGGCGACGACCTCAGGGAACGCCATTTCATCTGGCTCACCCACGCCCATATCGATGATCTCTGCGCCCGGATTGGCGTCGAGAGCCGCCTTTTTGGCGCGCTTGATCTTCTCAAATTTGTAGATGGCAGTGTCTTTGCCGTATTTAACACCGCCGATCCGTTCAGCAAACAGATTCTGAATATAGCTTTCGGACATTGTAAATAGTGGGAAACTGAGCTTGACCAAGCGGGGCCAAGCCGCGCGAAGCTTATTCGTGAAAGCAAATTGTGCAAGTCGGCTTGGCCGCCGATTGCTCAATCGAATACTTAAATTATACCAAACAAGCTGGTTAAACTCTCAAAATCATGGTGAAAAAAACAAAGAAGTGTGACATTTTGACCTATCTTGACGGTTTTTGAGTTGCATTGTGAATAGCTGAGGGTAGCATCGCGCCAGTTTGTCCCTATTGGGGCGCTTGGATTTGAACGCTAAACAACAGCAGGCTAATGGTACGGTCATTCGCATTTACGACCAAGGGCGCGTTGCACAGCAAGGACATCGAGTTGTTCCTGATGCCGACGCTATTGTCGGACACCAAGCTGTTCCTGTGGGTTGACCTCGAGGATCCGACTCCGCAGGAGACCGATTTTCTCCTCAAAAACATCTTCCATTTTCATCCCCTTTCCATTGAGGATAGCGTGACGGAGAGTCCGTCACCAAAGGTCGAGGAATATCTGCCGAAGGAGAAGGATGAGTTTTCGCCGTATCTCTTCATGGTGATTCACGCGGTGGACTACAGCCGCAAGGACGGGGTGTTCGCGACTTCGGAGCTGAGTTTTTACTTGGGCAAAAATTTCCTGGTGACGTTTCACAGCAAGCCGCTGCGGCCGGTGGAGTTGGCCGGGGAGATGTGCCTGCGC